>ERZ1643251.2806-NODE-2806-length-17044-cov-22.138207_pt1 | contig 17044 bp, 17 predicted proteins | sample MGYA00579261_ERZ1643251 | MGnify/ENA primary metagenome ERZ1643251 (study PRJEB29033, sample SAMEA4952267) | chicken gut metagenome | biome: Broiler Chicken; feature: Gastrointestinal Tract; material: Caecum | place: Ireland | collected 2018 | study: Broiler...
ACCTTTATCATATAATTCATTTTCATATTCATATAAATCCATTTTTATCACCTTACTTATTATATCATTTTTATATACATAATTTTTAATTTTTTTAAAATTTGCTAATCATATATTCAAGTATTACACTAAATTAATCGATACGATTTAAGTTGGTAAAATATAACTATTAATATTGATTCATTTGATATTCTAAAAAACAGAATAATTATTAAAAATATTATATTGAATAAAACAAAAAACTTACAAGTCGATGTAAGTTTTTTGCAATGATTGATTAAATTCTTTCAATTTTTTCATCTAAAATTATAAATCGATAAAATAATATAAATTTTAAATTAAATTTACTACTAATTATTATTGTTTGGATTATTTATTTTCCTTTTTTTTACTAATTTTGGTGCTTGTTCTTCTTGGTTAGAAACAAATAAATCTGGACTTATATTATCAGCAATATCTGGAAGTGGTGTTTCAACATTCTTACAATTTAAACTATTTGTAATAGATAAATCTCTTTCATCTTCAGATTTTTTTTCTTCTAATAAATGTAAAATTTGATTTATTTTTTCTAGTTCAACCATTCCCAAACTAATATTATTTATTTGCATACCTAATAATTTATCAAATTCTTCTGAAGTGTTTTCGCCTAATTTAATATTAAAACTATCAAATACCTTTTTTTGCTCTTTATTTATTTTTGCTATATATGCTCCGGCACCAGCCATACCAACAAGAAGAGGAGTTATTGCAATTGCTAAAGGTGCATATGGTGAACTATATGTAAGAGCATCTTTTACTAAACTTATAGAAAGTGCCGAAGAAAACAATGTAAATACTCCACTTATAAAACAAATTTTCATTGCTTCAACAAATTTTTCCCACTTTGAGCTTAATATTACTGTTCCAAAATAATCGTATAATACTTTTTTAGTTGAAATTAGATCCAATTTGTCATATTGTCCTTTGATAAATTTAGATAATTCTTTTTTTTCTAATATTATATAATTTATAATAGAATTATTTCCACTTACATTATATTTATCTGATATTTTTTCTGATAATATTTCACCAATATCTAAATTTTTTATGGTTTCATCTATTGCCAAATTTCTGTTTTTTGCTTTTTCTATCTCTATTTTATAATTTATTTCTTCTTTTAATCTTTCTGACTCTTTTTTTGACTTTGAAAAAGATCTAAATTTTTCTTTTATTTTACGTATTTTATATAATAAAGCTCTACCTAATGCTCCTATTCCTATTGAGCTTCCTAACATAAATGCAGGAAAACTATATGCAGGAATAATATTTGTAAATATAGAAACACCAAAATTGTTAATTAAATTTGACGATATCATAAATAATGGTAAATATCCAAGCATAGCGAAGGTCAAAGTTGTTAATGCTTTATTTTCAAAAGAAGTTTCTTTTAGCAGCTTACATCTTTCATCACTTAATATTATTTTGTTATTATTTTCTACCTTTTGATTTCTTAATTCTTCTTTTGTTTTTTTATAATTTTCTATTTTCATAATAAAAACCTCCCTTGGTCAATTACTATATCATAATTTTATTAACATGTCAAATAATAATATGAAGCTAATGATTCATTTAATTTTATAATGTTTTATTGACTAGTTTATCAATTTTTTTGTAAACTTATTTTTTTAATTATTTTCGTTAATATTATATTCTCAACCTTCAAAAAAAAATACTAACTATTTTTAGTTAGTATTTGTAAATCACGAAATCTAAAAGTTCGAACTTCATATAATATTGGAACGATTAGTAAAGTTATTTCAGACTTTTTCTCTCTTTTGAGAAATTAATAGTTTAATATCAATTTCTATATTAATTTTACTATAGTATTATAAATTTAACAATAATTTTAATTATTTTTTTAGAGTTGATTTGATGATAAATTAAATTGTTCCTAACATTTTGTTTTCAAAATACATTCTATTATTTTTTCTTAAAGCTATTTTGAAATTGTTTTTTTGTCATCACTAACTTTATAATTAAATAAGGCATCTTTAATAATTTCCATCATTAAATCATCATCAATTACAGTAACTGTTTTTTTATGTATTGCTATATCTCTTGGTAATAGTATTAATAAAGGAACCAATTTATCAAATATTTCTTTTGTATCGATTGTTTTATTAGTTTTTTCTAAAATAAGTTTATTAATATAAGTTTGAATTAAAAATGAACTAATGCTTTTTAAACTATTTAATCTAATTTTATTAGAATTAGGTGTTAATTTTTTGTCTGTTAAATGTTTATTTAAAAAATCTAGTGTTGTTATAAAATTATATACATTTTCTTCAGTACTATATTGTTTTAAAGCATCTATTAATCCTTTTAAATTGGCGTTAAAATATAGAGATTGCATTTTTTCTTGACCTACTATTAATTCTACTATCGCTGCAATTCTTTTTTCATAAGGATATGCTATTAATAAAGGTTCAGAAGGAAAATATTTATCAGTAAGATATTGAGTATATCCTTCATTTAATCCTTCCCCAATTCGCTTATTACCATTTTTAATTTGAAATTGATGAAATCCACAAAAAATAACATTAGAATTTGTATCAATATAAGTAGTAGAAACATGAAATAATTCGTGATTTATTGTTGCTTTATAATTACTTGGTGAAAGTTCAATTGTGTTTTTTAATGGTGTCCATTGAGCGCCTATGCGTTCACTTAAAATTAAGTTTGATATTTTAAAATTTTTAACTGATGTTTTTATATTGTTAATATTATTATAGAATAAAGTTAAATCCGAAGATGAAATACTTTGTTTAATTTTATTAATAAATTCAATTATAGAGGGGGCAAATTGTTGTTCTAGAATTTTTTTTTCATCTATGTCATTAACTTTTCTTATTACTTCAGTTGGTAAAACAGATGTGTTGACACCTTTTAGTTTAAAATCTTTTCTCAATTTATAATTAGTCTTTATTGGTTTTTTCGCTGTGTAATAAATAATTGAAGGAGACAAAAATAATAAAATATGTAATAAATTATCCATTTATATCACCACTTACATTTTCTAAAAATTTCTCAATTTCTTCCCATTCTTCGTTTGATTCAATATTTTCCAATTCCTTTTCTAAATTAAATGGATAGTAAATTGAGGCAAAAATATATAAATTATTATTTTCATCATACGAATTGTCAGTATATATCACATAATCTTTATTATACTTAATAGATTTAAATGTATATAAAACTTCAAATTCTTTTTCAACACCATCTATTATACACTTGAATGTTCTTTTATTTTGCATTTCAACACCTCTATAATTATTTTACCATATTTTTATTAGATTTTATCATTTAATCTTTCAAAATCATCAGATTTTCTGCAATTATTATAAAGTTCATTTGAAACATCCATATATTGTTCTTGTTCTTCTTTTTTACCAAATATTTTATCTTTAATAATTTTTATAATTTCTAAAAATTTTTCCCAAAAATAATCTATCAAATTATCTTGTTTTATATTTTTAATTTCTTCTTGTTCTGGTAAATTAAATTCCTCACATGCTTAATCTTTTGTTGAAACTCTTATATAAATATCTGTAATTCTCTTTTCTTCTTTTATAATTTTAATCCTCCATTTTTTCTTTGCAACTAAAAATAATGCAACAAAGATCATAAAACAATTATATATCTTTGACGTCTCTTAAAATTTTATATAATATAATTTCACTAAATAAATTAAGCTTCATATTTATCACCACCTAAATATAAAATTTACTTCTTGCTTATTTATTATAGATTATTTTATTTAAAATTCAAGACATAATGCCATTTTTACCAGTTTTAAGGCATTTTAGAAAAAAGTTCGGACAAATTACTTATATTTAAGATTTCTAAATCCTTTAATTCTAATTTATTTGATAGATTACCAACATATAAAGTTTTAGAATAATTAAATGCAATAAATATAATACCCTTAATAATAATTCTATGAAGTTCTACATAACTTAAATTTGATTTATCAATATTTCTAATATTACCATTTATGATAGTAGGTTTTTTATTACGAAAATCACACAATTTCTAATACTTTAGTAGTAATACTAATCATAAAATATATCCTTCTAAACTTAAACACAAAAAAAGTACCAACTTTTTTTAAAAATTGATACTTATATATTTAAGTCCTAACCTTAAAAATTCGGACAGATTTTCCAATGGAGGGCCCAGCCGGACTTGAACCGACGCTCGGGGAGTTGCAGTCCCATGCCTTACCAACTTGGCTATGGACCCATGTAAATAAATTATAGCAAAATAATTTTACTTAATCAAGTATTTTACTATAATTTATTCATTATTTAAATAAATTATACCTAATTATATTATTTGATGTTTCAATTAAATTTCTAGCATATTCTTCTTTTTCTTTTATATAATTAGAATCTACACTTTCATACATTTTATATTCACTTAATTGATTATTATAATATATTTTATCAGTTACCCAATTACCATTTGGAAAAACTACAATATTATCATCTATACTAAATATATCATTACCTAAGGCATATTTTGTATCAACACCAAACATATTACCAATAGTAGGCATAACATCAATACTTCCCATTATTTTATCTATTTCTTGATGTTTTATATCTTTACTCCATATTATTAAAGGAACTTTTGTTAATTGTTCATATTCATAAAAATCTATTTCTTTGCCTAAATATTCTTCATATTCTTTTTGAGTAAATTTTGCATCATGATCTCCATAGATAACTAATACTGTATTATCAAGGTTAACCCTATTTATAAATTCACCTATTGCTTCATCAGCATAATGAACCAATTTAATATAATTTCCTATTCTAGTACCTAGAGCATCACCTACATCAAATGTGATTCCTTCAGTATTAAAAGGAGTATGATTTGATAGCATAATTAATGTGCCATAAAATTTATCATATTCTAAATTATTAATAATATCAGCTGATTGAATAAAGAATGATTTATCAGATAGACCTAATCCCAACTTTTCAGTTAAGTCATAAGTATCATAACAATAATAATGATCATACCCTATTTTTTTATACATTTTATCTCTATTCCAATATTCACATATATTACCATGCATACTAAATGTATAATAACCATTATTTTTAAAAGATTTAATTAAGGATTTATATTCATTATTATCATAATTAATAAATACTGTACCTGTACCTATTGGTAGTAGTGAATTAGTTATAGTAAATTCTGTATCACTACTAGTACCTACACTTTCTTCTGAATAATAATTATTAAAATAAATTCCTTCATTTTTTAATTTATATAAATTAGGTGTTATAGTTTCATTTATAAACATACTTTGAATACTTTCTGCATGAATAAACAAAACATTTTTGTCCTTAAATATATTAGTATACTCATTTGGTTTTATTTCTTTATTATTATAAAACTCTTCCACTTCTTCTTTAGCATTTTCATATCCGCATTTTGGGCAAATGAGTTTATATATAACATTAAACAAATCATTTGCTTGATAATTATATATTCCCATATTTCTAACAACATAAGACTTATTCCAGTCATGAGTCAAACGATAAACATCATTATAATTAAGCATTAATAAGTTAAAAATTAATAATATAACATAAACTAAAAAACTTTTTTTAAATAAACTTATATTTCTAGTACTTGTTTGTCTTTTATATAAAATTAACATTAAAACTATTTGCCACAAAAATATAAAATCATTTAATTGAAACACATTAGTTACAGCTTCTTTAGGTAGTAAAAAAGCTTGAAATAATGTTTCTAATAAATAAAATGAAGTAAAATCATTATAATTATTAAAATATAATGAATTTGCTATGCAGATAATAGTTAAAATTATTGAAATTATCAAAAAATACAAATTTCTTTTTTTAAACAAATAAGAAAAACTGTATATAAATAGCAAAAAACATAATTCAAATAATATGAATTGTAAATCGTTAATTCCTACTGTTAAAAAATTTAAAATACAACTATTAATCAAACTAGAAATAATAAATATGATACCATAATCTTTTAATGATGATGAAATATTAAACTTATGCATATAATTATTGCTCCTATTATAAATCCTGTTATATTATTATTTTTATTTTGATGTTTTAAATGTTCTAATAATTCAAAAAACACAATATATATTAACATTCCTAATGTTATAGCAAACATAACACCGATAAAGTATTGGCTGATATCACCTATTAAATATATTACAAATGATCCAACAAAAGTTGATAATGATATTACAAGACTTATTAAAATTATTTTTAATTTATTATATTTTGCGTCTTTTAATGTACTACCTATTACCATACCTAATGGAATATTGTGAAGACCAATTCCTATTCCTAATAAAATACCTAAATTAAAAGTTTTATTTAAAGTAGAATATAAAATCATTCCTTCAATAAAATTATGAATAATTAAAGCGATTGATGACATTAATCCAATATGAAAAACATGTTCTTTATGATTAGAATGTTCATGATCAGGAATAAATATATCCAATAATTTTAATAAGATGAATCCTATTAACGCATACATTATCATGCTTAAATAATCAATATGCTCTAAAGTATGAGGAATTACTTCTAAAAATATTAAACAAAACAAAACACTAAAAGCAATACTAATAGATAATTCTGATATTTTCTTCTTCCTTTTAAACAATAAAATAATAATTGTACCTAACAAAATGGTTAATCCAAATAAAAATGTAACAAACATAAAATCACTCCTTAAACATATTAGGATATTTTTGAATTATTCTATCTACAAAAACACTCATCAAGCTAAATATTATAGTCGAAATAAATACTAATATCAATATAAAAACAAACATTTTTAAATTTAAAATTGTAAGTGAAAAGAACTTTTTAAAACCAACTACTGTAATTATAAAACCAATTATTAAAGAAACAATTAAAAATAATCTTAACTTATTTAAAGGATAACATATTTTAAATAAAAGTAAAAATCCTGTAAATCCAGTCATTAAAACACATAAAGTTGATATTTGATTATTGGTTAATTTAAATAAATTACCTAAAACAGCTAAAATAATAATATTTAAAACAATAGTTAATGATGCAGGTAAAGATTTGCTCAAAACATTAGTTAAAAAATTTCCTTTTATTCGATTATTATTAGGTTCTAAAGCTAAAATAAATGAGGGAACACCAATTGTAAAAAAGTTAGTTAATGTTAATTGAATTGGTTGGAATGGATAATTAAAACTTATAAACATAAATATTAAAACTAATAAAAACGCATAAGTAGTTTTTGCTAAAAATAATGTAGCGCTCCTTTCTATATTATTAATTGTTCTTCTTCCTTCTTTAATAATACTAGGAATTGCATCAAAATCATCATCTAATAAAATTAGTTGACTTACATTTCTAGCTGCATCTGTTCCACTTTTAATAGTAATACTACAATCTGATTGCTTCAAAGCTAAAACATCATTAACACCATCGCCTGTCATAGCTACAAAATGATTATTATTTTGTAACTTTTCAATTATTTTCTTTTTTTGTATTGGCGTTACTCTAGCAAAAACATTATACTTATTTATATCATCAATTTCATCTTTTGACAAATCAATTCCACTAACTTTTAATCCAACATTATTAGCTATTTTACTAATAGTTTTTAAACTATCTCCAGATATAATTTTTATATCAACATTTTGATTTTTTAAATAATTTAACATTTTTTTTGCATTTTTTCTTATTTCATCTTTTAAAACAATAACACCGATTGGTAAATCATCTTTAGTTATTAATAATGTTCTATTATCTTGATTGTCAATAATTTCTTTTATTTTCTTTTTACATAAAAATTCTGGAGCCCCAATTAAAAATCTTCCTTCAACAAACTCTACCCCACTATATTTATTAATAGGTGAAAATGGTATTGTTTTAATAACTTTATAATTATCATATTTTTTAAAATAATTACCTAAAGCATCACTAGTAGCATTATCAGAATCTAATGTATTTACTATATTACCTATTATTTCATTTAAATCATAATCTTCTAATTTTATAACATCAATTACTTCCATTTTACCACTCGTAATAGTACCTGTTTTATCTAAACAAATTGTATCAACTCTAGCTAACATTTCAATACAATATAATTCTTGAACCAAAACATTTAATCTAGCTAATCTAATTACGGAAACAGCTAAAACAGTACTAGTTAATAAAACTAATCCTTCAGGTATCATACCTAGTAAAGCTGCTACGGTATTAACAATTGAAGATTCTAAATTTTTATCTAAATTATATTGATTAAAAAATAATAATAAACCTAATGGAACAATAAATATAGAAACTAATTTAATTATTTTATTTAAAGAATTCATTAATATAGAATTTAATGGTTTTACATATTTAGCATCTTTACTTATCGTATTAACATAATTATCATTACCAACATGAATTACTTTAGCTATTACTTTACCTACTACTACAAAACTACCTGATTTTAATTCATCATCTTTTTTATAACTTACTAAATCAGATTCCCCAGTTATAAAAGCTTCATTTACTTCAACACTACCTTCTAATATAATACAATCAGTTACAATTTGATTGCCAGCTTTTAAAATAATTATATCGTCTATTACAATATCTTCATTATCAATATTAACAATTTTATTATCTCTTATAACATTAGACTTTAAAGAAGTAATAATTGATAATTTATCAACAATTCTTTTAGATCTTATTTCTTGAACCATACTTATTAAAGTATTACATACTACAATACCCATAAATAATAGATTTTTGTAAGAACTAACAAAAAATATTAATAAAGCTAAAATAAAATTTAATAAATTAAATAAAGTAAAAACATTATCTGTTATTATTTTTAAAATACTTTTAGTTGGAACTGCTCTATTTTTATTCGTTAATCCTTTTTTTAATCTATCATTTACTTCGTTACTACTTAAACCTTTATAATTATGTTCCATAATATTACCTCTTTATTATTTTATCACACCAACAAAATTATATCAAAAAAAACTAATATTTTTAATTACAAATTTGTAATATTAATTAAAATACATTGATAACTACAAATTAATATGTTATAATAACTATAAGTTAATAATAATTTTTACATATTTTTTAAAGGATTCAACATCACTTTTGGTTAATATAACTAATAGAGGTGAATTTATGTATACTGCTAAATATGAATCAGTTTTTATGTATTCTGTTACTAAAGACTATTATATTTTAAAAAAATTATTAGAAACTATTTTAAATAAAAACATTGATACAATTACTCTTTTAAATCCTAATTTAATTAAAGATAAAACTAAAAATAGAAATCAAAAATTAGATATATTAGTTAAATGTGATGAGATATATGTTAATATTGAAATAAATTCTGGATACAACAAATATATTGCCAATAGAAACTTACTATATGCTTTTAAAGTATGCAATGAATTTCAAGAAAAAGGTAGTATTTATAAACTAAAAAAACAAATAATTCAAATTAATTTAAATTTTAATAGAAATAAATACAATGAAGAGTATTTCATTTTTGATCCTACTAATAAAATTAGATTAACCAATATATTAACTATTTATAATATTAATATAAATTTTTATGTCAACAAATATTACGAAAAAGATACTGAGTTTATTTCGAAATATAAATATATAATTATGTTAGGCTTAGAATTAGATGAATTAGAAAATTTTTCGAAGGAGGATGATTTTGTGAAAAAATTTACTAAAAGAGTTAAAGAAGTTAATGAAGATGTGATAATTCCTTGGATTGAACCTGAAGTTGAAAGAAGAATGTATGAGGAAATGCTAAGGGAAGAAGCCATAAAAAAAGGTACACGTCAAGGAAAAAGAATCGGGATTAAAGAAGGAAGAAAAGAAGGAATTAAGGAAGGTATTAAAGAGACTACTAAAAATTTGCTAAAATTAAAAGTTGATTTAAATACAATAATACAAGCTACTGGATTAACCCAACAAGAAATTGAAAATATAAAAATTACAATAAAAAATTAAGCTTCTTCGCTTAATTTTTTATAATATTCATAAGTTTTAATTGCATTTTCTTTATTTAATTTTAATAATTCAGATGCTTCTTTATTAAGTTTGTCTAACATTGTATATCTAGTTTGTTTAGTTAAAAATTCATCATAAAGATTAAAATCAGGATTACAATCTAAACTAAATTTAGAGAGTGGATTTCTTCTAAATATTGGAAAATAACCACATTTAACGGCTTCTTTTTCCATATCAATACTATTTACCATGCCACCTTTAATTCCATGTGAGATACAAGGTGCATAAGCAATTATAATAGCTGGACCATTGTAACTATTAGCTTCGTTAAATGCTTTTATTAATTGCATAGGATTAGCTCCTAAAGATACTTGAGCAACATAAACATTAGGATAAGTCATCATCATTTTAGCTAAATCTTTTTTATTAGTTTGTTTTCCTGAACTTGCAAATAAAGCAACACTACCTTTTGGTGTAGCTTTACTAGCTTGACCACCAGTATTAGAATATACTTGTGTGTCAAGTACTAATATTTTAATATTTTCACCACTTGCTAAAACATGATCAATTCCAGAAAATCCTATATCATAAGCCCAACCATCACCACCAATAGCCCATATATTTCTTTTAACAATATAATCTTTATAGGGTAATAGTTCTTTATATTTATTAAAATCAATACTATCATAATATTTTTTTGTTATATTATAATCATTAATATTATTTATATATTCGTCAAATTCATCATATTTACTCATAATATTAACTATTTTTTGTTTGTTAATTTTATCAGCTTGTAAAAATCCAAATCCATATTCAGCATTATCTTCAAATAATGAACTAGCCCAAGGTATTGTATAAGGAGTTGATGGTGCACTAGCTCCATATATTGAAGAACAACCTGTTGCATTAGCAATTATCATACTATCACCAAATAATTGTGTTAACAATTTAATATAAGGTGTTTCCCCACAACCAGCACATGCTCCACTAAATTCAAACTTAGGTTGTTTAAACTGTGTATTTTTAACATTATTCAAATTATTTTCTTTACAAGTTATATTAGTAGATAAATAATCAAATACTGTTTGTTCTACTTCTTCATCAATTAATTCTTTAAATTCTAAAGATTTTTCTTTAGACATACAAGATTTAATGCATAACCCACATCCTGTACAATCTTTAACACTAATACCAATTATATAATTATTAACGCATCTTTCTTTAATATAATCTGGAGCATTGTTATATTCTTCATCTGATAATTGATAAGGTCTAATTACTCCATGTGGACACACAAATGAACACATATTACATTTAATACAATTACTGCTTATCCAATGAGGTACGAAATCAGAAATACATCTTTTTTCTTCTTTACTAGTTCCAGCATTAAATGTACCATCTGGCATATTTTCAAAACTAGATACTTTTAATTCATCACCTTTACGATGACGCATTGCTAAATAAACATCAATATATTTTGGTCTTTCAACATATTCATAATTACCATCTAATTTAACTTCTTTTAAATAACTAATTGCATTATCAATAGTAAATAAATTAGCTTTTACTATGTCTTCGCTTTTTAAACCAAATCTATTTTTAATATCTTCTTTTAACTGATTAATTATATAAGCATTAAGTAAATTAGATAAATATAGTATTACTACTTCCATAATAGTACTTATCTTATTTTTAATACCAGCTTTAGATGCTAGTTCATAAGCATTAATAATATAAAATTTAATATTTTTATTTTTAATAATATATTTAACATCATCTGGTAAAAAATTTATTACTTCTTTTTCATTTTTTACTGTATTTAATATAAAAATACCATTATCTTTTATTTTATTTAATATTTCATAATCATCTAAATAAGTATCTTTAGTAACTACTATTAAACTAGGTTGTTCTACATAATAAGTTGATTTTATTTTATTATCACTAAATCTTAAATGACAATTAGTTACTCCGCCTGATTTTTTAGAATCATATTGAAAATAACCTTGAACATATTTATTAGTATTTTTTCCTACTAACTTGATTAATGATTTAGAAGCGCTTACCATACCATCAGAACCATAACCATAAACTAACATTTCTAAACTATTATTTAATTTATAATCAGATTCTTTTAAACTTAAATTAGTTACATCATCATCAATTCCAATAGTAAAATTATTTATAGGATTATCTAACATATCATATATAGCTTTTATTTGAGCAGGAGTTGTATTTTTACTTGATAATCCATATCTTCCACCTACTACACTAATATTTTTATCTTTTAAAACATTTACAACATCTAAATATAAAGGCTCACTATTAAACTCTTTAGTTCTATCTAATACAGCAATTTTTTCAACTGTATCAGGTAAAATATTTAAAAAATATTTACTAGAAAATGGACGATATAAATGAACTTCAATCAAACCATATTCTTTTAAATCATCGATTACTTCTTTTATAGTTTCACAAACAGATCCCATCGCTACAATAACTTTTTTAGCTTTATTACTTCCATAATAATTAAATGGTTTATAATCACTATTAGTTATTTTATTAATTTTTTCCATATAATTATTAACTATATCAGGTACTTTATCATAATACTTATTTCTTATTTCTGTTGCTTGAAAATAAACATCATCACTTTCACTAGTACCATAAGTTTTAGGATTATTTGGATTAATTGCTTTAGCCCTAAATTCATTTAATTTATCATAATTAATTAAATCTTTAACATCATCACTATCTAAAATATCTATTTTTTGTAATTCATGACTAGTTCTGAAACCATCAAAGAAATGCATAAATGGTAAACTAGATTCTATTGCTGATAAATGTGCAACTGCACCTAATAAATTTGCATCACTTACATTAGAAGAAGCTAGCATATTAAAACCTGTGGCACGAGCAGCATAAATGTCTTGATGATCACCTAAAATAGATAAAGCATGAGTTGACAAACTACGAGCAGCCACATGCATAACACAAGGTAACATTTCACCTGCAATTTTATACATATTTGGTATCATTAACAACAAACCTTGACTTGCTGTAAAAGTAGTAGTTAAAACACCTGCTCTAAGCAAACCATGAACTAATCCACTAGCACCTGCTTCACTTTGCATCTCAATTACTCTTACACTATCACCAAATATATTCTTTTTACCTTCATTACTCCATTTTTCTATATGTTCAGCCATTGGACTAGAAGGTGTTATCGGATAAATACCACAAGCTTCTGTAAATAAATATGCAATATTACTGCATGCTTCATTACCATCAATTATTACTTTTTTCAATTTAATCACCTTTATTAATTATATCATAAATTTGATTTTTTTACTTAAAATGCTATAATATTTTAGAAGGAGTTGATATTATGAAATTAAATAAAATTAATAAAAAAGGGTTAACTTGTATTTTATTATCTGGTTTTATTCTTATTTCAGGATGTTCTAATGCTAGAAAAATTGCTTTAGATAGTAAAAAAGAATCTTTTGAACATTCAAGTTTTGAAACTACTACTGAATCTTATACAGATGATACTACACAGGCTACTACTGAATCTTATATAGAAGATACTACCGAGACTACTACTGAACCTTATATAGAAGATACTACTGAGGCTACTACTGAGCCATATACTGATAACGATAACATAGTTATTGATTCATTTAATTCATTAAATAATAAAATTGATGAATTTCTAAATAGTGATAATGTTAATGATATTAAACAAACATCTAAAGAAATATTTATTACAATAGTTGATTTTATATTTTATGATGGTGAAATAAAAGGAGTTACATTTGATCAATTAACAGATTCAGGAAAACAAAGAATACTAGAAATAGCTAGCAATATAGATAATAAAATAGAAAATAAATTTCCAAATTATAAAGATACTATTTCTAATACCGCAAAAGATGCATTTAATAAAGCAAGTAGTTTAATAAAAAAAGGAGCAAATAACATAAAAGAATTTTCAAAAGAAAAATTAGGAGAAGATAATTATAATAAAATTATAGAAGCTAAAAATGAGTTTATATTCTATACTAAAAATGCTATTGAAATAATTGGTGATTTTGGTAGTGATATTTTTGAAGATGGTAAAGAATATATAAAAGAATGGTATGATAAATTTAAAGGGAATTAATCCCTTTTTTTATTAAAAAAAGATGTTTTTAAACATCTAAAATTTCAACTTCGTCACCATTTTTTAATAAAAATGCATTAGCGTCATCTGTATCTAAATGAACTTCAAAATAAGCTTCTTCACTCGCTTTTACATTAACTTCAATTATTCCTGACTTTATTCCAGAAATTTTTACATTTATTTTGTCAGGAACATTATACTTAATTTTATCTTTATTTGTTATATGTAAATGCCTATCAGCTATAATACAACCGTTAGTTTTAATACTACCTTTTGGTCCGATTATTGTAACGACTTCACTATTTTCTAAACATCCAGAAGATCTTACAGGAGGATTTATTCCTAATTTATAAGCATCAGTTTTAGAGATTTCTATTTGTGTATAATTTCTTGTTGGTCCCAAAACTCTTACATTATTAATTTCTGATTTTTCTGTTTTAATAGTAACAACTTCATTACAAGCAAATTGTCCTGGTTGATTTATCTTATTTTTAATAGTTAATTCAGTACCAAATAAAATATCTAAGTCTTGTTTTTTTAAATGTACATGACGATTTGAAACTCCCACATTTACTTTCATTTTAATCACCTATATTATTATAGCATATTTTAAAAAATTTTTAATATATTTTATTATGAGAGGAGAATATATATGAATTATTATAATCAACCAATGTATGTCAAACCTACACCACCAAGCAATACAAATTATCAAACAAATCTTCCTATTGAACAATCATATATTGAAAACATATTAAGATTAAATAAAGGGAAAAAAATAAAAGTATATCAAACATTTCCAGATTCAAATTCTTGGCGTGATGTGGAATTTACTGGAATTATAGAAAGTTCAGGTAGAGATCATATTATTTTAAGTGATCCTAATACAGGCATGTGGCAACTATTATTAATGATATATGTAGATTACATATCATTTGATGAACCAATAAATTACGACCCAAATTTTTATCCAAATAATTGATAATTATTAAATTTTTTGTTATAATAAAAATGGTGATTATAGATGAGTGCATTTTTTATAACATTAATAATAATAATTTTTATTTGTTTAATTTTAATTTGGTTTGTAAATACTTATAATAAATTTCAAAGCTTTATTATTAGAATAAATGAAGTAGAAGCTAATATTGATACAACTTTAAGAAAAAGATTTGATTTATTAAACAAATCAATTGGTATAATAAAAGGAAATATTGAAACAGATAAAGAAGTTTTACCTCTTATAGTAAAATTAAGGAGTAGAAAATTATCAAATTTTGAATTAGATAGACAACTATATGAAGCAATAAATGAATTCAACTATTATAAAGAAACATATCCAAAATTAAGTGAAAATGATACTTTATTTAAAATAGATATTTCTTTAACTGAAAGCGAACATGAAATAACAGCCTTAAGAAAATATTATAATGATATTATTACTGACTATAATAAATTAGTTAAAAAATTTCCAAGCAATTTAGTAGCTTTCATAATAAAATATAAAGAAAAAACTTATTATGATGGCAAAAACATGAATGATGATATTACAAATGATTTTAAATTATAAAAAGAGAAATTTATTTAGATTTCTCTTTTTTTCTACTTAAAATTAATATAATAATTAAAAATACTATTGTCCCTATTATATAATAAATATTATTGCTATTATTCTGATTAACTTCATTTACAGCATCATCTTCAAGCATTAATACATATTCTCCATCTTCAGAATATAAATAATTTTCTTTTGCGTACCTTATAACATATTCAGGATCATTTAATTTAACAATTTCATTTTTTAGAAATTCTTTTTTTTCTTGTAATGAAATAAGTTCATTATTTAAATTTATCTCTTCACTTTTTAGTGAAATATAACTATAGGAATATGATACTAAAGTAACAAAAAAATAACCAATCGCAATAACTGATATAATTCCAAATATTAATAATCTTCTTTTAGATTTTTTTGTAACTTTCCTCATACCTACTCTCCTAAATTGTATTATATCATTTTTTCTTAAATAATACAATTCGTTTTACAAAAATATACAAAACAAATCCAATAATAAATGACAATATATAATATGGATGAACAACCCCATTATTAATTTTTATTAAAAATAAAAAATAAAAAATTGTAAACAATATTACTATTATTAAAGATAAAACTAAATTAAATATTTTCTTTTTATAAAAGATATCAGTTAACATAGAAAAAACTATTCCAAATATAATTGAAATTAAAAAAGTTTTAATTTGAATATCTAAAGGCATCATTTAAATAATTTGCTAAACATTCCCTCCTCTTTTTTTACTGTATCATAATTTAGGCTGTTTATTACTCCTTTTATTGATACAGTTCCTTGATAAGTATCTAATTTTATTATTTCCAAATCACTACCTTTTATTGTTATATTTCCCATAGTAGTTTCTAATAAAAATTCTTCATAGTCAAAACTTTCAATCTTTTTAACACCACTAATTATTATATTTTTTCTTTCATTTATTGTTATATTATGATTTAAATTATTTAAAGAATCTATCTTGTCCATATATATCCTCCTTTATTAATATATATGAAAAAAATATAACTTTTATGTTATATTTTATATCCAAACACCCCATAATATTGCAAGTGCTGCTAATACTATCCCAAAAAACCAAAACATTTTTACTATATCTAATTCTTGCCATCCTAATTTTTCAAAATGATGATGTAATGGCGTCATTAAGAATACTCTTCTACCAGTAAATCTAACTGATAATCTTTGAATTATACATACAAGCG
>ERZ1643251.2811-NODE-2811-length-17035-cov-4.848174_pt1 | contig 17035 bp, 17 predicted proteins | sample MGYA00579261_ERZ1643251 | MGnify/ENA primary metagenome ERZ1643251 (study PRJEB29033, sample SAMEA4952267) | chicken gut metagenome | biome: Broiler Chicken; feature: Gastrointestinal Tract; material: Caecum | place: Ireland | collected 2018 | study: Broiler...
ATGAGCGTCTTTTGCAGGAAGGGGATGAACCGCTTGAGAATGCTTGCGATCAGCATGCTTGCGAGCAGTGTCGCAAAGACCATAATAAATGTCCAGATACTCAGTTCCGAAAAACTCATGCCTGTTCCTCCTCAGATGAATGATCGGGAACATGATGCGTATTTTGTGTCTGTGCTTCGCGGATGCCGTTGAAGGCATGCACGTATTTGACTGCGCAGAAGCGGTCATGTCCCTTGATCTGATAAATTTTGTCGTGATAATAGAAGTTGAATTTCTTTTTCCCGACAGCGGCTATTGCGTCGATCTCCGCGAGCGGGAAGACGTGTGTTTCTTTTTCGCCGTGGACGGTGATGGCGTTCTTGTCCATGGAGACGGCATTTCCGTCAAGGAAGATCTTGCGTTTGCACTTGACGCTGTCGATAAAGAGGATTTTCTCGTCATGGAGCACTTCTCCCGCCAGAAGGCGGGGCGCAATTTCTTTGCGCTCCCAGTCGAACCACTCATAGACCTTTGTAAATCCGCCGATGGGCGGCTCGATCGTGAGCTGCTGAGTATATTCCGCAGTCGCGCCGCAGCGCGTGCAGGTGAAGTGTGTTCCCTTGGAATAGTATGAGCCGATTTTCTTGCAAACGGGGCACATATAGAGTGCACGCTCGATGTATTCCGCGCGTTTGCTGCTCTTGTAGCGCTCGCCCGAGTCGGCATCCACGACATTGATCTCTTTGAGAATGAGGGCATACAGCTCCTCGACGGACATGTCCTTGTATTCTTCGGGATAGAGGATGCGCTTGACGCGCCCGACGAACTTTGTTCCGCGGCGGACGCTGTGTCCCCAGCGGGGATCGGTTCCGTAACCGCCGCACAGGTTAAAGAGCACAACGGGCACTTTTGCCGTCTTGACGAGTTTGGCAATGGCATCGGGTACGGTCTCCCACTGTCTGCCGCTGAAGGTACGGTTTCCCTCGGGTGCAATGCCCACGGCGCCGCCTTCTTTGAGCACGCGCAGCGCATTTTTGACAGCGGCAAGGTCTTTCATGGATTTGCTCTTGGGAATAGGCGCCGCAAGATAGCGGATGAGCGGCGAGACTTTCAGATTGAACAGATCGTCGGAAGCAATGAAATAGACGGGAAACCGAAACGCCATTGAGACAAAAAAGGGATCCATGGTTGCCTGATGATTGTGCAGGATCAGACACGGACCCTCTTTGATGGGCGCTTTTTCCGCCTTATAGTGATACTTTATGCGCATGAATCCGCCCATAGCAAAGCGCAGAAATGCAAACACGCGGGCGTGGCGTTTTTTGACCCATAGGTTTTGTTTCTTTGTCTTTTTTTCTTGCATGACAATGCCGCCTCTGTCGGAATGTACTATTTCTAATCATTTTTATCTTATCAAAAAATCAGGCAAAAGTCAACAAAGTGGATATTTCCGAGGGGACATTCTGAAAATTTCACAAAAAAATCCCACCCGAAGGCGGGACACAAATTGCGCATTCTTGCGCTTATGGGGAAAACGTGAATGCGGCGATGATAAAACTGAAAGCCCTGAAAAATCGCCGCAGAGAGAAAACGAGCCGCATAAGAGATGCGGCAGTGTTTTCTTTTTGTCACGGAGGAGATTTGCGCCTTTGCGCCAAGCTCCTCGTGAACCTCTATAATATATTCTCGAGTACCAGCCGATCGAAGGGGACGTCCTCCATGAAGTCGGAGGGTCGGAAGATGACGTGATTGAATTTTGCGTAGTTAAAGATGCTGGTTTTTAAAAGCACGGGCGTCGGGACATCGAGCGCGTCGCAGATGTCGGCGAGGTAATTGAAAAAGTGCGCGTAGGTAAATTTCTCCTCGCGTTCGTAAGTGGTCTGACGGATGATGTGACCGTCTTTGATGACTTTTCCCCAGATTCGGAACATATCTCTATTATACGAAAGTTTTCTGAAAAAAGCAAATATAATTTGACTTGAAGGGCATGCTGCGGTATAATATGAAAAATAAACTGATCAGGAACGATCGCGGAGGTGGAGGCATGAACAAGCTCGAACGGGACATTCTCGGGATTCTCGAGGCGGACAGCCGGACGGATGAAAAGCAGATTGCCGTCATGCTGGGAGAGCGTGAGGAGGCGGTACACGACGCGATTTCGTCGATGGAGAAGCGCGGCACGATCGTAAAATATACCGCGATCGCCAATCTGGACGAAGAAGAGGATGAGTGCGTGGAAGCGCTCATCGAGGTCAAGATTGCGCCGAGGAGCGGATCGGGCTTTGACGGGGTCGCCGAGGAGATCGCGAGCCATGAAGAAGTCAAGACGCTCTATCTCATGAGCGGGGCGTACGATCTTCTTGTGATTGTGGAGGCGGGATCGATCAAGTCGGTGTCGCGGTTTGTATCGGAGTGCATCTCCACGTTTGACTGCGTGCTGTCGACGGCGACGCACTTTATTCTGAAGAAGTACAAAATCGAGGGAGCGCTTACGACAAAACGTGACAAAAAGCGGAGACTTCCCGTACAGGCATGAGGGATTTTCTCACCGAACGCGCCAAGGCGCTCAAACCCAGCGGGATCCGCAAGTATTTTGATATCGTGGAGCGCTTGCCCGACGCCATCTCCCTCGGCGTGGGCGAGCCCGATTTTGTGACGCCCTGGGATATCCGCTCGGCGGGGATCCGCTCGCTGCAGAAGGGATATACCTCATATACGGGCAACCGCGGACTTGCGGAGCTGCGCGCGCTCATTTCGCGCTATCTTTCCGAGCGCTTTCAGGCGGAATATTCTCCCGACGAGATCATCGTCACGGTCGGGGCGAGCGAGGGCATCGATCTTGCGCTTCGCACGACGTGCGATCTTAATGACGAAGTGCTCATCCCCGATCCCGCCTATGTGTCCTATGCGCCCATCGTCTCATTGTGCGGCGGCGTCCCCGTTCCTGTGCATTGCCGCGCGGAGGAGGGGTTCATTCTGACGCCTGAGGCGCTGGAGGCGGCGATCACGCCGCGCACCAAGTCGGTGATTGTCGCCTATCCCAACAACCCGACGGGCGGCATCATGACGCGCGAACAGCTCGAAGCCATTCTTCCCGTCATCGAGCGGCACGATCTGCTCGTCATCTCCGACGAGATCTATGCCGAACTCACCTACGGCGGAAGGCACTGCTCGATCGCATCTCTTCCCGGGATGAAGGAGCGCACCGTGCTGTTGTCGGGCTTTTCCAAGGCATTCGCCATGACGGGCTGGCGCGTGGGCTATGCGTGTGCGCCCAAGGCGCTCGATTCCGCCATGCTGAAAGTGCATCAGTATACCATGCTGTGCGCGCCGCGCACGGCGCAGCACGCCGCGGTCGCGGCGCTTTCGGGCGGTTTCCGCGACGATTTTGCGACCGTCACGCAGATGCGGACGGAGTACGACCGCCGCCGTCGGTTTCTGGTCGAGACCTTCAACCGTTTAGGGCTCACCTGTTTCGAGCCGCGCGGGGCGTTCTATGTGTTCCCTTCGGTGGCGGCGACGGGACTGACGGGCGAGCAGTTTGCAGAGCGGCTTTTGCTGGAGGAACAGGTCGCCGTCGTGCCGGGGAGCGCATTCGGGGAATGCGGCGCCGAACACGTGCGCTGTTCGTACGCGACGGGCATGGACGAACTCAAAGAGGCTGCGGCGCGGATTGCTCGGTTTGTTGAAAAAATCGGGAAAAATGCGTAACGCGCGGGAAAGCGGTTGACAAATGCCGCAAAATCCGTATAATATGTAGAAGAAAGAAAACCCGTGACTTCGGTGAAGTCACGGGTCTTTCGGAGACTCCCGCACAAAAGGATGTTTGCGGGGGTCAATTTTAGATTTTCCGAGCAAACGCACGGAAAAAAGCGAGGGTAAGAAAAAAGATGGCAGAATTTCTCATGACGCAGCAGGGATATGAGGAGGCGGTCAAGAAGCTCGACTATCTTCGCAAGGTCAAGCGCGAAGAGATCGTGCGCCGCATTGCCGAGGCACGCAGCCACGGCGATCTTTCGGAGAATGCGGAGTATGATGCCGCACGCAACGAGCAGGCGGCAAACGAGCTTGCGATCGAGGAGCTGGATTTCCAGATCAAGAATGCGAAGGTCATCGAGGAGAGTGCGGACAACTCCGCAGTGCACTTCGGTTCCGTCGTCACCGTGCACGACGTGGACTTCGACGAGGATGTCGAATACACCATCATGGGGACCACCGAAGCGGATCCCATGAAGAATATCATCTCCAACGAGTCTCCCGTGGGCGCGGCGCTTATGGGCAAGAAGGTCGGGGATATTGTCACCGTGCAGGCACCCAACGGCGAATACAAACTCAAACTGCTCAAGATCAACTAAGGCTATGGAAGAAAACATCAACGGCGCGGAGGGCAGCGAGCTCATCGAGCAGGCGCGCATCCGTCGGGAAAAACTCAGTAAACTTACGCTGGAGGGGAACAATCCCTACCAAAAGACCAAGTTCGCCGTCACCGCTCGTTCGGAGCAGGTGAAGGGGGACTTTTCGGCATGGGAAGGAAAGGAAGTCAGCATTGCGGGACGCATGATGTCCCGCCGCATCATGGGCAAGGCATCCTTCTCGCACATCCGCGACGCGCAGGGCGACATTCAGATCTATGTCACCCGCCAGGACGTGGGCGAAGATGTATACATGTCCTATAAAAAGGACTACGACATCGGCGATATCGTCGGCGTGACGGGGACCGTCTTCAAGACACAGACGGGAGAAGTGACCATCCACGCAACGCATATCGAGATGCTCACCAAGTCGCTTCTGCCCCTTCCCGAGAAGTACAACGGGCTCACGAACGTGGACATGAAGTATCGTCTTCGCCACGTCGATCTCATCATGAACGCGGACGTGCGCGAGACCTTCCGCCGCCGTGCGGCGATTTTGCGCGAGGTGCGTGCATATCTGGACGGCAACGGCTACATGGAAGTGGAAACGCCCGTTCTTCTGACGCTGGAGATCGGCGCGGATGCACGTCCCTTCAAGACGCACCACAACGCGCTGGATATCGACATGTACCTGCGCATTGAGACGGAGCTGTACTTAAAGCGGCTGATCGTCGGCGGGTATGAAAAGGTGTACGAAGTGGGGCGTATCTTCCGCAACGAGGGCATGGACGCATCGCACAACCCCGAGTTCACGAGCATCGAGATGTACCAGGCGTACGCCGACTACATGTACATGATGGACTTCATCGAGGGACTGTATCGTCATGTCGCCGAGAAGGTATGCGGCACGCTGCAGGTTCCTTTCCGCGGCAACGTCATCGACCTCTCGCACTGGGAGCGCCTGACGATGACCGAGGCGGTGAAGAAGTATTCGGGCGTGGATTTTGCCGCGATCGAAACCGACGAAGAGGCGCGCCTCGTCGCCAAAGAGCACGGGGTGGAGCTTGAAAAGGGCAAGGACACGAAGGGACACATCCTTTCGGCGTTCTTTGATGCATTCGTCGAGGACAAGCTCATCCAGCCCACGTTTATCTATGATTATCCCGTGGAGATCAGTCCGCTTGCCAAGCGCAAGCCTTCCGATCCCACGATGACCGAACGGTTCGAGTACTTTATCAGCGGCATGGAGATGGGCAATGCCTTCTCCGAGCTCAACGACCCCATCGATCAGCGCGCCCGCATGGAGGCGCAGGTCGCGGCGAAGCGCGCGCAGGGCGCGAACGCCGAAGTGGATGAGGACTTTTTGAACGCGCTCGAATACGGCATGCCGCCCACAGGCGGACTGGGGCTGGGCGTCGATCGCCTTGTCATGTTGCTCACGGACAACGCGAGTATCCGTGACGTACTCTTGTTCCCCACGATGAAACCCAAAAAATAAATGCGCGGGGCACGGAGCATCTCCGTGCCCTTTTATAAAAAGGAGGGCATTCTTTGGACGCTCGCATTACAAAACAGAGGCTTTCGAATCTCATCTCCTATGACTGGCTGAAGATGCTCGTCACCATCCTTGTGTTCGTGCTTGTGCTCGTTCTGCTGTTTACCATGACGGCGACGCGCCCGAGAAAGGACCAGGAGTTCGCCATCTATGCGCATACCGATCTGCAGACAGACCGTGCTTTTTCCTCGCTGGGGGATACGCTCGAGGAAAAGAAGGTATTCTCCTATGATATTCTGTCGGTGACGACGGAGGGCTTTTCGGGAAACGACTACGCCTCTGCGACGTTTACGGCGCGCCGTGCGGCAGGGCAGGGGACGGTCATGTTCATGACGGATAACCCTACCTACAAAAAGGACGAAAACGGCAACGACGTACTGGACGAAAACGGCGAGCGCGTCATTGAAACGCAGTCGGAGCTCTATCAGTTCGCGGCGGGCGCCATCGACGAAAACGCGATCACGCTGGGCGCCGTCTATGACACGGAGTATTATTTCAGTCTGTGCGAGGACTATCTTGTGCAGTTTTTCGGCGATGATTGGGCGACGAGCGACGCTCTTGACGGCGTCCGCACGATAGAGGAGAGCTTTGCGCGCAACGAAAAGGACAAGCGTTACCGCTCCGACGAGTCGAAGGCGCAGGGGTTGGAAGACGAGCGCGAAAGGGTTCTGCAATTGCGCGAAGACTATATCGCGGTGCAGAAGGCGTTCGACGAGGGCAAGCTCTCGCACACGGTGTACGAATTCGAAGAGGACGGCAAGACATACGAAAAGAGCCTCGGCATCAATGTGGGCGGGCTCAACCTTTTAAAAAATCTTGTCTATTACACCGATTCGGCGGGCGCGCGCACGACGCAGAACGTCAACCTCGTCATCTTCTATAACAACTATCTCGACGGGGCGGATCTGTGCTTCGAGACGGTTTCTCTTCTTCGCTATCTCGTCGAAACGTATCAATGACGCTGCACATTCTGCATATGCTCCGCTCGCAGAAGCGGCATATCTCTTTTCATACGCCCGGACACAAGCGCGCGGGCATGGATATCACGGAACTTCCCTACTCGGACGATCTGTCCGATCCCAAGGGCGTTCTCGCGCTCGCCCAGGCGGACGCCGCGCACATTCTCGGCGCAAAGGAAAGTTTCTTTCTGACGGACGGCTCCACCTGCGGCGTCTTTTCCATGATATATGCCCTGCGCAGCCGCGGGTGTCGGCGCATCTGCGTGCCGACGTATGCGCATAAGAGCGTCTTTCACGCGTGCGAAGTCATGGGGCTTACGCCCGTTCTCCTGCCGCAGGAGACGGTCGGCGGGATTCCCCGCCAGCCCGCGCGGGAGACATTGGAAAAAGCGCTTTTTGACGCAGACGCGCTCCTTTTGACCTCTCCCGACTATTACGGATTTTTCCCGCCGCTTTTTGAGGCGCGTACTGTGTGCGACGCACAGGGCAAACCGCTCGCAGTGGACGGCGCGCACGGCTCGCACCTGCACGGCACGCCCATGTACGCAGGCAATTTTGCGGATTTATGGGTGGACGGTGTGCATAAATCGCTGCCCGCCTGCACGCAGGGGGCGATCGTCTCTGCAAAGGGGGCCTGGGCAGAGTCGCTCCGTGCGGGAGTCGAACGTTTCCGCACCTCGTCCCCGTCCTATCCCATCCTTGCGAGCATCGAATATGCCGTCAAGTATCCGAGGAACGCGCGCATCGAAGGGGCGGCGGAGCGGGCAAAGCGCGCGCTTTTTGCGCTTGAAAACGACGACTGGACGAAGATCGTAGTGTTCTTCGGCGACGCGGTCTATGCCGCAGAGGACTATCTCGAGGCGCACGGCGTCTATCCCGAGTTCAACGACGGACAGTATCTCATGTTCTATCTCTCTCCCGCCACCAAGGTGCGGGAGCTGAACAAACTTGTGCGCCTTGTACGCAGATTAAGACATGGCGCACCCGCCTGCATGCCGATTGCGGAAAAGCTTTCAGATCCGCTCGTCTTGACGCACGTTTCAGAGCCGTCCGCCGCGGACATGGTGGAGGGTAAGCAGGCCAAGACGGTCATGCTCCTGCCCGATGAGGCGGTCGGAAAGGTCTGTGCGCGCGCCTGCGGCATGGTCCCGCCCTGTCTTCCGCTCCTTGTGCGGGGGGAAGTCGTCACGGCGGAAAAGGCGGCGCAGCTCAAAAAAGCAAGACACACGTTCGGCTTGACGGACGGCAGGATCGCGGTCTATTCGGAGGAATGATGCAGCAGCTCTTTCGGTCGACAACGGTATACCGCGCGCTGCGCGAGAGCGCGGCGCAGGGCGAGGCGGCGCATTTTACGCTCGTGCTCTTTCCCGACGAGCGTTACCTGCGCGCATACCTCACGGAGTGCGCCAAGGCGTTCTTTGGCGCAGAGGACGGCTCGCGCGAGGCGCACCTCATCGGCGAGGAGAGCTATTCCGACTGTCTCTTCTATCCTGCCGCGGGCGGAAAGCTTACCGCTGACCTTGCAAGCGAGATCTCGGACGAGAGCCTTCTGCGCCCTGTGGAGCGCGACAAGAAGCTGTTTGTCCTCGACGCATTCCAGAACGTCACGCCCCTTGTGCAGAACAAGCTGTTAAAACTCCTCGAGGAGCCGCCGCAGGGCGTATATTTTCTTGCAGGCGCAACGGCGGAACACACCGTTCTTCCGACGGTGCTCTCCCGTGCCAACGTGCGCAGGGTTTCGCCCTTTTCGGAGGAACAGGTGGCCGGCGCGCTTTCGCGGATGCACCCCGAAGCGGGGGACGTGCACGCGGCGTCGGCGGCGTGCGGCGGTGTTCTCTCGGTTGCCGAGGACCTGCTCGCAGGCGGGGGCGAGGACTTTATTCTCGCGCAGAAATATCTTGCGGGCGGAGATCTTGTCAGTGTCAGCCGTGAGGCGGGCGATCGCGGCAAGGCGTTCTTTGCGGCGGTGAGACTTGTCTTGCGCGACACGCTTCTGACGGTGACGGGACAGGCAAAATACTGTGTGCTTTCCGCGCGTGAGATCGCACCGCTTGCCGCGCGGTACTGCGCAGGCGCGCTGATCGACGCGCTCGGCTATGTCACCGACGCGGAGCGTGAGATCGCATTCAACGCCAACGGCGCACAGGCGGCTTTAACGCTTGCCCTGCGCATCGGCAAGGCGCAAAAAACGCACGAGGGGCGCACCGTTTGAGTGCGGAGCGAAAAATCGCTTCGGGGATGCGGAAAAAAGCTCTTCGCACATCACGCAAATTTTCGTGCATCATACAAAGATGATTCATAACACCGCTTTTTGAGCGGACTTTCCGACACGGCCGCATGGCGGAGCGCGACGGGCTACATGACAGGGAGGTTGCTATGACAGAGGTTGTCGTTGTCAAATTCAAGAAGGGTTGCAAACCCTATTATTTCGGAGCGGGCGGACTGACGCTTGCCGCAGGGCAGGGCGTCATTGTCGAGACGGCACGCGGGACGGAGTACGCCATTGTGGTGGATCCGCTGCGCGAAGTTTCCGACGAGGCGGTCGTACAGCCCCTCAAAAATATCATCCGCGTTGCGACGGAGCGGGATGAGGCGATCATTGCCGAGCATGAAGCGCGCCGCGGTGAGGCGATGAAGATCTGCAAAGAGAAGATCGCCGCACGCGAACTTCCGATGAAGCTCATCGACTGCGAATTTACGTTCGACGGCAGCAAAGTGGTGTTCACGTTCACGTCCGAGGGGCGCGTCGACTTCCGCGAACTTGTGCGCGATCTTGCGTCCGTGTTCCACCTGCGCATCGAACTGCGCCAGGTCGGCATCCGCGACGAGGCGCGCATTCTCGGCGGGATCGCGCCCTGCGGCAGAGAGGTCTGCTGTGCGGGCTGTATGCCCGACTTCAAGAAAGTGGGCATCAAGATGGCGAAAAATCAGGGACTGTCCCTCAACCCGGGCAAGATCAGCGGTCTGTGCGGCAGGCTCATGTGCTGTCTTGCCTATGAGGATGACTATTACTCCTCCGCCTGCAAGCAGGTCCCGAGGATCGGTGCAACCGTCTCCACGCCCGAGGGCAAAGGAACGGTCGTCTCTGCCAATATGCTCAAGATGGAAGTGCGCGTCAAGATCGAAAAGGACGGCGCACTCGTCTATCGTGATTTCCCCGCCGATCAGGTTCAGCGCGGCGAGCATTCCGAACCCCGCGAGGAGGAAGAGGATGCACAGGAGGAGCCGATCGGGGAACAGACGGCACCCGCTCAGGAGGAAGCGGCTGCGCGCCCCGAGCGCAAAAGGGAGCGTGACGGCGGGCATGACCGCCGCAGAAACGACAAGGACCGCGGGGCAAAGCCTGCGGGCGAGCGTACGGATGCAGGCCGCGAGGGCGGCCGCGACCGCCGCAAGAACGACAAAAACGATCGCGGCGAGAGAAATGACAAAAACGACCGCCGTCAGGATGATCGCTGTCAGGATGATCGCGGACGCGCAAATCACGCGAACGCGCACGGACGTCCGCCGCGTCCCGAGCACGGAAAGGGCGGCGAGAAGGGCGTGCAAGGCGGCGGAAAACAAGCGGGAAGAGAGGGAAGAAAGGACGGCGTCGTGGACGGCGTGAAGGACACGGCAAAGGACGTTGCAAGGGACGGTGCGCCTCGTCCCGTTTCGCAGGCGGAGCCCGAGAAAAATTCCTGAAAAAGGACCGTGAATTCGGGCAAAAGACTTTACGCACGCAAAAAGTTGTGATATAATACACATACAAGATCAAATTGGAGGTTGTCGAAATGGCTCACGTAATTTCTGATGAATGCATCTCCTGCGGCGCATGCGCAGATACCTGCCCCGTCAACGCGATCGCTCCCGGTGACACGAAGTACGTCGTCGATCCCGATGCCTGCATCGACTGCGGCGCCTGCGAAGACGGATGCCCCGTCGGCGCGATCAAGGCGGAGTAAAGAGGTTTTGAATTTTCCGCGTGACTGAGCGGGAAATTCAGGACATGAGAGTCAAACCCGTGGATACGCCCGAAGGCTGACCACGGGTTTTTCTTTCCGCTTGAAAAGCACGTTTTTTTGCAACAACTTTCCATCACGTTATTTCGCGGAAACGAGAGCCTGCCGCGCTGTATTTTTCAGGAAGGCATGCGCCCGTTGTTATTATTTCGACTCAGAAGCCGCAAAGGAGGGGACAATGCTCGTCGAAGAGGAACTGCTCATCGGGAACTACCGCATTCTGCAGGACACCGCACTCTACCGTTTTACGTCGGATGCGGTGCTGCTTGCGCGCTTTCTGCGCGCAAAACGCGGGGAACGCGTGGCGGATTTCTGTTCGGGCAGCGGCATTGTCGGACTGCACTTTTTTGCCGAAAATACGGGGATCGAGCATGTCACGCTCTTTGAAATGCAGCCCGAGCTCGCCGAGATGAGCGCGCGCACGGTTGCGCTCAATGCCTTAGAGGATACATTCACCGTCGAGAATATGCGCGTGCAGGATATTCCCGCGCAATATGTGGAGGCGTTTTCGCTCATTCTTGCCAATCCGCCCTATGAACGGGGCGGGTTTGAGAACGCAGACGTGAAAAAGGCGCTCTGCCGCAAAGAGCTTTCCCTGACGCTGGAAGAGCTTTGCGCCGCCGCGGCGCGGTGCTTAAAATTCGGCGGACGTTTTGCGCTCATCCACCGCGCAGACCGTCTTGCCGAGGCAGTCTATACCTTGCACAAGTATGCGCTTGAAGTCAAAAAGATACAGCCCATCGCGGGCAAGGCGGGCGCCAAGCCGTACGCCGTGCTTATTGCGGCGGTCAAAGGCGGCAAACCCGGCTGTGAACTTGTGCCGACGCACATCAACGAGAGGGAGGAAAAATGATCAGTTTTGTTGCAACGCCCATCGGAAACCTGAAAGACATCACCTTGCGCGCGCTCGAAGCGCTCAGGGCGGCGGATGCCATTTTCTGTGAGGACACCCGCCACACGTTGGGACTTCTCAACGCCTACGAGATCAAAAAGCCGCTCTTTTCCTGTCATAAATTCAACGAGCGCGAGGCGGCAGAGCGCATCCTTGCGCTCTCGCGGGAGGGAAAACAGGTGTGTATCGTCTCGGATGCGGGCATGCCCGTCGTCTCCGACCCTGGGCGGGAGGTCTGCCGCATCTTAAAAGAGGCGGGTGAGCCGTACACCGTCCTTCCCGGGGCGAATGCCGCGCTCTGTGCGCTCGTACTGTCCGCATTTCCTGCCGACCGTTTCACCTTTATCGGATTTTTGCCCGACAAAAAGTCGGAGCGAAAAGCCCTTCTGGAGCACTATTCCGCCGCGCAGGAGACGCTGCTCTTTCACTGTGCTCCGCAGGATGTGGACGGATATGTTGCGTCTATGTTTGAGGCGTTCGGCGAACGCCGCGCCTGCGCCGTGCGCGAGATCACAAAACTACACGAGGAGAGCGAGCAATTTTTGCTTTCCGAGGGGCTGAAGAGCGAAAAACGCGGCGAATACGTGCTTGTTGTTGAGGGTGCAAAGCCCGCAGAGAATGCGCTCAACGCACTCACCGTCCGCGAGCACGTCGCGGCATATGAGGCGCAGGGACTGGATCGGAAGGAGGCGCTCAAGCGCACCGCCCGCGATCGCGGTATTTCCAAGAGCGACGTCTATCGCGAAATCGTCCGCGCAGAGGAAGAGGCTTAAAACGTTCTGCGGCAGGGTCGCGAAACGCTTCCATGAAAGAATTGTGTATTTTTTATGGAAAAAGGCTTGTTTTTCGCGAGGTATGGTAGTATAATGAATCCATGCTTACAGAAGCCTTTCCCAAACTGAATACTTCGCGCGTGATCCTCGGACTGCGCGCGTTTTTGCGTTCAAGATGGTTCATTGCGCTCATCGCTTTGCTCATGGTATGCAGCGAGCTGTTTTCCCTGGAACTGTATGTCATCGGCGCTTATGCCGTTTTAGGGCTTGCCATCGTGCTGGTTTCCGAGGATACTCTGCCTGCTGTCCCGATGGTGGTATGCGGATATATGCTTATGTCTGCAAAGAACAACATCGGCTTTCATCCCGATTCCTTGCTTGCCCAGCCCTATGCACAGTTTACGATCGGATTTTGCGTTGCGGTTCTTGGAGTATGTTTTCTCGGAAGACTTGTCTCCAAACTGATGGAGCGCAAAAAACGCGGCGTACCGAAATTTTTGTCGGGATTTGTTCTGTTGGGCGCCGCCTACCTCCTCGGCGGATTGGGCTCCTCTTTTTATGATGCCGCCTCGGCACTCTTCGGCGTTGTACAGATCCTTGCGCTTTCGGGTTTTTATTTCTACTTCTACTTTACGGTTGACTGGGAAAATGCACCTGAAGACTATCTTGCCGAGCTCTTTACCATCGTAGGGGTTGGGGTGTTCCTTGAAGTCATCGGAACCTATTTTAATCCGGGGGCGCCGGGGCTGGACGGTCAGGGCGATCGTGGTCAGCTCTACACGGGCTGGGGCGTCTGGAACTGCGTCGGATGCGTCATGGCGATGTGCATGCCTGCCCCCATCTACTTTGCGGTCAAGAAAAAGCACGGCTGGATCTATTCCTTGGTTAGCTGTGTGTTCTATCTCGGGGTCATCCTGACCCAGAGCCGCGGCTCTATTTTGTTCGGAAGCGCCGTGTTCATTGCGTGTATCGTATATAACCTCTACAAGGCGAAGGGCAGAGAAAAATTATGGTGCGGAATCGTCTATGCCGCACTTCTTGTGGGCGCCGCAATCGCCGCCGTTTTGTTCCGGGACAAACTTGCCGATATTTTCGCGTCCCTTATCAATGCGGGCATGAACGATTCCGGCCGTCTCGATCTGTACGATCAGTGCTGGAACAGCTTCTTAAAGCATCCTGTGTTCGGTGTGGGCTGGTACGACAGCCCGGGCATCCAGCTCGGAAACGGCAGCATGTATCCCAACGGCGATCCGCACCTGGAGGGCTATTTCATTCCTGGGTTTGCGCATAACACATTCTTCCAGCTGATCGGTTGCGGCGGTGCATTTGCTCTGATTGCCTATCTGTTCCACCGCACGCAGACCGTGCTCTTGGTGTTTCGCAATCCGACGCCGACGAAGATCGTTGCGGCGCTCTGCGTCGCCGCGATGCTCCTCACAAGCTTTGTGGATAACCACGTATTCAATATGGGGCCCGGGCTTCTGTATTCCGTGCTCTTGGTGTTTGCGGAAAAGGAACGCTCCCCGCAACCTGCCTTGCTCAAGAGAAAGTAAGTAAAAATTATTGCAGTTCGCCTCGCGCAAGAGAAAATAAGACAAACCCAGTGCGATGCGTTTTGTAAAGCAGGAATTAAGGAAAATCAGAGCAATTTTTCTCTGATGAGCGGAAATAAAAGAGAATCAGAACAATGCGCCCCCGCCAACGGCGGGGGCGCATTCTTTCTTTTTCCTGTTTTTTGAGCATGTCTGCGGACGAGCGCGCTCGGGTTGCCCGAAAAAGCGGCGTAAAAAACAAGGTCGGCGAGAAAAAGACAGTGCGAAAAAGGGAAGAAACGCAGTAAAGCCGAGGTCGGCAGGAAAAACCGAATTTAGCGCAGAAAAACTAAAGTCGGTACAGAAAAACCGATAAGCCGCACTGAAGAGTCGCAGAAAAACCGAAGATTGAGAGGTGCAGAAAAGCTGATAAGCCGTACTGAAAAGCCGCAGTAAAACCGAAGATCGAGAGAAAAACTAAAGTCGGCACAGAAAAGACAAAGGAGTGACAAAAACGAAGAAAAGTAAATCCCCGAGACTTGCGTCTCGGGGATTTACTATATGATAAGGGGGAAAAATGATGAGCTGGTTGAGGTCATCTGCTCTGGAACTGTTCAGGTCCCTTTCGCTTTTGACACCCATATTATAAACGCGTTTGCGCGAATTGTAAAACATTTCGTCGAAAAAAATTCAAAATTTTTTTTCTGTGAATTTGTTGCAAACGTCAAAAAATTCTATCAGAAAGACGCTGATTTTTTATAAATACGCACAACAGTCGGGGGATTCAGAGGATTCTGCAGAGAAGACACCCCAATACAAGACTGAAAAAATTAACGATGAGTGCAATCAGGATGGGTTTTGCGAGTTTTTTCTTGCTGCCTGCGAAATAGACGGCGGAGACGAAGAAGACGGTTTCGCTGGAGCCATATGCGACGCAGGCGCAGCGGCCGATGTAGCTGTCGGCGCCGAAGGAAGCAAGGATCTCGGACAAGAGCGCGGTGGAGCCGCTGCCCGAGAAGGGCTTGACGAGGACGAGCTTTCCGATCTCGGGCGGAATGCCGAGGAAGGAAAAGAGGGGGGAGAGCGCCTGCGTAAGGCGTGCGGAGAGGCCGCTTTGTTCAAAGAGTTCGGAGAGGATGAGGATAGAGACGAGGTAGGGAAAGAGGGAAACGACGAGGGGAACGGCGCCTTTTACGCCCTCGGTGAAGCAGTCATAGAGTTTGACGCGGCGAAAGAGGGCATAGATAAAGAGGACAAGGAAGAGAAGCGGGATAATGAGAGCGGTGTATTTCATGAACGTTTCCTCGTGAGAAAGACGAGTGCCGCGCCGAGCACGGTGGAAAAGAGGGTGGCGAGCAGGGTAGGCAGGATGATATCGGCGGGTGAAGCGGAGCCTGCTGCGGCGCGCAGAGCGATGACGGTTGTGGGCAGGATCTGCAGGCTTGTCGCATTGAGCACGAACAGCATGTCTGCCGCGTAGCCGTTTTTGGCGGCGAGGAACTTTTGTGTTGCGGCGACGCCGAGCGGGGTGGGAGCGCCGGGGAGCCCGAGGATATTTGCGGCGATGTTCTGACAGGCGAGCGAGAGTGCCTGCCTGTCCTCGGAGGCAAAGAGCCTGCGCGCAGCGGGGTAGAGCAGGCGAGCGAGCTTTTGAGAGAGTCCGCTTGCTTCGAGCACCTTGAAAAATCCCAGCCATACGCAGTAGGAGGCGAGCAGGGCAAGACAGACGGCGGCGGCTTTTTCGCCGCCTGCGAGCATGGCGGGGAGGAAGCCTTCGGGGTCGGAGATGAGGAAGATGATTGCCGTACCGAGGAATACGGCGGCGAAGATGACATTCACAGGGTATTGTATGAGCGCGCGAAAAAATTTATCAGCAAAACCTTGACAAATGCGCGAGAAGCGGATACAATAAAAGCATGAAACGCAATTTGTTTGAACTCAACGCCATGTACACCGTGTTTGCAATGCAAATACGGTAGTTTGGCGTGTCAGAATAATTTCGATGAAAAAACCCGCCGAACGGCGGGCTTTTTTTATTGAACCAAGCATCGCCGCGGCGGAAAAAGGAGTCAGATATGAAACAGCTCGGCAGCAAAGTCCTTGAAACGGCGCGGCTCATCCTTCGTCCCTTTTGCGCGGCGGACGCACAGCAGGCTTTTACAAACTGGATGAGCGATGCGGAAGTGACCCGATACCTCACATGGACGCCGCACACGGACATTTCCTTTACGCAGCAGCTGCTTGAACAGTGGGGGCAAGAGTCCGTGCTTTCCGACGTCTATCATTGGGCGATCGTATGGCGCAAGACGGGAGAAGTGATCGGGGATATCTGCGTCGTGTCGTCGGATAAGCGTTCGGAGCGGGCGGAGCTTGGCTATTGCCTTTCGCGTGCGTTCTGGGGCAGGGGGATCATGACGGAAGCGCTTCTTGCCGTGATCAACTTTCTCATTGAGCAAGTGGGGTTCTCGCGCATTGAGGCGAAGCACGCCACCGCCAATTTTGCATCGGGACGGGTGATGGAGAAGTGCGGCATGAAGGAGGAGGGCGTCCTGCACAGATATTATTGCCTGCCCTCTACGGGGGAGTGGGTGGATGTGTCGGTGCATGCGATCCTGCGCGGTGACTGGCAGGCGCGCCGTTTTGGCGCGGCGCGCTGGATGAATGTGACATGGCAGGCGATGTGAGCGCAAGGGCGGACGTGCAACGGCATTCAAAATAAGTTTACATCCGCGGCAAAAAAGAGTATAATATGAGCGAAAAACAAAGATACGGGAGTCATACGGGAACGAACATGAACAAATCCTACTATGTAACGACGGCGATCGCCTACACCTCGGGCAAGCCGCATATCGGAAATACTTACGAGGCGATTCTCACGGACGCGATCGTGCGTTTTAAGAGGATGCAAGGGTATGATGTCCGTTTCCAGACGGGCACGGACGAGCACGGTCAGAAGATCGAGGAGAAGGCGAAGGCGGCGTCCGTCACGCCC
>ERZ1643251.2814-NODE-2814-length-17031-cov-6.200047_pt1 | contig 17031 bp, 15 predicted proteins | sample MGYA00579261_ERZ1643251 | MGnify/ENA primary metagenome ERZ1643251 (study PRJEB29033, sample SAMEA4952267) | chicken gut metagenome | biome: Broiler Chicken; feature: Gastrointestinal Tract; material: Caecum | place: Ireland | collected 2018 | study: Broiler...
CGAGTGCGACTTGGAGCAACCTTCCTACTTTAAAAAAGAAAAATTTATTTTTCTTTTTTAACATTCGAAGGTGTGCGACACCAAGGAACAAAAAATTCGAGAAATATACTTTATACTTGGCTTTTTACTTTTGAATCAAAAATGGTCACAACCACCGCCAAAACACAATTATTTTTTTATGATTAATTAAGAATTGCTGTTTTGGCTAGGCAAGCAAGCGAGAAAACCGGAGGCGTGCTTTTTGCACGTTGAGGATTTTCGAAGTGAAGCTTAACAACGCCAAAACACAATTATTAATTAATCAACCTCTATACTTCTAAAATAATAGGCAATATCATTGGGTTACGTTTAGTTCTTTGGAATATATAATCTCTTAAATCATCTTTCAATGTAGACTTTATAGTAGCCCAGTCTCTAATTCCATCTTCCTCAAATGTTTTTACTTCTTGTCTAATAACTTTTTTCAAATCGTCCATTAAAGTTTCAGATTCTCTAACATAAACGAATCCTCTTGAAACCACATCTGGTCCTGATACGATTTCTCCTGTGTTACTATCCATTCCCATTACGATTACAATTAAACCATCTTGTGATAAGTGTTGTCTATCACGAAGTACTATATTTCCTACATCTCCTACACCTAGTCCATCAACTAAAATTTTTCCGCTAGGTACAGAGTTTGTAATTTTAGCATGTTTTTTATTTATCTCTAAAGTTTTACCATTTTCTAATATAAATATGTTTTCTGCTGGTATTCCCATTTGTTTTGCAGTTTCTGCATGAGCTCTTAATTGTCTATATTCACCATGTACTGGTATAAAGAACTTTGGTTTTGCAAGTGATATAATTAATTTTTGTTCTTCTTGGCAAGCATGTCCTGAAACGTGGATAGCTTCCAATGCACTATAAATAACCTCTGCTCCTATTTGCATCAAGTCGTTAATAACATTTGATACTAGTTTTTCATTTCCTGGTATTGGAGTAGCAGAAATTATTACCATGTCATTTGGAGTAATAACAACCTTTTTATGTTCTCCTGCTGCCATCCTTGTTAATGCAGACATTGTCTCTCCCTGACTACCAGTTGTAATTATAACTAATTGCTCATCAGTATAATTTTTAATCATATCAATATCGATAAACATGTTTTCTGGTGCATCAATATATCCTAATTCTCTTGCAGTTTCTATCATATTTATCATACTTCTTCCACAAACTGCAATTTTTCTGCCATATTTCTCTGCTGAATTAACAATTTGTTGAACTCTATGCACATTAGATGCAAAAGTTGCAACTACTATTCTCTTTTTATTATTTTGGAATAGTCTGTCAAAAACATCTCCAACAGTACTTTCAGACATTGTATAACCTTTTCTTTCTGAGTTTGTACTATCTGACATTAATGCTATTATTCCTTTATTTCCCAATTCTGCAATTCTACCCAAATCCATTACTTTATCGTCAATTGGAGTAAAATCAACTTTGAAGTCTCCTGTATGAAGTACAACCCCTTGAGGTGTGTGTATTGCAAGCATTACTGCATCTGGAATACTGTGATTACTTCTTATTAATTCTACTTTAATATTTCCAAAATTAATTGTTTGTCCTTGATCTACAGTAAATAATTTTGCAGAATTTAATAATTTATGCTCTTCTAATTTATTTTTTATTAATCCCATTGTTAATTTTGTAGCATAAATTGGTATATTTATTTGTTTTAAAACGTAAGGAATAGCACCTATGTGGTCCTCGTGTCCGTGTGTTATAACCATACCTTTTATTTTTTCTTTATTTTTTTCCAAATATGTTACATCAGGTATAACTAAATCAACACCTAGCATATCATCCTCTGGGAATTCTAACCCACAGTCAACTAATACTATCTCATTTCCATACTCAAAAATTGTTATGTTCTTACCAATTTCATCTAATCCTCCAAGAGGAATAATTTTTAAACTCTCTTTCTTAAACTCAAACTTTGGAGTTTGTGATGTCTCTCTTTTTCTTTTTTCCATTAAATTTAATCTCTCCTTTTCAATTTTATCTTAATTATATAAAGTTATTTGCATTATTTAAACACAAAAAAGTAGCTTATAATATCATAAACTACTTTTTTCAAAAAAATCCTCTATAACTATTATTTTTTTAGCACAAATGCATAGAACATGCTTAACATATTTTTCCGCACCATAAGCATATTTCTAATACTATCTATAATTTATAATCCGATTCCATAATTTACAATATTATAATAATTCTCTTTTATTTTTATTTTATACAAATCTCTTCTTTACCATTATTTTGGTAACAACTGTTAATTATTATACTATTTTTTTTGATTTTTGTCAAATTTTTAAATAGTAGCACCTATCATTCCCGCATCATTATTTAATTTGGGTAAAACAATTTTGGGAGCTTCTCCTTTATTGAAGTAATACTTTCTGGCATTTAATTCCGAAATAAGTCTATCATAAAAAATATCTTTAAAAAATACAAAACTTCCACCTAAGCAAATAGCTTCTGGTTCGAAAATATCAATAATATTTGAAAGCCCAATTATCATGTTTTCTATGAATTCATCTATTAATTTTTGTATATCCATATTATTCATATTTTCTTTTATCTTTTTTTTCAAATCTGGTGCAGCTACATAAAATCTATTATCTATGTTTAGAGCTTTTTGTGCGCTTTCTTTAAATCTTTTTATTGAACAATATGTTTCAAAGCATCCTCTTTTTCCACAATTACATTCTATTCCATTCTTATCTATTACCATATGGCCTAATTCAAATCCTATGTGCTTATTTGCCTTTAACAATTTTCCATTTAAGAAAACAGCCGAACCAATTCCAGTTCCTAAGCATAAAAATACTGAATCATTATATCCTTGTAATGCTCCATATGTATACTCTGCTTCTGCTGCAGCTTTAGAATCATTTTTTATTTTAATTGGAATTTTTATTTTTTCATAAACTCTATTTAAATTCAGCTCATTAATACCAAGATTTACTAAGTTTTTCATGATAAGCTTTTCTTGTATTGGATCTCCTGGACTTGCAAATCCTATTTCTTCTATATCATATTTCGCATTATACTGCCTTATTTTTTTAATTATAAATTCTAATATACTATTTTCAGCTTCTTCTATAGCTTTAGATGGTTCTTCATAAATCCTAAAATAATCGTTCCAAAAATCTCTATCCTCCCATTTGCTCATCACTTTTCCATTTTTTATAAGTCCAATTCCTATATGACTTCCACCTAAATCAATACCTAATTTCATTTTAAATATCATCCCTTTCTCTCTTTTCTAGAAGGTACACATAGTAACGAAAGTTTTCCTTTTGCTTTCATATTAATCTTTCTTCTTTCAAAAAAACTATCCAAATGAATTATATCATACATATTTTCATTTGAATAGTTTTATATTTTTTTATATAATTAAAATTCCTAGTTTTTAGAATGCTGGCAAATCTACTGAGTTGAACATCCATGCACCCATATAAAGTTGTATACATGGTACTACAATTATAACTACTAAGAATATTAAGAATATACCTACAATTGAATAAACAACTTGTGGTAATACTGCCATTACTTTTTGTATTAAGTTATTTATATCAATTTCCATATATTCAACTAATTTTCTCATCATTTCTGGTAAGTCAGTCTGCATTCCTATTTTTAACATTTCAGTTTGCATTGATGAACATAGTCCTGAATTTTCAAATGGTTCAATCCATGATGCACCAATTAAAATATTATTAATTGCAGTTTCAATAATTGATAATAATACATAATTCTTTACGACAGATTTACTAACTTCAAGTGAATCTTGTATTCTCATACCATTTTCAAGATTTAATAGCATTGCTCTCATAAATCTTGAAAAGTCTATTGCGAATAGTAGTTTCCCAAATATCGGCATTTTGTATTTAAAATAATCAAAATTATATTTTCCCTTTGGTGAACTAATATATACATATACTGCTGCAATTACACCTAATATTATCAATACTGGAACATACCATACATTTAATAATCCTCTACAGAAATTAACAAACCAAATAGTTATTCCTGGCAACTGGTCAGATGAACCAGATTTTGCAAAGGCGTCTTCTATAATTGGTATGATATAAGCTACACCGAAGATTAATAATCCTATTATTGCAACAAGCTGTAGAACATTAGGAACTATAATTTTTTTTAACCTTGAACTTGTATCATCACTATCTTCAAGATATTTTACAGCCTGCTCTAGTGATTTTGTAAGAGATCCTGACATTTCTCCAACTTTAATCATGTTTACATAAATATATGGGAATATATCAGAATAATATTCCATCGTTGTATACATATACTCTCCAGCTTCAACACCAGCTAATATATCTTGTAAGACTCCTCTTAATGATAAATTTTCTGTACTATCTATTATAGTATTTAATGCATGTATATTATTAAAATTAGCTTTCTTTAATAGGTAAAAATTTTGTGTGAATATAATTAAATCCCTATTTTTAATCTTTTCTTCTCTTGCTAAAGCTAAATTAATCCTTTCCTTAGTACTTAGCTTTGATACTGATCTACCCTGCATGATATTAGCAGATTCAGCTTGCCTCATTATGTCATCTATATCCATCATGTTTCTTCTATTAGCTTTTGTCTTTTTACCTCTATAGCCAACTTGTTGAATGCTTATTGGAAGTAATTCATTACTTTTCAGTCTTTTTATCAAAGTATTTCTACTGGCATCTTCTACTTTGTTTATAACAACTTGTCCCTTAGAAGTCATTGCTTTATATCTGTATTCCGGCATTTTTCCTCCCTCCTAAATTTCATCATAAATATAATTTAATGTCTATTTTTGAATGCTGTGCTTCCTGGATACTTGACTCCAAGGCGACATTTTGTCGCCCGGAGACCTGTCCCCAAACCGACACTATTGATTTATTTTGTTTGTTTTTTCTCTCTTTATTTTCAATTGCATTATTGTTCTGTTTAATGTTTCTATATTTTTCTCTTCTATTTGAGCTTTTGCTTGATCCAATGTTATTACGTCTTCTACAAATAGTTCTGCTATTGAATTTATTAGTCCTATACTTCCTTTTTCTAAGTTACTTTGTATAGCATCTTCTATTTCAGATACACTTATTTTTTCTTTTCTGATTATACCTGAAATAATATTATCTACGACCATTACCTCTGGTACTAGTACTAAATCCCCTGTTTTAGATGGTAATAATCTTTGGGAAATTACTAGTTTTAGTAATGATGAAATTAAATATTTAACTGTTTGTTGGTCTCTAATTTCATAAAAGTTTACCATTCTATCTATCGTTTCTGCACAAGACTTAGTATGAAGTGTTCCTATTACCAAATGGCCAGATTCTGCAGTTTCTATAGCAGCCTCCATTGTTTGTCTATCTCTAATCTCACCTATAACTAATATATCGCAGTCTTCTCTTAGTGAGTTTTTTACACCATCACTAAAGCTTAAGCAGTCTCTTCCAGCACCTATTTCTTTTTGAACTATAACTGATTTCTTACTTGTATGCTTATACTCTACTGGGTTTTCCAAAGTTAATATCTTTTTATTTTGATTTTCATTTATTTCATTAATTAATGCATTTAATGTTGTTGTTTTACCAGAGTTAGTCTTTCCTGTAACTAATATTAATCCTTGTGGTTGATATGTCATTCTTCTAACTATATCTGGAACTCCCAAGTCTTCATATTTTGGCAATTCGTTTTTTATTAATCTCATTGTAAGTATAGGTATTTCATTTGCTAATGAAATATTTACCCTTAGACGAATATCTTCAAATTCATAAGACATATCTAATTTTTTTGTTTCTTTAAAAACTCTATCTTTATCAACATTCCCTCTAACAAAGTAATCGTATATATCAGACATATCCTCTTCTGTTAGTGGGTCTGGACATTCATATTCAATTAAATCTCTTCTAATTCTTAACATGGGCTTTAAGCCACAAATTAGATGAACGTCTGAAGCATCCTTTTCTTTTGCTGTATCTAAAACTTTATCAATATCTATCATTAGTAACCCCCCAATATTAATATATTGCTAACTTATTATTTAGCTCTGGTAAGTTTGTTGTGCCATCAATTATTTTATTTATTCCGTCTACTATTAATGGTACATAACCTTGGCTTAGTGCAAGATTTCTTATGTCTGATGCAGATTTATTTTCTACAATTAAATTTTTGATATTATCATCAATAATTAAAACTTCAAAGATACCTATTCTTCCTAAATAACCGGTATTATTACATTTCTTACATCCAACTGCTTCAAAAGTTTTCTTGCCTTCTAAATCGAATTTTAAATTATATTTTTCTCCAACTTTTTCTATATAATCTTTTTCTTCTTTTGTAAACTCTCTTTCTTTAGCACAATATGGGCATATTTTTCTAACTAATCTTTGTGATACAGATGTTGCAAGTGTACTAGAAATATCATAATTTGATACTCCCATTTTTCTAAGTCTTGTTATTACTTCTACTGCATCGATTGTATGAATTGTAGACAAAACATAATGACCTGTTTGTCCAGCTTGCATTGCAATTTCAGCTGTTTCTCTATCTCTAATTTCTCCAACTAAAATAATATCGGGATCTTGTCTTAATACTGTTCTCAATGATTCAACAAATGTTGCTTTTGGATCAACTTCAATTTGGTTTAATCCATTTATTCTAATTTCTACTGGGTCTTCAATTGTTGTAATATTTATTTCAGGTCTATTTAATAAATCTATAATACTATATAATGTTGTTGTTTTACCTTCTCCAGTAGGTGCTGCAATTACTGTAATACTGTTCTTTTTATTGAAAGCATCTTTTACAAGTTTCTCATCTTTTGGAAATCCTAAATCATAAATTGATTTAACATCTTCATTTTTCTTCAATAATCTTAGAACAAATTTTTCTCCATAAATATTTTTCTGTGAAGAAACACGAATATTATATTCAGGATACATGATAATTCTACCATCTTGAGATTCTTGTTTTTCTTGATGCATGTTTGATATGGCTTTCAGTCTATTTACGATTTGTGCTTGCTTTTCTTTTCCTATATTAGCTGCATTTACTAAAACACCATCTATTCTGTATCTAATTCTCATTCCTTCTTGCATTGGTTCAATATGAATATCACTTGCTCTTTTTTCCATTGCAGTTTTTATTACGCTATCAATAAAGCTTGAAACATCAGCATTTATATTTATGTCTTCTGAACTTGATGAATAAGAATTCAAAATTAAATCTATATTAGTTTCAAATGTTATATACTTTTCCATGATAAGGCCTTTATTTAACAATAATAACCTTACTGTTTCTACAGCTCTTCTATTTGAAGTATCTGCAAAGCAAACTCTTATTTTATCATTTGATTCCTCAAAAGGTATCGCTTTATACTGCTTTGCAATATCAAGTGAAAGATAGTCTAACATATTTACTTTTATATCTGATTCTTTTAAATATATAGACTTTTCATCTAGTATTTCTCCCATAGCTTTAATTAACACGTATGGGTCACACGCTCTTAAAATATTTAGTATATCTCCTATTTTTTTATTAGGTTCAGCTTTTTGATAATCTAAAGCTCTTTGAACATCCTCTTCACTTACAATTCCTCTCCTTACTAACTCTATTCCCAAAGGTTGACTTCTTTTTGAATCCATAGAATTTCTCCTTTCATTTGTTTCCTACTAATATTATTAACTAATTTAAGCATATTATTATAATTAATTTTACCAATATTTTAAAGTATAGGTAATAGTTTTTTCAAAAAAATCATTATTATTTTTTCCAGCTTTTAGCGTAACATTAATCAGATTTTTTGTAACTGAATTAACTGTATATTGGTCTGATGAAAAAGTACAATTTAATATTTTTTCAGCTATTTTTGTATCATTTCTATATATTGTGTTATCTTCAAATGTATATGTTGGTCCATTGTCAAATTGAATCGTTGTATCAGTTACAGTGGCAGAGCTATAGTCTTTTACATCTACAGAAAAAAACATTATAAATTTATTTATTTCTGCTGCATATTTAGGAGTAACAACTACATCGCCAATTCTGTCATAAAAAAATGTGCTAATTACAGTAACAGTAGCTATTACAATAGTCATTACACTTATATATACTACTAATGCTGCGAGAGTAATACCTTTTTGATTTTTTATTTTGTTTTTCCACATCTGTAAACCTAAATCTCCTTTCACTTTAATATTTACATTTCTTTTGTTTTCTACTTTTATTCATTCAAATATTTTGTTGACTCTAGGGATGTTCTTATGGCGTTTTACTACCTACTTTTTTGGAATGATTTTAGGGATATTCGGTTGGCTCTTTAAGCCCAAGAAAGTAAAAAGTCATTAAAATTCCTTAAATTTACTATTTTAATTACATCTTCTATATTTTCTTCTCCTTCTTTATAATTAGAAAATTTTAAATCAATTTTAAATCCAGCAGGTATAGAAAATTGTTCTCTATATTGCTCCCCTGTTTTAGTTTGGGCTTCCTCATAAGAAATCTTGTCAATATCTTCTAATATTTGAACAGCATACATAGCCATTTGAGAAGATAAACTCACTCTTGCATTTAGTTCATAAACCTTATACATAGTTGAACATATTATTCCTGTAAATATTGTAAACATTAAAATAGCTACAATAAGGTCCTGCATAGTAAAACCTTTTTCAGATTTCAATTTGTTCATTTTTTTTAAGTTGTTTTTTTCCATTTTATCACCTATAAAAAATTGCAAAATTAGTAACTAACATCATAAGTATGTTAGAAACACACATATAAAAGCCAATTGGCATTTTCGTAGTTTCTATCTTTATTTTTCTTACTGCTTTGTTTTTTCTTTTATGTAATTCAGTAAAAAATAAATGAAATGATATTGAAAGAAGTGTAATAATTACTGTATATATGTATACTGTTTCGTATTTAAATAAAATCATCATTAATGATAATAATAAAATATCAAGTGTATAATTATTCTCTCCTTTTTTTCTCAAGTGAGAAATACTAAATAATAATATTATGCATGCAAATAATAAATAAATAACATATCTATAAATACTAGGGTCATTTTCTACTATGTATAGATATATCATATATATTGCAACACAAACAAAGCCAAATATAAGAACCGGCTTTTCTATTTCTATTCTTTCCTTATCTATTCCAGCTATTATAAATAAAGTTGCTAAGTATAAAATTCCGAAAATAAAATATACTAGCATTTTACTATTAAATGGGATAAGAGTAAATTTTATTGAAGCTGCAAATAAAACAAAAACCACACCAGACATTATTTCTAATAATATATATCTAGGTCTTATTTTTGTTTTACAATATCTGCATTTACCACCTAAGAATGTATAACTTAATATTGGTATTAAATCTAAGAATTTTAATTTATGTTTACAAGTTGGGCAATATGAATGTGTATGTGTAATATCTTGTCCTAATGGAATTCTATAAACTGCTAATGTAAAAAAACTTCCAAATACAGCCCCAATGCAAAATATTATAAAGTATAAAAAGTATTCCATCTTTGCTCCTTATTTTAAAACAGAGGCTATACTTAAAATATAATTATATATTTTAAATTATATTTAAACAGCATAGCCTCAATTATTAAAGTTAAATATTTCAGTCTAAAAAATTTTAAACCGTTTAAAATTTCTAATACATACTAGTTAGTAGCAGGTACTTTTGAATCAATATATGCTACAACGTTAGCTAATGAATCATCTGTGTATTTTGTATCATTTGCATACATGTTAGCTGCTTGGTTAGCACGGTCTACTATTCCTCCATTGAACGCAAATATGATTGTTACTGTTGCTAAGATTATTAAAATGATGATTGTAATAACTAAAGCAACTAAAGTAATACCCTTTTGATTTTTTAACATAAAAAATTCCTCCTTATAAAATTTTTTTGTATATATTTATAAAATAAATATAACCTGAGCTATTTAAGAATTAAAATATTGTTATTTAATTCCTGTTTCATTAAAAAATGTTCCTGTTGAATTTTCATCTATTGTTGTTTGATTATTGTTTTCATTTGTAGCTGTATTACCATTTGTGTTTGTATTGCCATTTCCTGTTGTTTCATTCACATTTTCTTCTTGTAAAGAAAATGGATTAGCTTTTCCTTCATTATATCTTCCTGTTTGTTGATACACGTTTAAATCTGAATCTGTAACCTCATATGTTACCTCTACTTTTTCTGCTTCTGATATAGTTGTATCAAGCTCATTTCTTACATCTTCTGGTGTTGTATATGCTTGAACTGTAGGTATTTCTTCACTTATTGGAATATAATCATAAAACAATACCATTAAAATTAATAATATAGCCACACTTAAAAGTAATAATATAATTATTTCTTTTATTACTGACTTTAGCATATTTAACCTCCATTTCTTTTTATTATGTTGTTTCATACAATGTGTTTTTAATATTTGTTACTCTATAGGTTCTGTTACTGTTGCAGTATCAGTTCCTACTGGTACACTTGAAGTTTCTGCTGTATTGCCTATTACACCAGTTGTAGTTCCTGTAGTTGTTCCACTTGAAGTTTCTGCTGTATTGCCTATTACACCAGTTGTAGTTCCTGTAGTTGTTCCACTTGATGTTACTGCATTTGTATCAGTGCCACTTGTTGTCTCTTCTAGCATTATTCTAACTCCATTAACATCAAAGGTAGCTTGTACATTTTCCCCATTTGGTAACATATGGAAGTTTTCAATTCTAAAAGCTAAATCACTATCGTTCTCTAGTTCAGATACAAATCCGATTATTGCAGGATATTGTCCATCAACTGTAAATGTAATATTTTTTGTAACTGAATCTCCCATATTTCCTGCTTTTATATCCATTCTAAAGTTTACGCCTTCGTCTCTAGCATGTCTTCCTATTCTTAAAAATAGAAATTCTATATAGTAATATTCTTCTGTATTAGCTTCGCTAATCTCACTATCTGTACTTACATTTGCCAAATTGTAATATTGTTCTTTATTTGATAATAAAGTATCTACAGCGCTAGAAAGTTCACCTTGTCTAGTTTGATAGTCACTTTTTATCATTCTGTTTGCTGTATTAATTTCTGTATCTAATCTATCACTTAAACTTACAATTCCGTTCGTACTTAGTATTTCAAAGGATCCAATAGCTATGCCTTCAAAAATGGTGAAATATGCCAAAATTATTACTAAAATCACTAATACGACCATTAAAATTTTTCTCATGGCAAATCCCCCTCTATAACTATTTTAACAAAATCACCTTGTTTTTCTCCCTGTGTTGATACAATATTTGTTAATACATTATCTTCTTTTAGTTTTGCTTTAAAATATCCTAATTCATCATAATATTTTGATTGAGCATTTATTATAACATGTCTTGCTTCATTGTCTGTGGTATTTTGTATTTCTGTTATTTGTACTTGATTTGGAATCACAGACATTATTTCAGTTAATAGATTTGGGATCGAGCCTTTTAAGCTTAAATCTGTTTGAATTTTATCATTAATATCTCTTAAATTATTTGTCATGTCAACATATCTATTCGAAACTTGATTTAGTTGTGTTATATCACTTGCTACTGCATCTATTTGTCTTTGTGTATAATTTATGCTTTCTTCTGCATCAGCTATTTTTTCATTTATGCTATTTTCTAAGTAAATTGATATTCCCGAATAAATTATTATTAGCATAAATATTCCAAGGATTCCCCTTAAAAGCCATCTTTCTGTTGCATCAAATTTTCCCTTTAAGCTCATATTAATTTTTACTTTAGGTTTGCTGCCATCTTTTTCTTTTTTACCTAAACTCATATCTAGTTTAAGGAAATCAGGTAATTGGTCTGAAAGAGTTGGCTTTTTAAAGTTCATACTCTTTATTCCATATCCCAAGCCTTGCATTCCTATTGCAATTGCTGAATTTACTTCAATATAATCTTTTATATTTATTTTGATATTTTCACTAACAAAATATGGTCTTAATATCTCACATTTTTCAGTATCAAAGAATTCTTGAAAGTATAAATCTATATTGTTTACTACTGACATTGTACCTGTGATATATATTTTGTCATATTTTGATGTAGAATTTGTTACATAATCTCTAACTCTTGTTACTATTTTGTGCAAAGTAGGCATTATATAATCTAAATATTCATTTTCTTCGTCTTGTAATTCTTTGCCTTCCATTGTATAAATAGTAGAATTTTTACATATTTCATATGCTTTTGAATAAGAGTTTTCTTTGCTAGCTATTTTATTTAATATTGTTCCTGAGCCTTCCTCCATTTTTTCAACATTAAATATTTTTTGATTTATTACACTTGTAATAGTTGTTGTTTCCTCTATATTTACTATTATTATGTTTTCTTTAGGTTTTATAGATGCTACGTTTGTGATGCTTGTACCAAGTGGAGTAATAGTAGATACTTTAAATTCATTCAAAGTCTGCAATATTTTTGCTATTGAAGACTTGTTTGAAGATACATGTATTACTTTTAATTTGTCTCTATCTTCTTCCACATTACATAAAGCATATCTTGTCTCAAAAGCATTTTTGTTCAGTTTTTTATCAAAACAATATGATTCAAATTCAGTATTGATAGCTTTCTTTAAATCATTCTTATTTAATAAACTAAACATATAAAAATAGTTATAAATCTCTTCAGACATATTTATACTTATTGGAATGTTGTAACTAAATGTTTCTGAAACTATTTGGTTTAAAGTTTCTCCAAGTTTTTCATAGAATTTTACACCAAAAGCTTCAACTTTTAATAAGTCATGGTCTTTAGTTACTTTTGCATATTTAATTACATTGCTTTCTATATATAAACCTAAACAACTAGCCATTTTATTCTCCTTCGTTTTTTTTGCACCATTATTATATTTTGCAAAATGTAATAAATAATACTTGTATTTTTTTCCTTTGTTTTTTACATTTTTTTAATATAACCATAGTTCATTTAATATTTTATCGTTTTTTGTAAAAATGTCAATATCTATTTAACGATTTAATATAAATGTAATATAAATGTAATATTTCTGTAACATTTTTGTAACATTACCACATTTTTCCATTTAATTTATCAAATCATTTTTGTTTCTAAGCAGAACTTTTCATTTTTACATTCTAGTAAATGCTACAATTAAAATTATTAAGCCAAAAATAACTCTATAAATTGCAAATACTTTAAAACTTCCCTTTTGTAAGAATTTTAATAGCCATTTAATAACTATTATTCCCACAATAAAGCTTGCCAATACGCCTATGAAAAATGATAAATTAAAAACAAAATCTTTTAATTTAAAAATTGTTGCCGCAAAAACAATTGGTGCAGAAAGCATGAATGAATATCTTGCAGCTGATGGTCTATCAACTCCCATAGCTCTTCCTGCTGTCATTGTTATTCCAGATCTTGAAACACCTGGAATAAATGCTAAACATTGCGATAAACCGATTAAAAATGTTTGTTTAAAAGTCATGTGTTCATAATCTGTAGTAGATTTTGCTTTTTTATCTACAAAATATAAAATAACACCCATTACCATTAACGCAATTGCTATAATTATAGGCTTTTTCAAAACATCTCCTGCGAATGTATCTAAAAGTAATCCAATTATTCCTCCAGGTATTGTTGCTATTACTAAATACCAAAACATTCTTCCTTCTGGTGTTTTTTTCTTTTTCACTACTTGATTAAATCCGCCTACTATCAAATTAATCCAGTCTTTAAAGAAGAAAATTGCAATAGCTAAGAAAGTACCAAAGTGTAATGCAACATCGAATCCTTCAAATGCTACATTAAAATTTGGATCACTAGTCCAATTAAAAAGCCATGGTATTATTTCTAAATGACCAGAACTTGAAATTGGCAAAAGTTCTGTTAACCCTTGTACTATTCCTAATATTAACGATTGTAAAATTGACATTTTGTCTGCACTCCTTTATATTATATAACATATTACTTTAAAATTTATTTATAATCGACATCATATTATATCATTTATATATTTTTTTAGACATCGTATTCTATTTTTATATCATTTAATTTTTTTTTTGTAAATATTTTTTAAGAATTTTTAATATTTTATTGTTACCATTTTTAATTTTCAAATTTTCATGAGCTATGTATGTTTCTCGAATTTCTTTGTCGCTTGTTGTCGAAACCATCTAAGCATTCTGAAAAGAAAATAAATTTTCTTTTCATCTGCTAGGTTTCTCCAATCGCACTCGCTTTTTTCAAAGCTCGTTTGGTCGCTACGCGCTCCTGCAGAAATTCTCTAAACATATATAGCTCATTGACTTAGAAAATCCAAAATAAAAAGGAATTAAGCAGTATCCAAAATTTTATCTATAACTTTTTTTATGTATTTTGCTGCAGTTTTCGGCATTTCTTTTCCTGGAATTCCCGGAGCCGTAATAAGTTTTAGTCCTTTTTGTTTGATATATTCTTTATCAAATCCTCCTGGTAAAGATGCAAGTTCTATAAGTAAAACATCTTTATTAAAAGCATCTAATTCTTCCTTCTTTATAATTAAAGTTGGAACTGTATTAATAACAATGTCAAATCTTGATGCAAAATTAATAACTTCAGGGTATGTAAGTGGAATAAATCTTTTTTCCCTAATCCAAGCTAAATCTGTTTCTTTTCTCGCAGTGCAATATACATTTGCTCCAAGCTTACTAAATCTATCACATGCTATTTTTCCAATTCTTCCATATCCGCATACTAAAACATTACTTTCATGAATTGTTTCCTCTCTTTCATCTATTGCGATTTTTATTGCTCCTTCAACCGTAGGTATAGCATTTAAAATTGTAAGTTCATCGTCTTTCAATAAATCATACATTTGAATTTTTGGTTTATCTTCACTTGCATTTTCCTCCGTCCCAAAATTTTCTTCAAGAATTCTTCCTGCAAAAAATTTCTTTCCATTTAAATTCTTTTTAAAATTCTCAATTAGTATTTCTTTTCTAGCAAATGGTGCATTTAATTTTATGCCATCTCTTGAAAATGGAATTCCACCTATTACAATATTGGATTTTTCCATTGCCTCTGATAAATTTTCGCACAAAACAATTTCCGAATTTTTTTCTTCTGAGCTTGATGTAGTATTTTCCTTCCAATTATAATTTTCTAGACCAAATGTATATATTGTATTTCCTTCTGCTGCATAATTTTCAACTAATCTAACACTCCTCAAGTCTCCACCTATTATAGAAATATTCATATAAAAATCACATCCTCATATAAAATATATGAGGATGGCTTGTATAATATAATTTAATTTTCTCTTTGCTTTTCAGTTCTTCCCATTTCTTTTTCCTTTACATTTTTCATCATTGTAATATCATCATTGTTCAAACTACTAATTAAAGAACATGTATTAGCCAAGTGGTTTAATGCTTTTCTTTCTTTTAAACGTAATTTAGACTTTCTTATATTTTCGTTCTCTTTGTTTGGTTTTCTTACTTCATTTTTTATTGGAGTAAAAACAGTTTCTTTTTGCATTTTATTATATATTTTTGAATCTAATTCTACTGCTATATTCATATAATTTAATGCCTTTTCTTTATCTCCTTTAAGAATTGCAACTTGAGATAAATAATAATATGAACCAGATTCGACATCTTTTCCTTTCAAACTTTCTTCGAAAAACTTCTCTGCCTCGTCTAAATCTCCTGCAATTAAAGCTATTTGACCCAAACTTAATTTGGCATTATATAGAAGTGAATTTATCTCTGCAGCTTTCTGATAAAATTCTTTTGCTCTTTGAAAATCATTTACCATTGTATATACCATACCAAGATTATAGTACAGGTCATAATTTCCTGGATTATATCTTAAAGCATTCATATATACATTAATTGCTTCTTTATATCTTTCTCCGGTATACAATATTTCTCCTAATAGATTAGTAGCATCATAATATTCTGGATTTTTCTTTAATAAATCTTGTAATACTATAATTGCATCTTCACTTCTTTCATCTTTATTTAAAAGAAAAGCTATTTTGTAATTTAATTTAATATCTTTGTTATTTAAATCAGTCGCTCTAATATATTCATCTATAGCTACTGAATATTTGCCTTCTTTTTCATAAACCTCAGCTAGAGTTTTATGTCCAATGTAGCTATTAGGATACTTATCTATAAGTTTAAATAAATAATCTTTAGCTTTATCTGTATTTCCACTATTAACTGCTATTTTTGCAAGCAATATATTAAGCATTTCTGGAAAATCAACCTTTGTTTTATGCTCAATAATTAGCAAAATGCCAGGTATAACAATGGATAAAATATATATTAAAACTCTAAAGAACAAATTTAAATGTATATCAAAGAAAAGCTCAATAAAATTAATTACAATTCCAATAAACTCGATGCCCAATATATACACATAACTCGCATCATTTTTCTTTATAAATCTGCTAAAAACAATTATAAAAATTGCAAAAGCCAGAATATTAAAAATAATTTTTTCAACCAATTCGCTTCACTCCTCTTAGTGGAACGAGGGGACAGTCCCTTGTCCCAAAAATGGGAAAAGGGGACTGGCCCCTCGTTCCATTTTAGCCAAATTTTTCTTCATATTTTTTCATGCATTTTTCTATTATGTTCTCTGCTTCCTCTTTTCCAAGCATTCTATCTACTGTTGTTGTTTTGCCTTCTAGCTGTTTATATACTTCAAAGAAATGTTTTATCTCATCTGATATATGATTTGGAAGTGCAGATATATCATTATATCCATTTAAATATGGATCTCTTTTAGATATTGCAATAATTTTTTCATCTTCTTCTCCACTGTCATTCATTATAAGTACTCCTATTGGATAGCATTCAACTAAAGTAAGTGGTTGAATTTTCTCATTACATAAAATTAACACATCTAATGGATCGTTATCTTCTGCATATGTACGTGGTATAAATCCATAATTCGTTGGATAATGTGTTGCTGTATA
>ERZ1643251.2816-NODE-2816-length-17018-cov-12.515357_pt1 | contig 17018 bp, 21 predicted proteins | sample MGYA00579261_ERZ1643251 | MGnify/ENA primary metagenome ERZ1643251 (study PRJEB29033, sample SAMEA4952267) | chicken gut metagenome | biome: Broiler Chicken; feature: Gastrointestinal Tract; material: Caecum | place: Ireland | collected 2018 | study: Broiler...
CCCGTCGCTCCTTCTTCAAGGTATATGCGCTCCCACCTGTGCAATGTGTTTATTGCTCCTCCGCTTTGAGTAGAACCCAAACCGTATTTTCTTACCGTTTCACAATATCCTAAATGGTTCTTGCGCATATCCATTATAACAGATATTTTGAACTCTGCGCTATAATTTTTGTTCTTTGTTCCCTTTTTTCTCATAAAAATATGCACCTCCAAAAGTGTCTAACTTTTGGGGTGCATATCAGGAATAAAACACCTCGCTTTTTTTTCTGAAAAGGTGATACTTTTTACCTTTCTGAAACGACATATATATAGGCAAAAAAGGAGGCATATTATTATGAAAAAAATTTTAGCTGTTTTACTTGTGATGTTGATGATGGTCGGGACAATTGGATTTTTTCCACAATCGGTATCAGAGAGGGTATTTGCTGACGGATATAACGGTTCTACGTATGAGGGTGAGGGCACAGAGACGATTGTATATTTAAGAAAAGAGGATGAAGAAATTTTTATAGATGGAGGGTTGCCGAAGTATTATGATACAAGTTCAGAGTTGAAAAATACTTGCGCAAATGTTGCCGGTGCTATAACACTTGGGTATTTTGATAAAGACTATGATGAGTTGATCCCAAATTTTAAGGCGGCGAGAGTCATACGCGATAAGGTTTTGTTTTCTACTCAAACCGCAGTGATTCAGGATGTCATAAAAGATTTGTACCAAAAAATGGATACAAATAGTTTGGGTAATGGCACAAGTGTAGAGCAGTTCAAGAATGGCCTTACGCAATATGTAAGTGAACATGGAAGAAATATATCTTATAATCAGATTGTGAAAAATGAGCAGATAAATTTTGATGAATATAGAAAATCGGTTGATGAGAAGAAGCCGATTGTTTTGTTTGTCTCAAAATATACAATGCTTTCAATTACAGATTTTGAAAAGGATTCTAATACGGATGAATTAGTTATGCAGTATTATGGCGGAGATCATGTGCTCGTTGGCTATGGTATCAGAGGAATCAGCTATTTTAATTCCGACGGAACATTGAAAGAACAAATAACATTTTTGCGAGTTGCAACAGGATACGCGCAAGACGCATTAGCCTACATAAGGTTGGATGACAGAATCCATGTGGTGGACGGCTATACAATTAATATTCAATAAAAGGAGAACCTATAATGGGAAAGTTTGAAAAAGAAATAAAAAAGAAAATGGATAAAGAAGTAGAGGATTACGATGTATGGCTTGAAAGGAATAAAGACAAATTTGCGAGGTTTGATAAAGCAGGAACTGAAGACGAGGTACAGGCGGACGGAACGAAAAAAATAAAGGTAAAAAACAAGTGGCTGATCCCTATAGCTTTCGTACTGCTGGTTATCGGTATAACGCTCTGTTTTCTTCCTATATTGTTGCCTGGGGAAGAAAGGCTGGAACCGCCGCAACTGTTCGGTGACGAGGCTGTTTACAGCGAGGGGATGAGCACAGAGGGAATAGAGGATCTCCAAAAGAGTATGCCGGAGCTGGAGGGCTTTACGGTTTACAGCGGAGTCGAGATTCTGATAACGGAAGATCAGTCGTTAGTGTTTCGGGTTTTGGATGCCGAATTGGAGCTGGAAGATTATTACTTGGTAACGGTGCAGATAGAATATAATCCGTATTATAATTTTCTATCGAAGTATATTTACGAAGATTTGGGATCGAAGATGACGGTAAACGGCTATAATGTCAGTTATGGATTGAGCGGGACTGATGACCTAGGGCTTTATCGGTATTATATGTGTACGGAGAAGAACGGGCAGAAAATCTATTGGGAGATACACTGCTTTGAAGAGAGTATTGTGCAGTTTATCGAGCAAGTAGTGAACTGAAAGGAGGAAAGAGATGAAAAAGACGATCGGAATTATCGCTGCGCTCATGGCTGCGGGGCTTTTGATCAGCGGTATCGTAATTTGCGTAGCGCTGGCGGACAGAGAGGAGGATCCGTTTCCGAATCGGCAGCACATAACGATGGTCATAAAAGACGAATTTGGAAAAGAATGGTGCGAACTTACCGAAGAGGAAAATCATAAAACGATTTATGTCCCTTTTGACGGAAAGTCGCGTGAGTTCATGGCTTACGCAAAGTTTCCGGACGGGAATGTAGCAGTTTTACAGGGGAAAAACACTATTTGGACATCATATTTGAGCTATACACCGGTTGGAGGAGAGATTATTTATAATTTCTCATCAGACGTGTTTCAATTAGGATCATATGAAATACGATTTAGAACGAGCGACGATAATACAGAGATGTATCCGTATTATGGATATTTGACAGTAATTGTAACCAATAATGCAACATAAAAAAGCATATATAAGGAGGAAAAGATTATGATAAAATCACGGAAGATAATGACGGTCATTATCCTGTTAATTGTAGCAGTTGCTTTTATTTTTAGTTTTTGTACTTTGAACATGCCGCAGAATATTTTTGCGGAAGAGGATATGGAAGCGAAAAGTGCATCTTATACCTCTACAGATGCGCTGAAAGAGGGTGGGGAGGGCGATATTCGCAGTTTTACCACTATGCTTGTTAATGCCGAAGAGGAAGACGAGATTGCTTTGGATACAGTGATTCCTGTAGAGTATTTGCGGTTAGACGGAACAGAACATACGTATTATTATATTGGGGAAGAATATGGTTTTTACGTTGAGCATAGCGTAAAAGAGGCAGAGTATCCTGATGTTCTTTTAAATTTTTTGCATGTGTTTGTGATGGATTTTTCATGGGATAGGAAAAATAATCAGGTTTTAATGAGAATAGAGCCGTTATTCAGTGAAAATTTTATATACAGCAATGAAAGCGGTGAAGAGGTTTGGTATAAGACGGATGCTCAATATCATTATGATGTTCATGGGACGACGGTGACGATAGATTGCAGCAAGAAATTTATGGTAGGCAATTTGGGATTTAATGTTGCACTTCTCAATGCAAACGAATTAAATTACGGAGAAAAAGGTTATACAAAAGAAAATGATAACGGAATTATCATTCAGCAAACACGCGTAAATTATAGCGGGTTTGTAAGAAAAAATGGGAGCGGATGGGAAGAGTTAGGTTCATTTGCCGTAAATCAAATATTAGGAAGACTTCCTTACATTTCTACTGTATATGACGTGATAACTACTCTGAATGATTTCTGTAGTGTAATAGAAGCATTTACAGAGAAGACGGAAGAAGTTATATGTAATAATGAGGTAAATATTTTTACGCAGCAATCGCGCGATGCACAATTACAGGATGATGCTTATCCGACATTCAGCCGCGCTGTAGGGCTATCGCCGGTAGATGAGGTTTACATAGACGAGGGTGGTTACGCAGAATGTATTACATTATTAAGTGATACAAACAGCCCCAGCCGCATGATCCAGCAAATGTGTTTTGATATAGTAGAAGTGGACGGATTTCATGTAGAAAAGCTCAATCCTTCGGAAGATGAGCAATATATTGTTTCTCATGAAGATAATTTGTTTTACGAGGATTATGTTGATACATCGTTAAATAATAAGTTTTTCTTTAACACGACAAACTTGTATGTATTGCCGAGAGGACAACAGGTTTTTGCTTTTGAGCCTTTGATTACGGGCAATTATAAAATCTATACGGAAGACGGCAACTCAACAATTACGATATTTTCCGAAGGAAATATTATTGAAACAGGCACTGGTGAAGTTATAATTTCTTTGGAAAGAGATGTTTCGTATTTTATTCAACTTAAAAATGAGGAGAAAACAATAACGCAACTTCACGTCGATACAAACTTCGATGATTTTGAGATCGGTGAAAATGCGTTTTCAATAGAAGCTGGAGCTAGGTTCTTTTTTAATTTGCCTAAGAATGAGCGCCTTTTAACAATGCAGACGAATAATGATGCTGTTGAAATAAAAGTTTATTCTCATGAGGGAATTGAGAAAGAGATTCCGTTGTGGTCGAACGGGGCAAGAGAATATGAAATGTACTGTGAAGAGGGTGATGCTTCTATATTGGAGGTTTACAACAAAGGAACGCAGACAATCTCGAATGCACATATCGCTATTTCAAGGAGCGAAGAATTAAATTTGGATGTCTCCAAAAACATCAACATAACGACAAAGAGGTTTTATTATTTTAATCCTGTAATAGAAGGTTATTATAAAATTTATACCGACAATAGCAATATTGACGGATATTTTCAGGGAGCGACCAAAGACGGGGAAGGCTATTACTTATATAGTGGACAAGAGTATATAGTTTGCATTATTGCAGAAGCAACATCGACGGGAAACATTCAAATACAATTTGATGTTCAAACATTAAATGTTGGGAATTACTATGTCCAAGCGCAAGCTCCGAGGCAATTTTTGAAATTTACACCTGAAATTACGAATGAATATGAGATACAATTACCGTACGGAGTGACTTTTGTTAATGTAATTGCGAATGAAGGGATTCTTTCTATAAGTGGCAGTAGATATAAAGCTGTTTTGAATAGCGGTGTGGCTTACTACTTCGTTATAGAACACAATTTAGCCGCTGCATTTTCTGTAGCGACAGATTTTATATCCCAGGAAATTATAGTCAATGAAGAAGCCAATGTTACGTTAAACGAACAAGGGTTTTGCTTTTTAAAGATAAATTTACCTCTGGAATGCCCTTATATTATCAATAGTAATTTTGATGCAATTGTTTATAATACGAATTTCGAAATTGTAGATATGGATGAAAGGTCTTTATCTGCAGGAAACTACTATATTAAATTGACAGGACAAACTTTGGGGGTGGGAACTGTTGAAGTGGAACACTCTGGTATCCAAATGGAGGTAATGGATGATATCTGGGTCAGTGAAACATCATTCTATAGATATGAACTAACGCAAGGAGAAGAATATATACTATTTACTTACGGGGATGAGGCGGATACTACGCCTAAAAAGGTAGAAATTTTTGATAACAACGGTAATTTGATTGCTTCTTCGAATGAAAATATAGCAACAATAAACTTTATTGCGTCGTCTAAGGACATTTTGGTTAAAGTAACAGTACAGGTGTCTCATCCGATAGGAATGAGTGTGATTTATGCGGACGAAACGAAAATACCGGCTGATTTTGTCAAAAGTATTATACTTTATACAGAGAAAATAATTACGTCTTCTAATGATGAAAATGCTTTAGTGAGAATTCCTGAAGGATCTTTCTACTTATACGTATTAAAAAGAGAAAATGCTACGGTTTCAGTACAGGCAGTAAGTCAGACGGGTGTTGAGTTTGTAGAACAAGTTCATGAAGGCAGTAGGTTAATTTATAAGATCAATTCCGATCAAGAGTTTCTTGCTTTATTCGCTGGAAAGGGAAATCTGGATGTTACAGCTATTCTGCTTGAGCAAGATTTTTCTCCAAGTATAAAAATTAAAGACGAGTCTGGTAATTATATGAATACATGGGTTCGTGGATATAACTATTCGATAGAGTTTGTCGATGATAATAAATCTATAACAATGGGGGATCTGGTTTCGATATCTGTTTTCGCAAAAGATGAAGAAGTTAACCCTGTTGGTGGTTATTATAATGTTTATACTGCGGAGGAAGTTTATGTTCATGTTCAATTTTTGGGGACAGATTATCAGAAAACATATGAGGTCTTGCCTATAGAATTAAATTTTGATTATAGTTACTCCGTATATCCTTCAGGTTCCGAAGGCGAAGGATTTGATTATAGATCTGGTACAAATTATCTATTATGTATAGTTAGTGTCCTTTATCCAGAGGGTACGCCTGTAGACGGAAACGGATTTATTTTGAGTAAAATAACAGTAAATGTTAATCAATCCCCTATAGAGGAGGATTGTTTATCAAAGAGTCCGACGGAAGGCGTGGCTTATGTAAATTTGGAAAATTATAGGAAAGAGCAGGGATTTGATATCGTCGCTACGTTTGAATTTCAATCTAAATGGGACACCACTATTACATATCAGATTGAAGGGCAAAACAGGTGGGATTATGAAGTTCGTCCGATAGATGCCGAAAATTTATTTACAAAAACCGTTGTGGAAGAAGATGAAGTCAAAGAAAAGCTTTTGAGTGAAGTATATCTTGAGTTTACTACGACTTCATCAAACGTATTCAAAGTAATTACAATTCCGTCTCATATTCAGATGATGGTGATTACTGGAGAAAATGATCGTAAAGCGAATATGAACTTTTTGATTGCTGAAAGGCAGACGCCTCTACGTATAGTTTTTGTCAATTTTAATTGGGATTATAAAGAGGAAGGTATAAGTTACTCGGGAAATGAAAGGATAATTCTTGATATAAATGGGCATTGCGAAATGCGCGGGACGTATAACTTGTATAGCACAGCTATAAATATACCCGTCCTGACAATTTTAGGCAATCAAAGTAATGATGTTTTCATATTAAGAGCAGCGGCAGGCAAGGACGCACCTCTTGTACTCAACGAGGTAAATGGTTCAACGGGAGGCTTCGGAATAAGAACAACCAATATTATTTTGGATATAAAATCTCTTGAGATTTATGCAGGAGCCGGTGGACTGGGTTGTACTTTAAGCATGAACGAGTCGGGAACAGGTAACGGTCAGGACGGAGGTAATGGTGGCAACGGCGGAATAGCTTTATTTCTTTCGTATGAACAATCAATCAATGTTTCAGAAATATCCAATATTAAGTTAGTCGGCGGTGATGGTGGCGACGGTGGAGATGGATATAAGGGAAAAAATGGAGGTGAACAGTTGTGGCTTGGATCAGGAGCCAATCCTAACGCTAATACAGGTGGCCGAGGAGGCAATGGCGGCGACGGAGGTGTTGGTGGTAGAGGCTGCAATATGAGCTTATCTTTTTCCAATATAACCATTATTGATGGTCAATACGGAGATGGAGGAGATGGTGGCGATGGTGGTATCGGCGGTATCTTTGTTTCCTCTAACCAAAAAAGATCCTATGGTAATGGTGGTGCAGGAGGAAATGGTGGTTATGGTTATTATGGCGGTGATGGCGGTAATGGTGGGTTAAGTGGAGAAGCTAACCATGATCAGTTAGGCCCGAGTTATGGTGGAGCAGGAGGTAATGGCGGCGATGGAGTCTATAAAGGAGGTCTTGGAGGCATAGGGGGCAATGGACAGACAACTTATGAATATGGCCCTGGCGGTTATGGCGGCCGAGGTGGTGATGGCGGAGATGGTGGCTCTTACGGCGGCGATGGCGGCGATGGCGGTAATGGAGGAAATGGTCTCTCTGCTAAATTACCAGGAGTTTTAACCGGAATAGGTACGGGCGGCCGAGGCGGTAATGGCGGTAACGGCGGCGATGGTTCTATAAAAGATGGTAATGGCGGAGATGGTGGTAATGGCGGCAACGGTGGAACTGGCTATAACGGGGGTAACGGAGGCGCCGGTGGTAATGGATATAAAGGCGGTTATGGGGGAGATGGCGGTAACGGTGGCAAAGGATATGACGATACTTCCAGTGATGCGAAACCGACTAAAGGCGGGGACGGCGGTCATGGTGGCAAAGGAGGCTATTGTTATGATCTGGGTCGTTATCAAATCCCTGGCGATGGCGGAGACGGTGGTGATGGTGGTGATCCAGGAACTATCGGCGGAGGCTGTGCTGGAGGAAATGGCGGTGATGGCTACATAGGAGGCAATGGTGGAGCCGGTTCGGATGCTAATATAGTGTTTGCGGCTGGTGGTAATGGTGGTAATGGCGGAGATGGATATGGAGGTTCATCAGGGCGCGGTGGTGCTGGAGGTAAAGGAATCTTGAATTCTAACGGAGCCTATGGGGAAAGGGGAGATCTAAAAATTAGTTACCAAGACTACCCGCATTGATAAAACTACAATTTCAATTACGGTTCAGAAGGCACTTCGTAAAATTTTCCGCTGACTTTGATGCGAGAGCCGTTTCGGACGGGGACTCCTTTTTGGCAGGCGCGGAGCAGGATCTTGTCGCTCTCTTGTGTGCGGGGGATGTTTCCGTCCGTGAAGTTTTCGCTTTTGCTGACTTCCAGAATGTCAAAGCCTTTTTTGACGAGGCAGGAACTGAATTGCCATACCTTTTCAAATTTACCGTTGGAATCGACGATCATCCCGACGTCCTCGGCAGGACTGTATGCGGTGATACGAAAATAATTTGCCATTGTAAGATCTCCTTTTAATATTTTTTGAACGCAAATGTCGTTACAAGTCCTTGAAGAGGATAGATTTGATTTTCGTCAAAGGGGGCTATCTCTGATGCCAGGATATAAGGGGAAAAGTCATCCAATACACAAGCGATACAATGATATCCTTCTACAACGATTACGACATATTTTTCTTCTTCGATGCCGGGGCAAAAGCCTTTCAGGTATTGTATCGCCTTTTCTGCTTGCTCTGAAAGAGCGGGATTTTCTTGCCTGAATACGGAAACGGGGCAAAGTTCATCGATATAGTTTTTCATGAGGTTCCTCCTTTAAGCGGCGATTTGTTTGATCGTCTTGTTTGCATACGGCAGCCAGATCTTGTTGACGTAGTGCAGGGTTTCATCGTTTGGTTTGGAGTTGTGAATGCCGTAACATTGCAACACTTTGTGCGTTTTCAGGGAATATTCCAGCGTTACAAAGGGTTTTTCGGGGTGCGCTTTGGTACGGATAAAGAAGATGAGCGATTCTTCGTTTGCCATACGAAGATCGTAGCACATCCTTCCAACGCAGTGATGTAAGGTTTCGCCTTCATGTATCAGATCGGCGGGCGTTTGTGCGATCACGCAGATATAGGCGCTTCGTTTGTTGTGCTGCAACGGCATATATTTTTGTGCCACGTCTGCAAGTTTTTTGGTAAGTTCCAAATCTTTGTTGGCCTGTTCTATGGCTTTTTGTTCGGCATATTGGGCGATACGGATATCGTGCCATCTTTGAAAGTCTTTGGGAAACAGGTTTTGTTTTAAGGCCATATCTACGTTGAGATGTTTGCAGGCATTCAGATAATCGAGATACAGCCGATCCGAGATATTTTGTTTTTCCACGTAGTCGAAATACTTTTTGAGTTCCCAGCCTTTGAACAGTTCACGGATGGGCAGAGTTCCCGACTCTCTTTCAAACTGTTTTTTTCGGAAAAGATAATGCGCTACGTCTTTTAACGGAAGTCCCGTCTTATAGGCCTGCGTTATCGTGGTGACGTTGTAGGCATTGCCCCAGGGAAGAGCGAGTTCGTTTCTGTGTCGGATAAACCATTTGCAGAAAACTTTGTCTTTTGCGATCTTTTTGAGTATGGAAAGGTTTTCGACATAAGCGCCTAAACCGAGTTTGAGCAGGTACTCTGTCTGCGGGTATTTTTCGTAGATGCGAAGATAAGAGATGATATCTCTGCCTCTGTAGTACTGATAGGCGCTGTATTTGTATTCGGGAAGTTTTGCGATGACGCTGCGGTTGATAAGCTCGGCATAAGGGTCATAATATTTTTTGTCGGCAGTGTGCCATCTGCCGTCTTCAAAGGGCTTTTGTTGCGTCTGCAATTCTTCGGCGTACCAACCGACGCGGTATCCGAATCCGAAATAGTTATATTCTATATCCCGTACGAGGCAAATTGGGGTATGGATTCCGTGCACGGCGACCTGTTTGTACGCCCAGTGCTTGTTTTGAATGGTCGAAACGGCAACGGTCACTTTGACGAGTTCTTTCTTCCATATCGCAAGGTAGGCATAATAGCGAACGATGCTTGTCTGCCACGGGTCTATCTTCAAGTCCCGTTTATAGATCTCTTTGAGAATGGATTGGGGGATAGGTTTAATGTCTTTTTCTGTCATGGCGTTTACCTCATTTCAATTTCATTTCCGAACAGTTCGTCTATTTTGCAGAGCGCTTCCACGTCGAACGCTGTGGGATCGTAGGGGAGAGCTTCGTCTTCGGCATAGTGCATCACGCCGTCATCGTCAACGTAGGTTTTCTCGTCGATCCGGTGTTTTTCCGATGTGTCCGTTTTAGGTTCTTCTTTTTCAAGAAGTTTAACATCGTCCAACGTGTCGATGACGGCGATTTTATACCCCTTTTCCACGGCTTTGGGAAGATAGGTGTCTGCGGTCTGGAAAGGAAACCCGACCATAGGTACACGTTCCGAAAGCCCGCAATCGCGCCCGGTGAGCGTGAGGGAAAACTCCTTTGCAAACAGTTCGGCATTTCTGCCGAGAATCTCATAAAAATCGCCGCGCCTGAACGTGACGATATGGGCTGGATATTTTTCCTGCATCTTTTTGTACCTTTGATAAAAGGGTGAGCCGAGGTTTTCAACGGCGGGGATCTGTACAGGTTTTACTTTGTCAACAGTTTCGTCGCAGTTGGCGGCCTCAAAAAGTTCTTCCTCTGTGGGTTCTTCGTCCTCTTCGCTTTGATTTTCACGTACGTTCTCCTGTTTTTGTGCCGAAGAGTCCTTTTCCAACAGATCAAAAAGCGACATTTGCGGCTTTGGTTTGGTAGCAGGCGGCGAGTAGGTTATCGAAGTACTGACGGGCGGAACGGTCGTTTTCGGCTTATATTCGGTTCCGTCCGGGTTGTAGAGCGTGCCTTCAATGGCGTCTTCTTCAAAATAATGGATTGCCCAACCGAACACAACGCAGTCCTGGATACAAGCGGCGCGTGCTCCTTTTTCCACGAGCTTTTGCGCTTCCTGCGCGGAAAATTCGATACAGCCGTCCAGCGATTTTTTGTTAAGCAGGCTTTGTCCGTCCTTTTGTATCAGTACACCGTTGTTGATCTTTTCGGCAAGAGGTACGCTAGCGTGTTCTTCGAGATATCGTTTGATGATCTTTTGCGTTTCGTCTTTTGCTTCAAGGTTTAATTTCGGCATAATTTGTTCTCCTTTTTTCTATAGAGTGTATCGGAAAGTTTCGGCAAGGCGGAATAAAAATTGCTGTTTATAATACGCAGGTGTAACGCTTTGTTGTGGGCAAAGTCGTTGCGCCTTGCGTACTTCGTACCGTTGTTAGTCAGGCGTTTGAGTTCATACCGATCCTGCCCGTCGTGGTGAAATCCCTCTATGTACAGATGTCCGTTTTGTTCGTAGATCTTCAAACAGTCGAGATGCCGAAGGAATGTGCAGAAGTCCTCAAAGGAAAATATGAAATTTCCTGCGCCGCAGGGGCCGTTCCATCTTCCGCACGTCCCCATGATGATGTAATCATCGGTTTCCAATCGGTGTTTGAGTGCAGTTGCAAAGTATTCCCAGTCCGCTTCGTTCTGTGAGGCGATCTCTTCCCAAACCATATCGGCAGGAACGTCGTTTATATCCGTCCATTCCTGGCTTTCGCAGAACGATTCATACACCGCCTGTTTTGCTTTGTCGTATTTGGAATAGTCGTCCGTGCTGTCGTAAAAGATGATCTCTTCATTTTTCATTTCAGTAGTCCTCACAATGTTTCAGATATTCTTTTTCGGCTTTTTGTAAACCGTGCAAAAGCCGTTTGTCCGCATTGATCTGTTCCATGGTCAGATCGAGCGCGTCGAGCGTTTCTTCTAAGTCAAAGGTAATGCAGTATTCGTGGTTGGCAAGCTCGTAAAGGAACATATGATAGATAAATCCGTCTCCCGTCTTATCGGCGGCGATAGCTTCTTCGCGTTCTTTTACAAAGCGGTTCAGCATTTCGCAAAATGTCGCAGAATCGCTTTTGCGGACATAACAGCCACCGCCGACGGAACAGATCTTGTCGGTGTCTTTGGGGGTGAGTCCCCAGTTTCGCATCATCTGATCAAACTGTTCGTTGCTGAAACAGGCGCCGAGGGGAAAGGCGTTCATTTCTTTTTGATGCCTGTTTTTCTGCTGTGCGTACAAATTTTTCATTTTGTTTTTCTCCTTGAATTTTTATTGTTCGGAAATTTTTCCGTAAACGTCATCGGCATAGAAGCAGCAGACAAACCAATTAAAGAGGGCGTGACATTTCACGCCCTCAAAATCTACGATATAGTCGTTGTCGCCTGCTTTGTCAAGTACGGTGATCTCTCTCAGTTCACCGTTCAACGAGTTGATGTGTGCCTGCGCTTTGTAAGGTTTCATGTTCTGTTCTCCTTTTCGTATTGATCAAAGTTCGTATGTTTGAGCAGCTTTTCCACTTCGGGCATGATCTGTTGTTTGTTTTTGCCGATGCAGGCAAGCAACAAGAGGTTGGTGTTTGCTCCGTACAGCCTTTGAAAGGCGTAATCGAGGATGCGGGAGATGTCGGGGTCTTTATGTTCGCTCGTCGCGTTGATGGCAAGTACGGAAGTCAGAAGGAATTTCAGTTCATCCAGTCTTTTCATAGGGCGCCTCCTTTCAATTCTTTTCTAAGCAGGTCTACGAAGGTGTGGGTGTAGTAATCGTGTTTATAGGAAAGATGCCAATAAACTTCCGATTCGCCCGAATTGTTGTCTTCTTCGGAAAATTCATATTCTTCGCCGGGATCGCCGTCGATATCAAAATTGACTTCACCGCCCCAAAACTCTTTCAGTTGCTCTGAAATGATCTCTTTGAAACGGTCATAGGCATCGTCATAATTTTTGAAAAGTTCGATCTGAAAGCCGTCTGCGTCGGTAGTGGACCAATCCAGCATGACCATAAATACGTGATCCATAGTTTCACCTCATGCGATGCGTCTGATCCCGCCGCCAAAACTTTGCAGGGCAATGCTGCCAAATTCGCTGCACCATTCATCGTCTTTGTTCCAGACGTAGGCAAAAGCGGTATGGTGATTGCCCTGGCTGTACACGAGAGTATCCCATTCTTCGGGATAGTCGGTCACGATGAGAAAGTCGTAAAGCTCTCCGAACTCGGTATGTTCGTGCGTTATGGCATATACTTTGCATTTGTGCTTTCCTTCAAGCTCTTTCATTTTTGCGTACAGCTCGCTTTCCTGATCGACCCAGTATCCGCCAAAGCCTTCAAAGAAGCATACTCTGTCTTTTTCGGCGTATCCCTTGATATAGGGACGATAGATGTTCAATTCCTTCATCAGCGCAAGTGCTTTTTCCTTTTTTGTCATTTTGTGTTCCTCCTTTTTATTCGTAAATTTCTATGATACCGCCGGAGTATTTCTCCGCGCAGTTCATTCCGAACGATTTGCCGTATGCCTCAAAATCAAAGAAGTCGATGAGATCGTCGTCGATTTTTCTCGCACAGCTTTCAAACAGTTCTTTGCCGTAATCTTCCCAGTCGTAGCCTTGATAAAGATAAATGTCATCGTTCCAGTTTTTGCCGTGCGTTTCCACTCTTTCGATAAACTCCCGAAGGGAGCGTACTTCCAGAAAGGCGCAGAGGACGGAACAGAGATATTCGCATTCCAGAACGCCGCTTTCTTTGAGCGATTCAAAAAGTTCTTTGGGGCTCATATAGTCCCAGTTTTCACAGTCGAGGGGGAGGCCTTCGATATCCTGGATAAAGAGTTCTTCGTCGATGCCGGAAAGTTCAAAGCCTTGTCGTTTAAGCTCTTTTACGATCTCTTCCCAGTTGTCGTAACGGGAAAGGGTAAAATAAGAGGACCCCAACGCCCGCTCGTTGCAGGCAGTGTAGGATCCCCAGGAACCGATGACGATCTTGATCTCGTCTTTCATTTGTTTTTCTCCTTGTATTTCGGATTGTTTTCGCAGGTCGTATCGTCGCAGTGTCCGCAATCGCCGTTGCAGCGGTTTGCTCTGTCGCAGTATTCATAATGTTTGCAGTTCATGCAGGTTTTCTTGCTGTTTTTCTCGCAGAGTCTCATTCGGATACCTCCTCAGATTTTTCAAGATAATCGCGGCTATCGTTTTGTTCTTCTTCCCAATAGAACAGGGGATCGGTATCGCCGCATCTGCCGTCGCAAAATCCATATAAAATGCAGCTTTCGCAAAGGGTTCCCATTATTCTGCCTCCTCAAAATCGTCAATGTGGATGTGTTCTTGTCCTGCGATGCCGTATTCAAAGTACAGACCGTTTTCATCGGTGAACAGGTCATACTCCGAAACGCTGATTTTGCCGCATTTGGTAACGGCGATCGTGATCTTGTTTTCTGCTACGGCTACGATGTTGAAAATGACGGTATTTTCTCCGTCAAAGAACTGAAATTCTTTCAGATAAAATTTGTTCATGGAACACCTCCTCAATCGATGAGTTTATACCAGATTGAGTATTCGACTTCGATCTCTCTCTTTTCGTAACCGGTGCAGTCGCCGCTTCCGTTTTTCGTTTCAAATTCTACTTCGCGGATCTCGTAATGTGCGCCTTTGTATTCGCCGTCGCGATTGGAGATGGCATGGCAGTTTTTGATGCAGTCTTCAAACACGCGGATATACGCGTTTCCTTTCTGACTGACGCAGGCGATGATGAGATCTTTCTCGGTGATAAAACCGATACCGGTCAATTTGTTGTTTCCGAATTTATTGAATCTGGAAACGGAGTAAACAACTTTCTTCATTTGGAACAACCTCCGAATTTTGTTTTTGCCTTTTTTCGGCGGAGACGGAGGAGCATAGGCCGGTAGGGAACCGAAAAGTGGAAATACGGGATGCAAAAGTCAACGAGGCAAAGGATAAATTGCTGCGTTTTGGGCATTGAAAGATTGTAAGAAAAGAAAAAGGCCGGACAGGAGAACCTGTCCGGCTTATAGTAAGGCGGTATGTTTTAAGCTGCAATTTATCCGCCCGTTGACTTTCGCGAGGCGCTATGCTACGATAGTCGCAACGAAAAAAGCAAAAGACGGAGGAAATATTTTTTTCAAATGCTAAACGGCGTTTCTTTCTAAGAAAAATTGAAGAATATAAAAAACGATAATAAGAAATTGACTTGTGGCATTGACACTGTTTAAAAACTATGGTATTATAATTATAAAGTTGAGCAAAATACTCATAAATTAGGTTTAAAATTAGTAGTTTAAGATAATAATGTTAAGCAAAAGGAGTTTTTTATATGTTGTGCCAGGTTACAGTATCAAATTATAAATGTTTTCGAGATAGTTTTACACTTGACTTACAGGCAACAAATATAACCGAACATGAAGATTCATTGTTGGAAAGTAAGGATGGGGAAAAATTTTTACCTTTAAGCGTAATTTATGGTCCTAACGGAGCGGGAAAATCTACTGTTTTAGAAGCTGTTTATAGTTTAGCCTGCAAAATTATGAGACCAATTTGTGCCGTTTCTTGCGAAAGTAAGGAATGTGAAAGGATCGATAATGATCTTATTATTGTCCCTTTCAAATTTTCTAAAAAAACTAAAATAGAACCGACTTTTTTTGAATTGTTTTTTAGAACAGATATTGCAGAGTACCAATATAATGTGTCATTTGTTGAAGATAAAGTTATTGAGGAGAGACTTGATAAAAAAAATTTAGAAGGTAAAAGATACACTTCGGTGTTTAAACGGAAGGGAAAAGAAATATTATTATATGGCAGCTTAAAGAGTTACCTATGTAAAGATGTATCATCTAATTTAACGTTGCTTTCTTTTCTAGGGATTACGCATAAAAGAAATTCTATAATTAAAGACATTGTAAATTGGTTTGAACACAAATTTCGCTACATTGACTATGGAAGCCCTTTAAGGGAGGGTCGGATACCTATAAACAATCAATATAAGCCACTTATTTTAAAAATGTTACAAGAAATGGATGTGGATATTTCAGATTATAGGGTAGAGAGAAAGGATAAAAAGATAAAAGTTTATACTACGCATATTATTGATGATAGTAAATATGATTTAAGGTTGACAGAAGAATCAAGTGGTACAATTAAACTTTTTGCAATTTTGCAATATGTAGCGGAATCATTACAATCGGGGGCGACTTTATTAATTGATGAGCTTGATGCTAAAATTCATCCGGTTTTATTAAAATATATAATTCATTTGTTTTCAGATCAAAATATTAATAAAAATGGAGCCCAATTAATTTTTACATCTCATGATTTATCTACAATGAATAGCGAAGTCTTTAGAAGAGATGAAATCTGGTTTGTTGCAAAGGGAAGTGAACAGAATGCTTCGCTGTATTCATTAGTAGAAATTAAAAATGATGGGGTAGGAGAAAGAAAGGACTGTAAATATAGTAAAAGATATTTGGAAGGTAAATATGGAGCGGATCCATATTTAAAAAATATAATTAATTGGGAGGAAATTTAAATGTCCTCTCAAAATAGAAAAAAGCAACGAAAGGTAGAAAGTATCGAATCCCCGCAAAAAATTTATATTTTTTGCGAGGGAAAGGAAACCGAGCCAAATTATTTTGAAAGTTTTAAAAAGGAAATATCCAAAAATCCAATATATAAAAATACTGTAACAATTGAAGTTGAAGGGTTAGGGAAAGAAACATTACGTGTTGTAGAGTATGCAGAAAATTATTTAAAAGATAAGAATATTGCAGGCGCACAAGTTTGGTGCGTTTATGATAAGGATAGTTTCCCAGAACAAGATTTTAACAATGCATACTATAAAGTAGCGGATTTAAATAAACGAGGACTAAATAAGTTTTATGCGGCATGGTCTAATCAATGTATAGAATATTGGTTTATATTACATTTTGATTATTATGATTCTGACAATGACAGATCACAGTACATATCATATTTAAATGAAAAATTTAAGCGTCTTGGTTTAGAAAAATATAAGAAAAATAATGCTGAAAATTTTAATATTTTGATGCAATTTGGGAATCCTAGACAGGCTATTGCGAGGGCGATTAAGAGAATTAAATTATTTGAAAGCAAAACGCCTTCCCAATCTTCGCCGGCGACTCTGGTATATTTACTTGTATTAGAATTAAGTAAATATTTACCTGATTTATTAAAAGGCAATTTCGTTAATTGATATTTTATAAAGATATTTTTTTAAATTAATAATTAGAAAAGTTTGGTAGTGTTATTACAAACAAAAAGCACATTCTACTAAATTTTTTCAGGGATTAAAACAACAGCGCAGAACCACTTTTCTGAAAATCGGAAAGAAGGGTTCGACTTTGTATGGTTTCTGTCCACCAAGTCAAAATAATCCGAACCTTTTGGTAACAACCGATTGGTTCGGAT
>ERZ1643251.2817-NODE-2817-length-17017-cov-4.825610_pt1 | contig 17017 bp, 17 predicted proteins | sample MGYA00579261_ERZ1643251 | MGnify/ENA primary metagenome ERZ1643251 (study PRJEB29033, sample SAMEA4952267) | chicken gut metagenome | biome: Broiler Chicken; feature: Gastrointestinal Tract; material: Caecum | place: Ireland | collected 2018 | study: Broiler...
AACCAGCCCCTGTTGGAGTTCTCCGGCAGCTGCGCAGGTTGTGCAGAAACCAGCTATGCTCGCCTGATTACCCAGTTGTTTGGTGAGAGAATGTTCATTTCCAATGCTACCGGTTGTTCCTCCATCTGGGGCGGCCCCGCAGCAACTTCTCCCTACACCACCAACAAGAACAGCGGCTTTGGTCCTGCATGGGCAAACAGCCTGTTTGAGGACAATGCTGAGCATGGTCTGGGTATGTATCTGGGTCAAAAGACCATCCGCGACCGTTTGATTGCTCAGGTTAAGACCTTGGCAGAGGGCGAGGACGCAGGCCTGAAGGCTGCATCTGAGCAGTATCTGGCAACTTTGGAAGATGGCAAAGCAAACGCAGAGGCTACTAAGGCTTTGGTTGCAGAGCTGGAGAAGCATCCTGCTTGCGATACCTGCAAAGACCTGCTGGAGAACAAGCAATATCTGTCCAAGAAGAGCGTTTGGATTTTCGGCGGCGACGGCTGGGCTTACGACATCGGTTTCGGTGGTTTGGACCACGTTCTGGCTTCCGGCGAGAATGTAAATGTAATGGTATTTGATACCGAGGTTTACTCCAACACCGGTGGTCAGGCTTCTAAGGCTAGCCAGATTGGTCAGGTTGCTCAGTTTGCTGCTGCTGGTAAGGCTATCGGCAAGAAGAGCTTGGCTGAGATTGCTATGAGCTATGGCTATGTATATGTTGCTCAGATTGCTATGGGCGCAGACCAGAATCAGACCATGAAGGCTTTGATTGAGGCTGAAAGCTACGACGGACCTTCCTTGATTATCGGTTATGCTCCCTGTGAGATGCACGGCTTGAAGGGCGGTATGACCAACTGTCAGGCTGAGATGAAGAAGGCTGTTCAGGCTGGTTACTGGCATATGTTCCGCTTCGACCCCCGCAAGAAGGCAGAAGGCCAGAATCCGTTCACCTTGGATTCTAAAGCTCCCACTGGCAACTTCCGCGAGTTCATCGAAAGCGAAACTCGTTATAGCCGTCTGCAACGTGCATTCCCTGAGCGTGCAAATGAGCTGTTTGCAACTGCTGAGAAAGCAAGTGTAGAACGCTATGAATACCTCCAGAAGTTGGCTAAACTGTACGAGTAATTTCGCGAGTTACAAGGCAGTTGGCAATTTCTAAACTATAATTGAGCTCAATCAAATCCCCCTTGTGCCTTTGGGTACAAGGGGGATTTTTTTACACAAGGGTATAAAAATGGACACAAATTACAAAAAATGTAAAAAAATATATTGCGTATAGATTGTGAAATTGCTATAATAATGGAAAATCTTAGGGGTATGTGAGTGAAAAAGGAGGAATTAAAAAATGGCGGCAAGCACAAAATTGTATGAAAAGATAGTTGCGGCAACTGGTTTGGAGTTGGATATTTCCACTGGACTAATGCAAGGGGTTCGCAATGGATATTCTGTAATGGTTTATGCACCAGATAAGCAGTACCCTTCTTCTCTGCAAGTTGCAATAGCAGCAAAGCGCAACGAGCCTATCACAAAGGAAGAAATAAAAGAACTGCGTTCCAACTGCAAGAATGTGGGCAAAGTGATTCAGGGCAATAATTGTTTGATAGTAAATGTCAAAGCTTTGCTTGCCAACAAGTTGCCAGAGCAGGTAGAACAAGTAACACAGACTACTGTGGACTTTATGGCTGCTAGAGGCTGGGAGCCTTGCTGCCAGATGTGCCAAAAAGATGGAACTATGCCAGTGGCAATGGTTGGAAACAATTACATGAGTGTATGTGATGACTGCCTCACAAATTTGCAGCAAAATGCACATTTGGAACAGCAAAACATAGCTTCCAAAAAAGAGAGCATTGTTATGGGTATTGTTGGTGCTTTTTTAGGTTCTTTGTTGGGAGCCTTGTGCATTATTATAGTAAGCCAAATGGGCTATGTAGCTGCCTTGTCTGGGTTGGTTATGGCAATCTGTACCTTGAAAGGCTACGAAATGTTGGGCGGAAAACTAACTAAAAAAGGTATTATCATAGCAATCCTTATTATGGTTGTTATGACCTATGCAGCCGACCGTTTGGATTGGGCTATTGTAGTGGCAAGAGAGTTTGAAGAAGATTTGTTTATTTCCTACCAAGCCATTCCTGCTTTAATAGAGGCTGAAATCATTGAAACCGCAACATACTGGGGTAATTTGATTTTGGTATACCTGTTTTTGGCTCTGGGTGCAGTACCTACCATTTTGGCTGCCTTCCGTCAGAAGGATTTAACCGAAATCCGTCGTATTGGAAATAACAGCCACAGCATGTAAAAAGAATAAACAAAACAAAAACACAAGCTCCGATTGATTTATCAACCGGAGCTTGTGTTTTTATTCAAATAAGAACAGTGAAAAATTATACTAGTGCTTGTTGCTGCAAGGGTGCCTTTGGGGGCAAATGAATAGAAAAGGCATGAGGAATCACTCGTAAAGAAGCCTCTGTTACGGTTCCCCCAAACTCTCCATCTAGTGTAAAATCCACAGGATGAGCAAAGGAAAAAGATAGCTTGCTGGTTTGGATAAAGCGAATATATGGGTTAGAAAAATTTTGCTGTGCCACACAAGCAACAAGATTGTTAAAATCATTGAGGGTCTTGGGGGCAGAAATCAAAAGCAATTCAAATTTTCCGTCATTCAGTACAACTTCTTTTCCCACAGGAGAAGGAAAGCCCCCAATGCTGGTGGAATTGCTAAAAGAGCCATACAAAAAATCTCCCTCTAATGTACCTTCATCCGTTTGGATGGAGGCAGAAATACTAGTGTTGAAAGGGAGATGTTTCAATCCTTCCAAAATATAAGCCATATGCCCTAAGTTATTTTTCATTTCTTGTGGTGTGGAATAGCTTACCGCAGTAAAGGCACCAAAAGCCGCAATATAACAAAAAAACTTTTCCTCCTGAAACATTCCTAAATCCAACAAATGGGGTTGCCCATACAAAGCAGTTTTGCAGTTTTCTAGCAATTGAGGAGAATAATGCAATGTACTAGCAAAATCATTGGTGCTGCCCATAGGCAAATAGGCCATAGGAGGTGGATTCTTTAGTTTCATCAAAGTAGAAACTGTATGGTTTAGTGTACCATCTCCCCCACAACACACCAACAGGTCAAAGGTTTCCAGTTGGTTTCCCAAGGCTTGCACCATATCTGGTTTTACTGCAACCGGTATGACTGTGGTAATGCATTTGCGACGATGAAAATATTCTACAATTGTATAGAGATTTTGGCGAATGGTACCCTTACCAGAACGGGGATTCACCAAAAGACCTATGTGTTTCATAAAAAGGTTCCCGCCTTCCTAAAAAAGGTTCCTTGTTTGGTTTTTTAGTATAGCAAAGTATTTTTAAAAAACTATGACAACAGTTTTAGAAATATGTGCGTACCACAAGTACATAAGAAAAAATACGAAGTTCTGCACAATTTTTTTGAAAAATATGGTATACTAACAAACAAAGCGGCCTTTTTTACAAAAGCCCAGTTGCATAATTACTATGGTTTTGCAAAGGAGTGTGAAATTTACAATGATACAAAAAATTCAGTGGAAACAGTTGGCAATAGACATTCTTTTTGATATTGCAGGAAGTATTTTGTTTGCCATCGGTCTGGTAACCTTTGCTTCTAAAGCAGGTTTTGCCCCCGGTGGAATTAGTGGTATGGCATTGCTTATCAATTATTTTGTTCCCATTCCCATTGGTATTGGAACCTTACTATTAAATATCCCTATTATTTTATTTACATATCCTGTTTTGGGTAAAAAGTTTTTTTTCAAAAGTTTGCGAACTATGATAATATCCACTATTTTTTTGGATTTTGTTTTCCCACAATTACCCATGTACGAAGGAAACCGTGCCATGGCCGCTATCTTTTCCGGTGTTTGCATTGGCGCAGGATTGGCAATCATCTATATGCGAGGTTCTTCCACTGGTGGACAAGACTTTTTGATTCATGCAGCAAAGCGGAAATTTCCCCACATTAGTTTTGGACAGATTATTCTTGCAATGGATGCCTTAATAATTTTGGCAGGTGGCCCGGTGTTTGGAAATATTGATGCCGTGTTGTATGGCATTGTATCCGCCTATGCAACTACATTTGTTATGGACCGCATTATGTATGGTGCCGGAAGTGGAAAACTGGTGGTAATTGTTACTGACCATGGTATGGAAGTGGCGAAAGAGATTGGAATACAATTAGACCGTGGTTCTACCCTGTTAAAAGCAATGGGAACCTATTCCGGCAATGAAAAGCAACTACTTTTATGTGCTTGCTCCAGCAGAGAAGCCTACAAAGTAACCAGTATTGTACATCACAAGGACAAAAAAGCTATGGTTATGGTATGTGAAGCCAGTGAAGTATATGGAGAAGGGTTCACCCTTCCCACTACAGAATAAAGGCAATAAAAATACAAAAATTCTGCAATAACAGCGAGAAATTTGCAGAAAAAAGGGAAAGCAATATTTACCAAAGGTATAGAAACTATACTTTCCACAAAATTGTTGAAAACTATGTTGAAACAGTTGATAACTTCAAAAAATCATATAGTTTTCAACAATTAGGAAACTGTATCACAAAACTTTTACAACTATCTGTTGAAATAGATAGACGTTTTTGCTATGATGAAAGTGCTTTTTTTCATTGGCAACAGATGCAATGCTTTTGCAACATCTGTGCAAATAAAGAAATAATAGAAAGGGAATTTTTGGTATGTGGCTGAATCGTTTGGAATACAAATATAGTAGATATTGTATTCATGGGTTGACAAAATATCTGGTCATTGGTCGGATATTTATGTATTTGCTAATGACAGCATTTCCACAGTTTTTCTTTGCAAACTTCTTTGCTCCCATCTCCCGTTGGGATTTGATGCACGGAAAAATATGGGAAATTCTTACTGTTTTAATTACCCCCGGGGCAAGTAGTCCATTGTGGTTTTTGGTGGATGCCTATTTCTTCTATTTTATTGGAACCACACTGGAACAGGTATGGGGCGATTTTAAATTTAATGTGTTCATTTTGTTCTCTTGGGTAGCAGCATTGTTGTCTTGCTTTATTGTGGGCATTGGAACGATGGGCTATCTGTCTACATTGATGTTTATTGCATTTTCCATCTATTTCCCCACTCATCAAATGCTGGTATTTTTCGTTTTGCCCATTCAAGCTAAATATCTGGGATGGGCAGCAGGATTCTTGTTGTTGGTTAGCTTCTTGTCTGGCGCATGGGCAACAAAGGTCAACATTCTTTTGGCTTGTGTTGCATTGCTTGCCTTTTTTGGAAAAGGACTCATTGACCGCATTCAAACAGAAATTCAATCTGCAAAACGCCGCAGGGCATGGAAACAAGCCAATCAGCGGTTTCGCTAAGAGTTTTTTGATAAGGTATCCAGCCCATCTATGGAAATTTACCCCAAAGTATGCTAGAATGAAGAAAAGCAGCAGATGGGCTGCGTTGTAGGAGGCATATTGGTATGAAACTAATTACTGCGATTGTAAATAAAGAAGATTCCAAGGCTGTTTGTAATGAATTGGTAAAGGGCGGATTTTCTGTCACCCGTCTTTCTACTACAGGTGGATTTTTGATGGCAGGCAACATGACCCTTCTCATTGGTACCGAAGATGAAAAGGTAGATACTTGTATCAATATCATTGCTTCATGCTCCAAACAGCGTGTTGAGGTAGTGCCCAGCACTGCCAGTTATGGCATTGGTGTTACCACTGCATATCCCTTGCAGGTTACTGTAGGCGGTGCAACAGTGTTTGTAACCAATGTAGAACGGTTTGAAAAACTGTGATGTTGGATTGTATTGCAGGCAATGCCCTTACAGTGCAAGCCTTACAAGCCGCCCTCCATGCAGGGCGGCTTTCCCATAGTGTGCTTTTGTACGGAGAAAAAGGCACCGGAACAGGCTTTGCAGCTCGCTGTCTTGCGGCAGATTATCTATACCCCAACAGCCCTGTTGAGGCAAATAAGGTAATGACAGGGCAGTCGGAGGAATGTATAGAGGTGGCTGGTGAGGGAGCCTCGGGAGAAATTCGCATTGATAGTATCCGACAGATACGAAAAGAAATATTCAGCACAGCCCTTACAGCAGCAGGCAGAGTGGTGATTGTGTACGATACCCAGAATTTTAATGGATTTAGTGCCAATGCTCTGCTGAAAGTGTTAGAGGAACCCCCAGAAGGAGTATTGTTTATTCTCACAGCTTCCAATGCGGCGGCAGTGTTGCCCACCATCCGCAGCCGGTGTGTAAGCTTTTCTTTTGGTGCGGTGTCTATGGAGGAGTGTGCCAGCTATTTGCGCAAACATCGCCCCACTGGTAGAGGACAGGAGTTTTTATCCCAAGTGTTTGGCGGTAAAATCGGCACAGCTTTGGAATGTATAGACGACCCTCAAAGAAAAGGCATTTTTGATGATGCCTTGCGGTTGGCCCAGTGTGCAGAAAAAGGAAATGCCTACGATGCTATGCTATTGCTCAACCGATGGGAAAAAGACAAGCCAGCTGCCAAACAATTGCTGGAGGATGTGCAAGCAGTATCAGCTGCATGTATGCGGGGAATACCAGTACAAGAGCTTTCTGCATCCAAGGCTGCCCCTATAGGGAAGCTCTGTCAGCAGGCCAGACAACAGCTTATGGCAAACGCAAATGCAAAATTGGTATTTTGCTATTTGGCTGCCCAACTTGCAAATTTATAAACCTTCTTGCTCCAATTTTTGCCGCTGAGCAAGAACAACACCTCCCCCGCCGTCTGCGGCAACGGCATAGGAAACAATAAATATGGCAACTGTAATCAGCGTGCGTTTTAAACCTGCCGGAAAGGCATATTTTTTTGACCCCGGTTCCCTGCCGGTAAAACAGGGAGAATATGTAATTGTAGAAACCAGCCGTGGAACAGAATGTGGCGAAGTGGTAAAGGGCTGCCATACGGTTGCAGACAGCAGTGTGGTGCATCCCTTAAAAACTGTTTTGCGTATGGCAGACAGTGTGGACATCCGACGGATGGAGCAAAACCGAGCCGATGAACAAAAGGCATTTGCTCTGTGTGAGGAGAGAATCCGCAAACATGGGCTGGAAATGAAACTTGTGGATGTAGAATATACCCTAGACCGTTCCAAAATTTTGTTTTATTTTACTGCCGATGGAAGAATTGATTTTCGTGACTTGGTAAAAGATTTGGCTGGCGTGTTTCACACTCGAATTGAATTGCGACAAATTGGTGTGCGGGACGAAAGCAAAATGTTGGGTGGCCTTGGCATTTGTGGGCAACCCTTTTGTTGCAGCCGCTTCCTAAACGAGTTTCAGCCTGTTTCCATCAAAATGGCAAAGGAACAAGGTCTGTCTTTGAATCCTACCAAAATTTCGGGAAGTTGTGGAAGGCTAATGTGCTGCCTTGCCTATGAGCAAAAAGCCTATGAATATCTCAACCGCATTACTCCACAGGTAGGAAGCGAAGTAAAAACCCCCGATGGCATTGGTACTGTGGTAGAAGTAAACCTTATCAGTGGTTATTTAAAGGTTCGCAGCGAAAAAGCCGACATCATTCAGGCAAAATACTACAAGCGCAGTGAGTGCACCTATATTCGTGGGGGACGCCGTGCCCCTCAGCCTGCCGAGCCAGAGGAGCAGGAATAATTTCCCTTGCTATCAGAAATTGGAATGCCTGTGGGAAAGACAGGAAAACCCTCTTGCGTTTGAACAAAAATATGATAGAATAGAATGCAGAAGGGCACCCTTTTGGGAAGGCCCCGCCCTGCCACTGTACCGTTTCAGCAGTGGCAACCAAAGGGAATTTTTATTTGATACGGAGAAAAAGGAGAACACAATGGCTTACAAAATCAGCAATGACTGCGTTTCCTGCGGTACCTGTGCAGGCGAGTGCCCTGTTAGCGCAATTTCTGAGGGCGAAGGTCAATTCAACATTGACGCTAACGCTTGCTTGGATTGCGGTGCATGTGCAGGCGTTTGCCCTGTAGGTGCAATCTCTCAGGAGTAATTTGCAACCGAAAAGTTGGTGGGTACTTTTGGTACCTGCCAATTTTTTTGCTTTCTATGGATATTGTTATTTTTTTTAAGGATGATGGTTTTGTAAGGGTAGAATATAGAACCAAAATTCTCACTACTGGAATTTGAAATGCTTGGGGAAAAGGCAAGAAAAGCCCCTTGCGTTTGAATAAAAATATGATAGAATAGAATACAGAAGGCTCCCTTTTGGGAAGAATATACCCTACTGCTGCACTTTTTCAATAGTGGCAGCCTAAGGGCATTTTATTTAATCAAGGAAAAGGAGAACACTATGGCTTATAAGATTAGCAATGACTGCATTTGTTGTGATAGGTGTACAGTTGAATGCCCCGTTGACGCAATTGCTGAGGTTTGTGGTAAGTTCGAGATTTATCCTCCTGATTGCTTGGATTGTGGTGCATGTGCACGTGTTTGCCCTGTAGGTGCAATCTCTCAAGAGTGATTTGCAACCCAAAATTGGCGGGTACTTTCCGTACCCGCCAATTTTTTGCTTTTCTTTTTCTAAAAAAATCACGTTATTGTTCCAAAGGATTTATAATTTTATGGAAATGGAATATACAATCGAAACCCTCGCCAATGGTACCCCTGTTTGTGTAAGCAAAACCCACCGTTTTGGTACAGACTCCTTGTTGTTGGCATGGTTTGCACAACCATGGCGACAGCATAAAGCGGTTGATTTGGGCAGCGGCTGCGGCATTGTGGCACTGCGTTGGCATGATATGGGCCACCGAGGGGAATGCCTTGCGGTGGAATTGCAACCAGAGGGAACCGCTTTGCTAACAAAAAGCATAGAAATGGGAAACATTACCCACATTACTCCAAAGAATGAGGATATGAGAAATTTACCCTCGGCGGGAACCTATCAAATGGTGGCCTGTAATCCCCCCTATTTTACAGGGGGATTTGTTAGCCCCAAACCCGGCAGAGGCACAGCTCGCCATCAACAAACCTGTACCACTAAAGATGTAACAGCAGTAGCAAGCAGATTGCTTACAGACGGAGGGAAATTTTGCCTTTGCCAGCGTCCAGAACAACTGGCCGAAGTAATCTGTGCAGCCCGTGCAGTACGCTTGGAGCCAAAGCGGTTGCAGTGGGTGAAGGTGCGGCCAGACAGTGTACCATGGTTGTTTTTGTTGGAATGCCAAAAAAATCGCCGCCCTGGTATGGTGCTGGAACGGGATATTATAGTACAGGCAGAGGATGGCAGTCATTCAGCCCAGATATTGGAGATTTACGGAAGGGAGCAACAGCCATGAGTGGAACTCTATATATTGTAGCCACCCCCATTGGCAATTTGGGAGATTTGACCCCTCGTGCAGCCCAAACCTTTGAAGATGTGGATTTTATTGCTGCTGAGGATACCCGCGTTACCTTAAAGTTGCTAAACCATTTGGAAATAAAAAAACCAATGGTTAGTTATTATGAGCACAATTTGAAGGAAAAAGGACAACAGATTTTGCAGCGTATCCAGCAAGGGGAAAGTTGTGCATTGTGTAGTGATGCTGGAATGCCTGCTATTTCTGACCCCGGCGAGTTAATTGTCACTGATGCCCTTGCTCAAGGCATTCGGGTAGTGCCTATCCCTGCCGCCAGTGCTGCTGTCACAGCCTTGGCTGTGTCGGGTCAACCCACAGGCCGATTTGTGTTTGAGGGTTTTTTAGCAGTAAATCGCCGCAGCCGTATGGAGCGTTTGGAGGAAATGAAATCCGAACAGCGCACCATGATTTTTTACGAAGCCCCCCATAAATTGCGCACCACCTTGGCAGACTTAGCCTCTGCCTTTGGGGGGGACAGAAGCATTACTTTGTGTAGAGAGTTGACAAAACTGCATGAAACCATCACAAAAACAACCCTGCAACAAGCCATAGAATGGTATGAGGAAAACCAACCTCGTGGGGAATATGTGTTGGTAGTAGCAGGGGCAAGCCCTACACAAGAAGAACAACAATGGACTTTGGAGCAAGCAGTAGAATTGGCCCAGAGTTTGGCAGCCGGAGGACAAAAATTGACAGCCGCAGCAAAAGAGGCTGCCGCTGCCAGCGGATTTTCAAAAAGCAAAATTTATAAATGTGTATTGGAGCAACAATAATACCAAGGCAGAAAGGATGAACTATGCCATGAAAAAATTTTTGGTATTATCTGACAGCCACGGAAATCTTGCTGCATTGCGCAATGTAATTGATGCAGAGCCGGGCACCACAGATGTTATCTTTTTAGGGGATGGTTTAATGGATATTCGGGAATTACAAGAGGACTATCCCCACTTAAAAATTCAGGCGGTACGGGGCAATTGTGACTACAGCCGTACCCAACCAGCAGAGTCCATGATTACCGTTGAAAATCAGTTGATTTTCTTTTGTCATGGAGATGGCTATCAAGTAAAGTTTACAGTGGCGGGGCTAAAATATGCCGCAAGGCAAAGAGGGGCAGACATTGCCCTCTTTGGTCATACCCACTCCCCTTACTACGAATATACCGATGAATTGTATGTATTCAATCCCGGTTCGGTCAGCCGTCCTCGTGTGGGTAGACCAACCTATGGTATGATGATTCTGGGGGAAGGAGTTCCCCGCTTTTATCACAAAGAAGTGCCCGAATATTGGTAATAAAAGAGCATAAAAAATGCCCACGCTGCGGATGCGTGGGCATTCAAGGGGTATCGCTTTGGTGTGAGGAGGAATCATGTACAGAAGGGGGCTGCGGCTTCCCGCCTTCTGTGATTGTAAGTATACTATCTAGTTGCGTAGACTTTATGAAACCCGTATGAATAAAATGTAAATTTGCATTTGCGACAAAAAGCGATGGAAACCGACAGGTTTTTCCATCGCTTTATCGTTTATTTTTCTACAGCGTTCCGCAATGCCTTGGCTACAGCATCAATGTCCACTTTTTTGTCATCGGTATACTTATCCTTCATAAGCAAAGCGGAAAATTCCTTCATTCTGTATACTGGAGTGGAACGAGGCATAAGCAATTCTGTGGCTTTGTTGGGGAACACACAAATAGCCTCCACAGGCACACCTTTAATCTTGTTGTCAAACAATACCTCTCGTACAAGGCGAGCTTCTTTTTCTGCTTGTTGCAAAGGGTTGGGAAACTCTACCCGACCGCTGCCGGTGGTCTGTGCCCATGTTTGCTCTCGTTCGCCGCCATACACCTGCCCATGGTAGCCCATAGAGCGCACAGCCAACACACCAAAAGTGCCAATAACCAAAGCATCAAAATCAGAAACCCCTGTGCCGTGGGCAATCTTTCCCGGCTGAATGATTTCGTAGCCATTGCGAGAAGCAAAACTTTTTAATGCACGAATAACCTTGCCGCTGTCTTGGCTGCGACCACGGGGGGCATCCAGTTTAGGCTGTTGTTCTGGGGTCAGTTCTTTAATTTCTTGGCTTTTTTTGTACTTATACCAGTTAATTCCAATAATCACCACCACAATCATGGCAGTGACAAGAATCAATTCCCATACATTTGGATTCAAAATGCAACTCTCCTCTAATAAAATGATAGAATGGTTCCATTATAGCAAATTTTACCCACAGGCACAACCCAACCATAAGGTTAGCAATGGGAAAGTATTTGCTGTATTTTTTGGGGGTCTATGTTGAAAAAGGGCTTTACTGGCGCAGGAATTCCTTATGCCATACATAGCGTATAGCCCCATGTGGTAGTTCCATACCATTGCCCTTGTTTAAACCCGCAGTTGGGTTGATATGCCAACTGCTGAAAGCCAATTCTTTTGTGGAGAGCTTCGCTGGCTGGATTGGGGCTGGTAACCACTCCATATGCCTGATACAGTCCTTGTTCTTTTAACAAGGCCAACAAAGCACCATACAACCGTATACCACGCCCCCCACCAGTGGCAGTGGGTGCCAAATAGATGGTGGTTTCCACCGACCAGTCAAAGGCTTCACGCTCCCGCCAACGGTGAGCACAGGCAAAACCCAAAATTCCCTCTTCTCCTTCCAATACTAGAAAAGGATAATCTGCAAGACTTTGAGCTACCCACTTTTGGTAGCTCTCACCGTCTGGGGTGGTATAAGCAAAAGTGGCAGGGGTATGTTCCACATAATATTGGTAAATGGCTCGAATGCCTTCACTGTCTTGTGGCTGTGCCAATCGCAACTGTTCCTGCTGCCAATTTTGGCAAAGTTGCAGCTTTTTTTCACGAGGGAGCTTTTTCAAGTGTGATTCCCATCGCAAAGCACAAGAATTATCCGGCAAAAGCTGACAATATGCCAAAGAAAGAGGCCCTCTGCCACGGGTATATTTTGCCCCTTTGCCACATTGGTGCTGTTGAAGCCGGCGGTCTACATTGGTTGTATATCCTCCATACAAAGAATCATCTTTGCAGCGAATCAAATACACATAGGCACTCATCCTTGCACCTCAGTAGCCAACTGGATGGCTTTTCTACATGCTGCCAATGCTCCAGCCTTGCTGTCAGTGGTTACCAAAAAGCGGCTGGCATGGCAAAAACGTAAACCTTCAATGCCGGAAAGTTCTTCCAGTTGGGAAGCAGGCTTGCCTGCCCATTCTTCTGGGAAAGGAACCTTAAGCTTTTTGGTTTGTCGGTCATTGACCCCTTGGGCAGCAAAGCCTCCCCGTTGGCTGGGATATACCACAAACAACACGCCGCTTTCTGGGGGCAAAAGGGTTTTCCATGGGGCATATTGGGGCAGTATCAAAATACCATCCCGAACATTTTGCAGTGCTTTGGAAACCATATCTTGTGCCCGTTGCACAGCTCGTACTTCCTCTAAACGATTTTCTAAAATAACCTGTGCAAAATCCACTGCCCGTAAAAAGCACTGGTCAGCAGATTCTTGAGAATCCCACACAGGATTAAAACTACCAATGGCATCGGCTAAGGCATTATCTGCGCCGGTGCAGTCGTTAAGGTCTAGGTTTTGTACAAAGCGTTCATCCAGCCAGTTGGCCCCCTTTTGCCCCACCAACTCCGGCCCTAAAACCTGCCAAAGCAATCCAAAGGCTGCATAGGGGTTTCCGTTGGAGCGAACAGGGCTTCCTGCTGCATGGTGGTCAAACATTCCATCTCCAATATCAAAGACTAAGCCATCAAAATCTTCGGGAACCTGAAACCCTCGGTGAATTTGAATATCTGGGCGAATAAGCCGCAGCAATGCCGCAGAAAATACATCATCTGCATGAAATTTCCCTCCATGGGTGAAAGCGTGTGCAGGTAGTTTCATCAAAAATCCCTCTTTCTCTCAAAGACAGGTTGCATGGCGCAACGGTTTTATTGTATATGGCTCTCAGTATAGCATATCCCACCACAAAGAGGAATATCTCTCCTAGTTTAAAGCATAGCCTTTCTTTGAGTATATTGTTTCAGACAAAAGGAATATGATACAATGAAAAAAGAATTTTGCCGGATTTTGCAGAAGTATAGGGCAAAGGGAGGGGTCTTGTTGAAAAAATTTTCGCTACATCATTTATTGCTGGTGGGAGTAGCAGCAATTTTGTTGGTGTTAATTGCTTTGATTATTTCTTTTCTTCCTATAGGAGCAAAAGCAAAGGCACCAGAAGAAATCCACAGTCTATACCGATTGGAACAAACCTATATCCAGCAGTTGGAACAGATGGATAAAAAGCAGCAAAAAGAAACCATAGAGCAGCTTTTAGATACAGTGGTTCAGTTGCCAGCAGATGGAATTTTATGGGATGGTACAACCGAAAATAATTCTTTGGTTACTTCTTTGGCAAAAGAAGCAGCCACTCAAAACGTTGGAATGGTGCTGACAGTAGCATCATCTATGGAACAAAAGGATGCAGAAAAACAAGCAAAAAAACTACATCTATCTGGTGTTTGTGTACAGGGTGTAGCACAAGGAAAATTAGTGGAATATGCCTCTCTTACAGAAGGGCTGTTGCCCATTACATTGCCCGACGAAACCGGAGCCGAATTGTATGCACAATGGGCACAAGGAACCGAAAGGGCTGTGATTATAGCCTCTACAGGCGGGCAGGATAGTACAGCTTTGTACCAACAATTGAAGCAGCCTCCCACGCAGGTACAGCAAGGGCTGGTGCAACAGGTAGAACTGTCCATTGGCTTGCCTCAGCCAGAACAATCCACCACAGCAGAGGTACATTTTGCAGCAGGAACAGCAAACCCCGATTTGCCTTTGACTGTAAACGGGCAGGATGTGCCAGTAGAAAAAGGGGGTTTTTGGGGAATTGCCATCCCTTTGGAAGTGGGAGAAAATACAATTACTGCCACCCAAGGAGAACAAACAGTTTCGGTGGCAATTACACGCACCAAGCCCAAAGAGGGCACATGGACACCCCAAGACCCTCAGCCCGATGGCTCTCCATCTTTGGAGCCGGGCCAGCGGGTACGAGTGACGGCAGTTTTGGCCAGTTTGTTGTCTGATTATGAGGATGATGACTCCATTTTACAAACGGTTTACCAAGGGGCAGTGGCAGTGGTGGAAGAATCGGTAGAGTTTACCAGAGGAACCAAGTCCACTCATGCCTACAAGGTAGCCGGTGGTTGGTTATTGGCAAAGGATGTGGAGCCACTGGAAGGAGAAATGCCTACCCTTTCTCAGGTGACACTTCGACAAGAGGAACGAAACACCATTCTTCGATTGGAGGGCGTTTCTCCCCTTGTTACTGCCCAGCGGAGCAATGCAAGCCTTACCTTGTATTTGTCAGGGATTACACTGGGCTGTGAATTGCCCACAGAAGCAGGCTTTGCACAGCTTACCAGCCAACAACAGGAAACAGGGGTTGCTCTTACCTTTACCTTTGCAGAAAATGCCCTTTGGGGATGGAGCATTGACTATGGCGAAGGGTTTGCAGAAATTATCCTAAAACAATCCCCTACCCTTTCGGAAAATGCCCAAACCCCTTTAGCAGGGATAACCGTTTTGTTAGACCCCGGTCATGGACTAGAGGATTTGGGTGCATTGGGGCCAATGGGGGCCCAAGGTCCTTGTGAAAAGGATTTGAATTTAGCGGTGGCATTGTCAGCAAAGCAAAGGTTGGAGCAATTAGGGGCAACAGTTGTTATGAGCCGCCAAGAGGATGTTTTCCCAACTTTAGCAGAGAGAAACCAACAGTTGCGACAGGTGAAACCAGACATTTTTGTTTCTGTACATCACAATAGTATTGCCTTAACCAGAGATGTAAATGAGGTACATGGGGTAGAGTGTTACTATTTCCATGATAGTGGGAAGTTGCTTGCCCAAAATCTTGCCCAGTCGGTAAGCGAACTGACCCAGCGCAACAACCGTGGAGACAAATACAATTATTTCTATGTAACACGCTCTGACATTTGCCCAGCCGTGTTGTTGGAGGCAGGTTTTGTCCCCAACCCTGCCGAGTATGGTGCTTGTGTGCAAGGAGAGGAAATTTCCAAAGCGGGGTATGCCATTGCCAGAGGCATCCAAGCAACTGTACAAGGGCAATCCCTTGTGCCAGCAGAAAATTAGTGGCTGTGGAAAGGGTTGTTTTTCGGAATTTTGCCCATTGTAAAACCAGCAATGAGGCGGTACAATAAAAGGCAATATTTACTGTGGTAACACAGTATCAGAGGGAAGTGGAAAGCAATGTTAGAAATTCGAGTAGAAAAAACATCTTGCCCAAAGGCAAAACCCACCGATGAAACCCAATTAGGGTTTGGTAGGATTTTTACAGACCATATGTTTATTATGGATTATCAGGAGGGAAAGGGCTGGTACAATGCCCGTGTACAGCCCTACTCCCCCATCACTTTAGACCCTTCTGCATTGGTGTTTCACTATGCACAGGAATGTTTTGAGGGAATGAAAGCCTACCGCTATCAAGATGGAAGTGTCCATCTGTTCCGCCCAGAAAAGAACGCACAACGCATGTTGTCAACCCATGAGCGTTTGTGTATTCCTCCTATTCCAGAGGAGGACTTTGTACAGGCGGTAAAAGCCTTGGTAGAGGTGGATGCAGACTGGGTACCACACACAGAAGGAACTAGCCTGTATATTCGCCCCTTTACCATTGCCACAGAACCTGTTTTAGGGGTAAAAGCGTCGGCACAGTATCAGTTTATTATTATTGCTTCTCCATCGGGGGCATATTATGCAGAGGGTATCAACCCTGTTCGCATTTATGTAGAGGACCAATATACCCGTGCCGCCCCCGGCGGAACCGGCTATATTAAATGTGGCGGAAACTATGCTGCCTCTATCATTGCCAGCGAAAAAGCCCACAAGCTAGGCTTTAGCCAAGTGTTGTGGCTGGATGGTGTAGAGCGCAAATATGTAGAAGAAGTGGGCAGCATGAATATCTTCTTTAAGATTGATGGGGAAATTTATACTGCTCCTACCTGTGGAACCGTGTTGCCCGGCATTACCCGTATGAGTTGTATTGAGTTGTTGCGGCAATGGGGCTGGAAAGTAAACGAAAGCCGTCTTGCCATTGCGGATATTATGCAAGCAGCAAAGGATGGAAAGTTAGAGGAAGTGTTTGGCACTGGAACCGCTGCGGTTATTAGCCCTGTGGGGGAACTGGTATATGAAGACCAAAGCGCAACCATTCATGGTGGAACCATCGGCCCTGTTACCCAAAAGCTCTATGATACCCTTACTGGAATCCAGTGGGGAACCTTGCCCGACCAGCAAGGGTGGATGGTGTCTGTTTGCTAGTAAAAAACTTTTTTTAAAAAAATTGAAAAAAGGTGTTGACATTTCAATCGTGGGATGGTATTATAATAAGCGTTCCACGGGCGCTGGTAGCTCAGTTGGATAGAGTGTCTGGCTACGAACCAAAAGGTCAGGGGTTCGAATCCCTTCCAGCGCACCATAAAAGCCGTAAGCAGTGCTTGCGGCTTTTTTGCTTTTTATGCTTGCCATTCCCTTGACGAAAAAGGGTGGGTTTGTTATAATATTACGGTACGTTATCTGGAGAGTTGTCCGAGTGGTCGAAGGTGCAGCACTCGAAATCATGTTTCCACTTTGGAAGTCCAAACTGCCGAAAAGCCAGTAAC
>ERZ1643251.2818-NODE-2818-length-17009-cov-3.925563_pt1 | contig 17009 bp, 20 predicted proteins | sample MGYA00579261_ERZ1643251 | MGnify/ENA primary metagenome ERZ1643251 (study PRJEB29033, sample SAMEA4952267) | chicken gut metagenome | biome: Broiler Chicken; feature: Gastrointestinal Tract; material: Caecum | place: Ireland | collected 2018 | study: Broiler...
CACCTGAAAACCATTCTTTTTTTCTTCCACCCGGTTCAGAGTCTGAATGACCATTTTTGTAATCAATTCAACCGTTTGCTGTTCCACCGTCTCACCTCGTTTTCTTTCCGGTCAGCCTTCCTTATGCCTTCACCTTGGGCAGAATCGTTTCCACATCCGTATGAGGGCGGGGAATTACATGGGTTGCAACCAGCTCGCCAAGCCTGGAAGCGCTCGCAGAGCCTGCCTCCACGGAAGACTTCACCGCTCCCACATCGCCCCGTACCATTACCGTTACCAGTCCGGAACCGATTTTTTCTGTTCCCACCAGCGTAACATTCGCCGCTACCAGTCCTCTTGTTTCCACCATTCCCAATGCTTCCTGTGCCATTTTCAAATCCTCCTGTTTTCTTTCTTCATACTTCCTGTATCGTCTGTTCGTCCAGAACGTCCGGCTGCAGTACATTCGCAAAGCGACTTGCGCTGAGGGCAATCAAACGCTCTATCTCCCCATGGGGATTGGCAATCACTCCTGACGCCACCGGTTTTTTTATGGCATTTTGGGAAGCGGTTTCCACCGCCTCCGTAACCGACGCCACATCCCCCCGAATGACAATGGTGACCAGCCGGCCGCCTAATTTTCTTTCCCAGGTCATAAATTCCACACCGGACGTCTTGCACATAATATCCAGCGCATCCACTGCGGCCACCACTCCCGATATTTCAATAAATCCCAATGCAGTCCCGCTCATGAGCCGGCTCCTTTCGTTTTCCCTCAAATCTTAGGCAGAATCTTTTCCACATCTGAATGAGGGCGGGGAATTACATGTGCCGCAACCAGCTCGCCCAGTCTGCTCGCCGCTGCGGAACCGCTCTCCACAGACGCTTTCACGGCTCCCACATCGCCCCGTACCATTACGGTTACCAGTCCGGAACCAATCTTCTCCGTTCCCACCAGCGATACCTCCGCTGATTTGGTCATTGCATCAGCCGCCTCAATCGCAGCCGTAAGCCCTCTTGTCTCCACCATTCCCAATGCTTCCTGTGCCATAATGCTCTCCTTTCCTATGGGCATTTTTCATTTCTTATTCCCTAAATTCCTTGCGGTCAACTCTTAATTTTTATCAAATGCGTTTAATTTCAGCATCTTTTCCGTATCCGGCGTGGGCCTTGCTATGATATGCCTCTGAACCACTCCCGTAAGGGACCGGGCTGTTCTCTCACCCGCCTCCATTGCGGCCTCCACATCCGCGACGGTTCCTCTGAACTTGACAGTCACCAGCAGAGGCACCGGCAGAGAATCTGCATTTGCAGGCTTATTTTTGTCGAAGGTCTCAAGCCTTACGTCTGCCGCCTTGCATCCGGCGTCCGCTGCCATAAAGGCACAAGTCAGGCCAAATACCTCTAAAATTCCTACCGCTTCTTCCATAATGCCGTCTCCCGATTATTCATTGATAATTGCAATCTTCAGCCCCGTCATCGCCAGATTGGTCCTGTGCCCTTCATTGATCTGATCCAGGGGGAAGGTATCCGTTATCAGCTTGTCAATGGGCAGCCCTATCTTTTTCGCGCTCTTTAAAAAATCAAAGGTAGTGGCATAATCCCTCAAAGTATACACCCAGGATCCCACAACTGTAATCTCTTTGGAGCAGATGTCAAAGTGAGGATTAATAGCAGCATCGCCGCCGTTGATAAAAAATCCCAGCTCACAGAGGCCGCCGCCGTTTCTCACAAATTTATAAATATTGGAATGTGCCGCCGGAGAGCCCGTGCACTGAAAAGCGAAATCCGCCAGATGCCCTCCAAGACTTTCCTTTACGGCCTCCGTCAGAGCCTCAATTCCTTTGTATTCCTTAAAATTCACTGCCTGTGAAGCCCCAAGCTCTCTTGCGAAGTCAAGACGCTTCTGCTCTCCGTCCACCGCCACAATATTGTTAATTCCCATTGTGCGCAGAATTGCAATACAGATCAGGCCAATAGGTCCGCAGCCCTGCACCGCCACTCTGCTGTTAAACCGGAGAATGCCGGTGCTCTTAGCTCTTTCCACCGCATGAATCAAAACCGCACAGGGCTCGATCAGAATTCTGGAATAAAGATCCAGATCACTTACATTAAATACGGTGGAACCTCCCCGAATCAATATGTAATCTGCAAACCAACCGTTAAAATGAACGTCATCATCCGGAAGCAGTCCGTATACGTCCGCCCCTCCCACATTCTGCTTATTCAGGTCGAACATGGTAATTTCCGGGTCATCCTTAAAGATCATGCAGGTAACCACCTTGTCGCCAAGTTTTAAATCCCTGCCTGCACTGTCCTTCTTTACATTTCTGCCCATTTTAACAATCTCTCCGGTTCCCTCATGCCCCAGCACTACCGGAATCAGTCCGAAGGGATCTCTTTTAAATTCATGGGCGTCCGTTCCACAGATGCCGCACCCCTCTACCTTTACAAGAATATCATCATCCCCTACCTCAGGCAAGGGGAATTCTTTAATTTCATAATGCTCCAAACCCGTGAGCATAGCCACCCTCGCCGTCTTTGGAATTTCCGAAGACTGTCCGCCGCTTCCTGCAGGCGAAACGGCTGTACCACCTCCCGCCATATTGGCCAGCACCTGTTTTACAATTTCTTCTATATTCGCCGTACTCGCTTCCATATGCCGAAACACTCCTTTCTCATTTATTTTATACGTCATCGTATGCAGAGACTGTCGGCCATAACGCATCTCCTGCTTTTGGTAAAGGTTCTGGCACTCGTAAGCCCCTCTCCGGTACGACTTGCAATGGTAAAGGTACAGTATCCTTCCCCGCCGAAGCCAAGCGCTGCATAGGATGGAGCATTTTTCACTAAAATCGCCGTATCAATTTCTCTTGCATATTTGGTGATATGATCAATGTTTTTGGAATGAATGTGAGCGGAATGCCGATTTCCGTGCTCCAGCCACACCGCTTTTTCAATGGCGTCGTCAATGTCTCTCGCCCGAACCAACCCCAAAATCGGCATCATCAGTTCTTCCGCTATCAGAGGATGCTCCTTTTCCCCCTCAAAAACAATGCACCTGATATTATCCGGCACGGCAACGCCGATCATCCCAAGCAGAGTTTTGGCATCCCTGCCGACGCATTTTCGGTTCAGACCCTTTGGCGTGAGCACGGTTTTTATCAGTTTATCCTGCTCATCTCTGGAAATCAGATAACAGCCCTGCTCCTGTATCATATGATTCATCAGCTCATCCGCAATAGAGTCCACCGCCACAATCTCTTTTTCCGCAATGCAGGGAAGATTATTATCAAAAGTACATCCGTTTACAATATCCTGCGCCGCCTTTCTGACATCCGCAGTTTCATCCACCACTACCGGCGGATTGCCCGCTCCGGCTCCAATACCGCGCTTTCCTGAGGAAAGCACCGCTGTCACTACACCGGGCCCGCCGGTTGCCGCTATCAAAGGGATGTCCTTATGTTTCATCATAATGGCGCTGGATTCAAGGGTGGGCTTATCAACCGTGCACGCCACGTTGTCCGGCCCGCCAGCCTCTATGGATGCCTCATTAATCAGGTTCAGGGCAAAAATAGATGTCTTGATCGCCTGAGGATGGGGATTGAACACCACTGTATTTCCTGCGGCAATCATCCCAATGGAATTGCAGATCACTGTTTCGCTAGGATTGGTGCAGGGAGTGATGGCTCCGATTACGCCAAAAGGTCCCATCTCTACCAGGGTAAGCCCTCTGTCCCCGGACCAGGCAGTCGTCTTTAAGTCCTCCGTTCCCGGCGTCTTGTCCGCCACCAGATGATGCTTCAGTATCTTATGTCCCACATTGCCCATGCCCGTTTCATTGACTCCCATTCTGGCAAGGGTCTCTGCGCTTTCATGAGTTTTCCTTCTGATATTTCCTATGATCTTCTCTCTCTGATCCAGGGACATTCGGCGGATGACCGACTGTGCTCTTTTGGCTGCCGCAATGGCTTCGTTCATATCCGAAAACACGCCGCGGCTTCTCGCCGCCGATTCCGATATATGAAGCTGTGCCACAACCTCCTGCACAATGTCCTGCACCAGACTTTCGTTTACATGCACGCGATTACCTCCTCAAACACGGCTCTTCCATAAGCCGCCAGCTCCGTATCCTGTCTTGCAGTTCCGCCGCTGACGCCCAGCGCGCCGATAATCCTTCCATTATGTTCCAAAGGCTCTCCACCGCCGAAAATTACAATTTTCCCCTGGTTGGTGAATTGTATGCCGTAAAGGGATTCCCCTGGCTGGCTGAGCCTTCCCAGCTTCTCAGTGGACATTTGAAACGCAATGGAGGTATATGCCTTATTCAAGGCCACGTCAAAGCTCCCTATGTAAGCGCCGTCCATACAGTGTACGGCAACCGGACGCCCCCCCGCATCGGATACCGCCGTCACTACGCGCATATTCCACTCCTCCGCCCTGACTTCTATCTTTTCAATCAGCTTCAAAGCCAGCCTCAGCGTCATTCCCTCATCCCGGCGAGCCCTGCTCTGCCTTATGACCTCTTCTACCACTCTTTCCACTTCTTTTTGGTCCATAGCTTATTTTCCCAGTTGTTCCAGAACCTTCTTTGTAATCTCCGCCACAAGCTCAGGGGAAGCGGCCTTGTCCGATTTATCCTTGCTGCCGCAGCCTCCGCCACAGGTATGGCAGCTGGGCTTACCTTCCTTCAGGTTCTGGCACAGGTCTGCGGGATGTCTTCCTTTCATGCCGAACTGTCTTCTGATCTCATACAGATCCTCAACCTGCTGGGGAGTAAACTCTTTGGGCCCTCCCAGCATTTTGGACTGATACAGAAGCTGTGCATAAAACTCCACGGACTCCATTTTCAAATACGCGCTCAAAAGGGAATCAGAATAGGTCAACGCGCCGTGATTCTCCAAAAGAACGGCGTCAAAATGCTGTACATACTCGGATACCGCATCAGGAATCTCCATAGTGGAGGGCCTTCCGTATTTTGCAATGGGCACACAGCCCAGAGCAATTACCGCTTCTGGCATAATGGGCTGCGTTAGGGGAATGCCTGCAATGGCAAAGCTGGTGGCATATACGGGGTGTGCGTGAACAACGGAATTCACATCCGGTCTCTCCTGATATACCCTCATGTGCATTTTTATTTCCGAGGAGGGTCTGAAATTGCCGTTCGCCTGAATTACCTCACCCCTGGCGTCCACCTTGCAGATATAATCGGGCGTCATGAATCCCTTGGACACTCCCGTGGGCGTGCAGAGAAATTCATTGTCATTCAGCTTTACGGAAATATTACCGTCATTTGCGGCAACCATGTTCCTATTGTAAATCCTTTTTCCAATGTCACAAATTTGTTTTTTGATTTCATATTCGTTCTGCATTTCAAATCCTCCTGAACGTTTTTGTTGTTTCTCGTCTTATTATAGAGCCAAATACCACATAAGTCAACATTGTTATTGTTGTTTTTTGTATTCCTCTTCACATTTGAAGATAAGCAAGCAGCCTATCTATTCCTTCTCCCGTCACGGAATCCACCGGAAATATCCGTCTGCATCCGGCATTTCTCAGCCAGCTCTCCGCCCGCTTCACATTGGCGTTTTTTTCATGGATCTTGGTGATGATGCCAATTACTTCCCTGTTTACCATGCAGGTAATATTAGGAGGAAAAAGGGTAAAGGGCTCGTTAGCCGCCGTCAGAAGCCCAACCACATCCGCCTCATAGGCATAGAGAGCAAGAGCATACCCTAAATGATGCGTCTGAGCGTACTCGCCGGGAGTATCAATAATAATATCTTCATAATGTATGTACTGGGTTTTGTAATACTGTATTTTTTCTCCGGAAAGCGCCTGCTTCAGCGTAGTCTTGCCGCTTTCGCTGCGCCCCATAAGTATTAGCTTTTTCACGGTCCACCTCTTTTTCAGCCGCCCAGAGCGTGAACTCACCTGACAGGATATTTCCGGGCCTGATTATTTCCTTTGCACTATGTTCTTGTAATGCTGCAAACGGTGTACTTCAACTCGTCCCTTACATAGGAAAGAATTGCCGCCTCCGAAGCCTCCACCTCGGACACCGTCCCCGAAATAATCAGAGATCCGCTGAACCTGTCCACAAATCCCAGATCAACGGCCGCTGCTTTTACAGCCACATCGGCCATGATAATGGCCGTTTCCGCCGGAGACACCGTGAGAATCCCTATGGCCGCCCTTGCGTAATCCACGCTGGGATCCAAGCCCAGCTTCTCATAAAGCACGGGATCCGGACTCGCAATAATATGCGCCAGCGTAATTTGTTTTCCGGGCACCAGCTCCTGCACAATACGCTGCTTTTTTGATTCATCCAGAATATCCATGTAACCAACCTTTCTGCCACAGTGTACTAGCCTCCGATCTGGCACCTGAGTCCTGTGACTGTCTCCACCATCTTTTTCAGCATTTGCATATGCTCCGGCTCCGGCGGCAGAATATCAGGCATCTCGTAGACACGTCCCAGCCCCTCGTACTTGTCCTGTCCCAACCTGTGATAGGGAAGAAGATAAATATCCTCCACCCCCGGTAGCTTATCCGCAAACAGGGCAATGTCCCTGATTTCCTCCGGACTGTCGTTAAATGTGGGAATCACCGGAACCCTAATGCTGAGCTTTGTTCCGCCTTCCGACGCAACTCTCCAGACATTTTCAAGCATAAGCTCATTGCTTTTTCCCGTAAACGCTTTGTGTTTCTTCCCATTCATATGCTTAATATCGAACAGGTAATGATCCAGATAGGGAAGAAGCATTTCGATATTTTCGTAAGGCGCACAGCCCATGCTTTCCATGGCGGTGCCTATGCCTGTCTCATAGGCCGCCCGCAGAAGATCCCGGGCAAACAGGGGCTGGCAGAGGCTCTCTCCCCCGGACAGGGTAAGACCTCCGCCGGAACGCCTGTAATAAATTCGGTCTTTTTCCACCGTCTCCATCACTTCCCTCACCGTCACATCCCGCCCAATGGTTTTCGGTCTGCCTCTCACCAGCATCTGCTGAATCCCATATTCCTGGGATTCCGGATTACAGCACCACTTACAGCGCAGAACGCAGCCCTTCAGAAAGCAAATGGTACGGATACCGGCTCCATCATGGATGGAATAGCGCTGGATGTCAAAAATCCTTCCTTTCGTATCCAGAAAAGACATTTTGCTCCCTCCTGCAATTTTGTATTAAAATCCCTGCTCCGTCCTGCGGATAATGTCATCCTGCAAAGACTTGGAAAGAGTGGTGAACAGGGCGCTGTAGCCTGCCACTCTCACAACCAGATGCGCATACTTTTCCGGATGCGCCTGAGCGTCCAGAAGCGTCTGCCTGTCTACCACGTTAAATTGCATATGGCTTCCCTTCTGGTCAAAATAGGTTTGAATCAGCGCAACAAAATTTTCCAATCCTTTCTCGCCGCTTAGAGCAGTGGGATGAAACTTCTGATTGAACAAAGTTCCGTTGGAGGCGATTCCGTGGTCCAGCTTGGAAACGGAGTTTGCCGCTGCCGTGGGGCCATGGACATCCTTTCCCGCAGAGGGCGATACACCGTCCGCCACCGGGGTATGTGCCAGACGGCCATCGGGAGTGGCTCCGGTCTGCGCGCCAAGAGGTACGTTTGCCGATACGGGATAAAGCCCTGCCTGATACTGTCCTCCTCTGGGATTTCTGTACTTCAGCAGAGGCCTGGTGTATGTGTATGCCACATCTCTGGCAAACATGTCCACCTCCTCGTTATCGTTTCCAAATTTAGGCACCTGGGCAATCATTTCCAGAAGCTCATCATACCGCTTTTTCTCTTGCTGGGACAGCCTGGTATTCATCACCTGAGAAATCATGCCTGCAATTTGGTCTCTCTCCACGGTCATGCCGTTTTGGTTCAACTCCCGAATAATCTCTGTGACAATCTGAGCAGCGCTGGTCTCATCAAAGCCCCGGCCGTAATTCATGGCAAGAGCTCTCTTGTACTCCGCCAGAGTAACCTTTTTTTCCTCAAACACAAGCTTTTTGATCGCGTAGAGAGAATCTGCCATATTGGCAATGCCAAAGCCCTGGGGCCCGGTAAAATTATAGACCGCCCCGCCCTCCTGAACAGTTTTGCCGCGCTTTATGCAGTCGTCCACCATGCAGGAAAGAAAGGGGAGGGGACAGCGGGTTGCATGGGCTACATCGATAGCATTATCCGCATTTACCAGCAGGGAAATCTGATATTCCATCTGCCTTTTATAAGCATCATAAAACTCCTGGAAGGAGGTCATGTTTTCCACGTCCCCTGTTTCCACTCCCACCAATTCCCCATTTTCATATCCGCCCGAAAATACCATCTCCAGGGGACGGCACATATTAAAGAACGCCGCGTCATGCCAACCTTCGGTCTTGCCGGCCTTCTGAGGCTCCACGCAGCCGATGATATTATATTCCCTGGCATCCTCTAAGGTCAGTCCCCTGCTTAATAGGGAAGGAATGATTACCTCATCATTGTAATATGCAGGAAGTCCGATGCCCGTCCTGGTCAGATCCGCCGCCCTCAGCAAGAGATCATGGGGCGATTTGTTCCACACCCTGATGGACAGGGAGGGTTGGGGCAGAAACACATGCTTTGAGGCCGTAATACACATAAAGGACAGGTCGTTTGTAACGTCCACTCCGTCCTTGTCCTGTCCTCCAACAATCAGGTTCTGAAACAGACTATATCCTGCAAAGCCTTCTGCGCTGGCCGCATCCCTGCATTTATTCAGGTCGTTAAGCTTTACCCAAATGCAGTCGATCAGCTCCTGGGCCTCTTCTCTGGTAATCCTGCCGCTCTCCAAATCCTTTTTATAATATGGGTACATATACTGGTCAAAGCGACCCGGAGAGATAGAGTGACCGCTGGACTCGATCTGCAAAAGCTGTTGTACGAACCAGAAGCTCTGGCATGCCTCATAAAAGCTCTCAGCTCCTTTTGCAGGCACTCTTTTGCAGTTTGCAGCAATCTCAAGCAGCTCCTTTTTTCTTATTTCATTCGTACACCGTAAAGCCTCCTCTTCAGCCAGAGCGGCATAACGCAGCGCATAATCTATGGCAGCCCGGCAGCTTATGATCACAGCCTCCAGGAAGGGAATCTTGGTACAGTAGTCCGCATCGCCGGGAGAACAGGCTTTCAGTTCCTCCTCCACCTGAGCGATAATGCCCTCGTAACCTACGGACAATACCTTTTCATACTGTACGGTTACATGCCCCACACCGTTATAAAAATAATTGCCCGGCGTGAACATGTTATGTGCGATGGCCCTCTTTGTCTCCGGTGCCATAAGACTTTCCGCCAGCTCGCTGGTGGTCCTGCATTCCCAGTAAGCGTCCGCCTCCCTCAGCTCCTTTTTGGTCTGCTAAGATATGTAAAAAGGATCCGCCCTTCTGTGCTCCACAGTGTCAAATTCTTCTTCCAGCCATTTATAGGAAAACTCAGGATAGGTCTGGCAGCCCCGGGGAGCAATTGTAGTACTGCCCACAATCAGCTCCTCATCCCGGATGATGATGGGAATATACCTCAGAATATGCTCAAACGCCCGGGCTCTGCGCATAATAATGGGCAGATTTTCCGTGCTCCTGTAGGATTCTGTGATCAGCCTGGCTCTGGCAGATTCAATTTCCGGCATTTTTGCATACAAATGCTTTACCAGCCGGGGAATTCTCTCTGTCTTCGGAATTTCCCCTGAATAATATTTTTCCATTCCTATACCTCCTTGCCCGCTTCAGCGGGTATTTATTTATGACAATAGACAAGAACACGATATGGTTCATTATATTCCTCCGAATAAGGAATGTCAATAAAACTTACATATTTATTGTATGTTTTATGTTGTTTTATGTTTGTTTTAATTGGATTTTGTGTTTTGTGACTTGTTTTTTCTTGACTTTACAAAAAGAAAGAGGCATACTGAAAATGTCTTTGATGAATTTGATGAATAAGAAAGGACCTATGGACATATGGGCAATTTATTTCATATAGATCTGCACACTCACACCTGTGCCAGCGGTCATGGCACAGCGGATACCATCACTGATATGGCAAAGGCCGCCGCATCCAAAAAAATCATGCTTCTGGGGATCAGCGATCACGGCCCCGCCACCTCCGGCGCCGCCGGACTGAATTATTTTCGCAGCCTGCCCCTGGGGGAGCGAAAACGCTTTGGCGTTTCCATGCTTTACGGAGCAGAAGCCAATATTTTAGATAATGAGGGGCATCTCGATATACCGGACGACATTCTTAAGGCTCTGGATTATGTAATTATCAGCATGCATAGCCCCATTTATTCTCCCGGCTCCGTCAAAGAAAACACGCTTGCCTATGAAAGAGCCATGGAACACCCAAACGTGCGCATCATCGGTCATTGTGATGATTCCAGATTTCCGGTGGATTACCCGCTCCTTGTAAAAGCAGCGGCCAAACGAAATATTGTTCCCGAGCTGAATAATGTTTCCCTGCAGCCTGACAGCTACCGGAAAAACTGCCGCCGGAATGCCGTCAGGCTTCTGACGGCCTGCATGGAGGAAGGCCGCCCTATTCTTTTGTCCAGCGACAGCCACGGAAGCCGGTACATTGGAGATATGACTCTGGCATGGGAGCTTGCCAGGCAAAGAGCTTTTCCAGAATCTCTTATAGGAAATTTTCATCCCAAAAGTCTCCTGATGCCTTTGTTTCAAAATTTGTTACAGCATAGCTCCTCCGGCCTGTAATTCTTTTCTCGCTATCAGAACTTCAGGCTTTTATTTTAATTTTCTTATTGACGTATAGCACATTTTTAGGTACAATAAAAACCATGTATATTATTTTGAAAGGAGATCGTACATACACCATGGACGAAGGCGACAGTAACACCGGAGATAGTCACACCGTATGCCATATATTAAACTTAATGGGACATAGCCTGTGCTTGCGAGAATGATGAAGTAAGCGGAGGTTGTGTCTTTTTGCGTCTTTAAGACTTATTGCAGATATATTTTCTGCATTTTATTCTAAGGAGGATTTATTTTGGAAGATTCCATTTTTTTCATGATTTTATTACAGGTTATATTGATTGCGCTTAATGCAGTTTTTGCAAGTGCGGAAATCGCGGTAATTTCCATGAATGATGCCAGACTTGCAAAGCTTGCTGCAGAGGGAGATAAACGCGCTGTACGTCTGGCAAAGCTTACCAGCCAGCCTTCTCGCTTCCTGTCCACTATTCAGGTTGCCATTACCTTATCAGGCTTTTTAGGCAGTGCTTTTGCAGCGGAAAATTTTTCAGATGTCTTAGTGGACTGGCTTGTTTCCCTGGGAGTGTCCATCCCGGTTAAAACCCTGAACACGCTTTCCGTCATACTGATTACCTTGATACTCTCTTATTTTACTCTGATTTTTGGTGAGCTGGTGCCCAAGCGTGTAGCCATGCGCAAGGCAGAATCGCTGGCTCTGGGTATTTCCGCTCTAATCAGCGGTATAGCAAAGCTGTGCGCTCCCATTGTATGGTTTCTGACCCTTTCTACAAACGCTGTACTGCGGCTTTTAGGCATCGATCCCAACGCGGAGGACGATGAGGTCAGCGAAGAGGAAATCCGCATGATGGTAGACGCAGGAAGTGAAAAGGGTACCATTGACCACCAGGAAAAAGAGTTTATACAGAATGTTTTTGAATTTGACAATTTGACCGCCGGGGAAATCGCCACTCACAGAACTGAGATCACCCTTCTTTGGCTGGAAGAGTCCATGGAGGACTGGAAGAATACCATTTACAGCAGCCGACACACGCTCTACCCCGTCTGCGATGAATCCGCAGATAATATTGTAGGCATTTTAAATGCCAAGGACTATTTCCGCATGGAGGACAAAAGCCGGGAGGCCGTTATGAAAAATGCAGTGAAGCCTGCTTATTTTGTCCCTGAAAATGTGAAAGCGGACGTACTCTTCCGCAATATGAAGCATACCCGCAACAATCTGGCAGTGGTGCTTGACGAATACGGCGGCATGAGCGGCATTATTACCATGAACGATCTGGTAGAGCAGCTTGTAGGCGACTTAGGAGACGACGAATCTCTGGAGGACGAAATTCTTCCCATTGAGCCGATTGACTCCAAAACCTGGAAGATTCACGGCAGCGCTTCTTTGGAGGAGGTATCCAAGGCTTTAGGCATCTCTCTGACCTCTGAGGATTGCGATACCTTTAATGGCCTGGTTTTCGGCGCTCTTGGCACCGTACCTCAGGATGGCAGCGTTGTGGAGGTGGAAACTCCAGAGCTTATGATCAAAGTAACCCAAATTCAGGATCATCAGGTAGAAACAGCCATTGTATGTCTGAAGGATCCTGTTTCCCAGGAAGGCAGCGAAGAGCAGAGCGCTTCATAGAAATGTCGTTTAACGCCTGAAGAAGGGCATTGCATAAGGGAATATATTCTGCAAAATAGTTCTAATATAACGAACCCAGGGCTTTGCTTTACCACGCACAGCCCTGGGTTCTCTTCATAAGTCTGTCTCCTGATGTTGTACACGCTCGCTGCTCAACACGGATGTTCCGTAATACTACTTTATCAAATGCCGTCGGGCTCCTCTCTCTTCAAAAAAGCAGTTTTTATTCCTTTTCCAGCGCTTTCCACGGTCCTGGAATTCGACTTCAGCAAATGCTCTTGCTTATCTCCCAAAATGCCACTGCACTGGCCGCCGCCACATTCAGCGAGTCCACCCCGTGCGACATTGGTATCTTCACAATGTAATCACAACCCGCCAGCGTACCGGCTGTCAGACCGTCCCCCTCGGTTCCAAGCACAATAGCCAGCCGTTCCAGCTCCTTCAGCCTTCTGTCATCAATGCCTATGGAGTTGTCACCCAGAGCCATCGCCGCCGTTTTGAATCCCATTTCCCGCAAAAGCTTCATGCCTTGCCGGGGCCAAATGTCATGGCAGACCTCTCTCCCCTCGCCAAAAAATGTCCATGGCACTTGAAAGACAGTCCCCATACTAACCCGAATTGCTCTTCGATACAAAGGATTGCTGCAGCCGGGCGTCAGCAGGACCGCATCCATATTCAGGGCGGCAGCACAGCGAAAAATCGCCCCCACATTGGTGGGATTCATCACATTTTCCAGCACGGCAATCCTGTGGGCATTGGCGCAAATCTCCCTGACGGGCAAAAGCGCAGGACGGCGCATGGCGCAAAGCATTCCTCTGGTCAGCTGAAAACCAGTAAGCTTCGTAAGCACAGGAAGCTCCGCCGTGTAGACAGGTATCTCTCCGCAGCGCTCGATCAGCTTCTTTGCCGGACCTTCCGTATACTTTCTCTCGCTCAAGAAGGAAATGGGAACGCATCCCGCATCCAGAGCCCTCTCAATGACTTTAGGACTTTCAGCAATGAAAATTCCTTCCTTTGGTTCATTCCACCTCAGCAGCTGAGTTTCGCTAATCCGGGCATAAAGATCAAGCTCCGGAGCTGCAAAATCGGTGATCTCTATAATATTGCACATATAAAATTCCTCAGCGCTCCTCCATTTCGCATCCAAATCTCCGGATGCCTCAATCCAAATTAACGTTCTCCTGCACCTGTTGGTTTACTGCCTAAGGCCATGCCTCATCCCCTGTCGCCTAAATTTCAGCAAAAACTTGAGGATTTTTGGATTTAATCCAAGAAACCACATCCGGAATCTCCTTCTGATGTCTCCCGGAAAATTCCATCCGATACCTCCCCCCCGAGACAGTCTGAATAACCAAAGCTCCCACAAGGCCATAAGTACGGCTATTCCTCACTTTCTGTACCACTTCAATTTGATCCAGTAAAATCACACTCAGCCTTCCCCCTTGCCGTAAAACCACGCAGTCCGGCAACAAATGTGCCTCTCCCATCGACAGCTTATAGACGGGGTGCGGATTCTGAAAGCTTTGCTGAATGCGTTCCTGCAAATGAGGGGAAAGCGCGTTGAAGACACTGTGAAATCTTCTTGCTCCTGTTGCAAACAGACGGATCACCGCTCCCAAAAACAGCACCCCTGGAAGCAGCATATAATATATGGGTAGATTTACAAAAAACACAAGATATGCCATTGGAAGCAGCATAAAACCACAGGTGAGAAGCAGACGCTTCAGCTCCCGCCTGTACAAATACGGCAAAATCCCGCTTTTTTCAGAATTCCCCCAAATATTTCTTCGCTCCGCTCCCTGCATCTGGTCTCTTGTATGAAGATCTTTTTCCTCCCCCATCTCAACATCTGTGTTCTGTCCCTTTCTCACAATCAGTCTGGAGCGACCGCTTCGGGCGTCAAATACCACGTCATAAACACCGTTCTGCTCTGCGCAAAAGGAAAAATGACCTATGAACCGGTGTCTGGCTCCTGCATCTGATCTGCGGGCGCCACAGGAAACCAGAACATTGAACTCCACGGGCCCCGGAGACGCATAGCACGCGGCGCCCTTCCTGACCTCTGAAGGTCCGGAATCCTTCACAGGAAATGCCTGGGACATCTTTCCTTTTTCGCAAGCAATCTTGGCGTCCCTTACCGGCTGGTCCATTATGTACAGGTAAATCATAGCCGCATCCGGATGCCGTACCGGAAACTTCCTGGCCTTTCTCCTAACTCTCCATCTCTCCAACCGAGCCAACAAATAAAAACACACGAAGCATATGACCAAAACAATAACAGCCTCCAAGCCGCTTAAAGGCTTGGAAAGAATCTCTTTCAGAGAATCCAGCATTTTCTTTCCCTCCTGTTTCCGTAAAATGTCAAGCCGCTTTTTCTGCTTTCCATTATGTCATAGTCAAAATGGTTATTCAAGCATTATCGCCCAATAAAACCCATAAGAACCGTTCAGCCCGCACGGTTGCTTTTAAAGCATACAGTGCAGGCTTCTTACCTTTTGCAATCGACGGGAGAGATACCTTCCTTCCGCACATTGTGCTTCTGATTTTGGTTTTCCGGTTTTGTTTTCTCCGTTACACTGTTAAACTTGCCCTGATTGATCTGCTTGTCATATTTTTGCTCCGGACTTCTTCCCACCTGCAAGCAAATAACTTTTCATTTGAAGTATGATTTTCTACGAAACGGTTAATCTAACATAAAAGGAGGTGTCTTATGAACAAAGAAAGCATTAGTGTTTATCCCAACGGTCAAAAACCGGCCAATCAATATGACGATGGGAATATTCCCCACGAAGATATTCCTCAGGACATCATACCTGACCAGGTTCCCCGCAAGGATGGCCCCGGCGGAGAAAACAGTGCTAAACAAAAATAGGAAGCTCTCTTTCAATTTTTTGTGTTCAGCCGCAGTCTATTGTCTGCGGCTCTTATTATGCTTAAAACTGCAGGACGGTGTCATGTAAAGATTATTTAATTAGTCTTGATGAAATCAATAGGGTAAAATTAGTTTTAACCATTATATTTATGCTGCATATTATATATAAAAAGCGGAAAGGAACCCATTCACATGAGTATGCCTAAAATCGAATGCCCCCACATCGACAAATGCTGTGCGGCCGCTTCCCTTCTTCAGTCTGTTGCGCTGGAAGAAACCGCCATTTCCCATATTCTGAATGCAGAAGGCGAGAAGCTTCAGAAGGCTTTGGAAATGAAGGAATGCTCTCATCAGGATTTGCTTGAAATAAATAAATCTGTAGAAGAAATGGTTACAAAAATTACCACTTTGGAAATTGTTTTAAAAACAAAGCTCGAATTGGTAAAGCCTCTTCTTGATGACTGCAAGGATCCATTCAAACCTTCCTGCTAAATTTTCGGGCGCCCCAGGACAATGTCCTGGCAGCGCTCCTACATAAACCTTTCCCTCTCACTAACCGCAGAAATTTTATTCACATATCACGAGGTCTCTTCCGCAAAATCAATCCCACCCACAATTATTACACGTAAAAAGAGCCTGCTGTAAAGCAAGCTCTCTGTATCGGAGTGGCGGGATTCGAACTCGCGACCTCCGCCTCCCTAAGACGGCGCTCTAACCAAGCTGAGCCACACCCCGTAACACAATAAACATTATAACCTGTCCTAAAGAAAAATGCAATAGTTTTTTTTAATTGTTTTAATTTTTGTAACTATTTATAACAGTTCTACCCCCTACTGCTCTTTCAACAGTTGTCTGTACAGCTCTGTCCGTCTGTCACTTTTCAGAGGGAATTTCCTCCGGCACTCTTGGGCCAGCTCTTCCTCCAGGTTCACTATGATCAAACTATCCTCCGCCCTTCCTTCGTGCAGGAGTATTTTCCTTCCCTGAACTGGTTTGCCCCAGGGATCAAAACACAGGCTGCTATCCTGATATTCCAGTCCTCCGCCCCGACCTGTGCGATTAATTCCCAGCACATAGCACTGATTTTCTATTGCTCTGGCCTGCAAAAGCACTTTCCAATGCTGTATACGCTCTCCAGGCCAGTTTGCAACCACCAATATTCCGGAGCAGTCTCCTGAAACAGCCTGAAAGATTTCGGGAAATCTCAGGTCATAACAGATAAACATGCTGAATAAAAAGTTTCGCAGCCGGCATCTGCACAGTCTGCTGCCGCCCAGAAAATATTTCCCCTCTTCTCCATACGAAAAAGGGTGTATCTTCTCGTAATAACCTGCAATCTGTCCTTCTTCTGCCGCCATAAGGCAGTTTATCCCCTTATCCTCTCTCTTAGCCGCATAACCTGCCACAACGGCTATATCATAGCGGCCCGACCATTCCAGAATTTTTATGGCTGAAGGCGTTATAAGGATATGCTCCTGTTCTTCCGCCTTCTTTACCGGTTCTTCAGCAGTTTTATCCAGGTTCATGGAAAAGCCGGTGAAAGCCATTTCCGGAAAGATAACAAGCTGTGCTCCTTCCTCTCTGGCTTTTCTCACCAGCCTCTCCGCCTTTTTCAGGTTGGCCTTTCTGTCTTCCCATATAATGTTCATCTGCGTCATAGCCACCTGCATAAATCTACCTCAATCCCCATATTCCTCAGATGCCCTTAAAATAAAAAGCAAATTCCATTCTTTTGCTTGCATCCAGCAGGTATTCTTTGTGGGTTCTGGCTCCCCAGCTGTTGTCTCCTCCTACTCCC
>ERZ1643251.2819-NODE-2819-length-17008-cov-54.641420_pt1 | contig 17008 bp, 20 predicted proteins | sample MGYA00579261_ERZ1643251 | MGnify/ENA primary metagenome ERZ1643251 (study PRJEB29033, sample SAMEA4952267) | chicken gut metagenome | biome: Broiler Chicken; feature: Gastrointestinal Tract; material: Caecum | place: Ireland | collected 2018 | study: Broiler...
TTATTTAAAGGGCTTTCTTGAAATTTATATGTGTTGCTGTATTGACACCAAGATTGCTGGGCGTCGATTTTACCTCTAAAAAAAACTATTCGACATAATATTTAATTTTCAAAATAAATATTTTTTATACTTCCATCTTTAAAATATATTTCTAAATTCATTTTATATCTAGTTTCTAATTTAGTAACTATAATTTTGTCTATTAACAAATTCGTATATATATTTAAATTATTGTATACATCACTTAGTTTTTCTATTTCTAATACTATATTTTTTAATCTTTCATGATAATCATTTTTGGTAGATAAATTATCTAATTTAGTTTTTATTTTTAATATTTCTACATCATTTCTATTGAGTCTATTTTTAAGTTCGTCACCAGATATTATATTAGATATATTTAAATTAATAAGTTTATCTCTTTTATTGTTTAATTCTTTTATTTGTTCTTCTAAAGATAATTTTAATTTATTATTTGATTTAAAAAACACTTCATTACATAAGGATATAAATTCATTTTTCATTAACAATAAATTTTCACCAATATATTCTGTAATTACATCACTTATAACTTTGTCTAATATCTTTTCTTTAATAATTGGGGAATTACAAGATAATACTCCTTCATTTTTATATTTTTTACATACCCAAGTAGGATTATTTTTTCTATTACTTCCAGCACATCTAACAAATATTTCATTATGCTCATTACATATTAATTTATTTGTATATTTAGATTCATCAACTATTTTTTGATTAGTAGTTATATGAATATTTCTAGAATTATATTTTTTTCTGTATACTTCATTTGCCTTATTCCATAATTCTTCTGATACTATTGGATCAATTAAATCTGTTTTATATATTATTTGCTCATTCTTTGGAATTTTAACTTTTTTATGTGTTTTATAACTTTCTACTCTAGTTAAATTAGCAGTATAATAACCTTTGTATCTAGGATTAATTAAAAACTTTTTTAAAGTTGTACCAGAATAAGCTTTACCATTTTTATTTTTGTATCCCTTTTCATATAAAACATCAGATATTTTTTCAAATGAATATTTTCCAGTTGCATATAAATTAAATAATATTTCTATTATAGGTCTTTCTTCTTCATTTATAATCATTCTTCCATTTTTACGATAATATCCAGTTAAATTACCACCAATAATTTTTCCATCTTTAATCATTCTCTTTATTCCAAACTTAACTCTTTCAGACAATTTTCTAACTTCATCCTGTGCAAGAGATGACATTAAAGTTAATCTAAATTCACTATCTGGATAAATTGTATTTATATTATCACTTATAAAAAAAACTACGGTACCATTATTAAGAAGTTCTTCTGTATATTTGATACTATCTACTACATTACGAGAGAACCTAGATATTTCTTTCGTTACAATTAAATCTAATTTACCTTGTTTTGAGTCTTCTATCATCCTTAAAAAATTATCCCTATTTTTAACACTTGTGCCACTTATACCTTCATCAATATATTCACCAACTAAATTCCATTTTCTATTCTCACTTATCATTTCTCTAAAATAATTAGATTGATTTTCCAAACTATTTAACTGATCATCTTTATCAGTAGACACTCTTGCATAATATCCTACATTCAAATTCATATCAAATATAGTTTTACCAAATAACAGTTCACTTCTAGTTTGAAGTACATTCATTTTTTGTCTCCTTTATTATTTCTTCATTAATAATTTTTAATTCATCAAAACTAATTATTTTTTTTTTATATAACTCTTTATTAATTATTAATTTAAATTCTTTAATTATTTCTTTCATATTTACCTCCCACTTAATTTTATTATAAATTTAAATAAATATGAAAAAAGCAAGAATTAATCTTGCAATATATAGATTTATTTTTCATTTTTTATTTAAATAATAAATCATAGATTATCTAAGAATATTATTATTTCGTTATTTTTAAACTTAATTAAATTAGTCATTTAAAAATATATTCCATTTCTTTTACACCATTAAATGAAGTATTCCATTGATAAGAATATGGACTAATATTAGTAAATTTTACCTCATCACCAATATTTAATATTTTTGATTGTGTTTCTAAATAAACATCAGTTTCGCAACATGAACAACCATAAAATATTGTATGTATTAAATTATCATTGTCGCTTGTTAAATATTGTGGATAAGCCCATCTTTGATTTGCCATTTTTGAAAAGTTTAATGTTACAACTTGAAGTCCATTATCTTGTCTAACATCAACTACATTACCATATAAAATTCCAACACCTTTAAACAAAAAATCTCCAAGTTCCACATATAATGAAATATTTTTAGGAATTAAATCTCTCATTGTTCTTAAATAATTAATTCCATCATCAAAAGACAAATCTTCAAGATGACCACCAATATTAATTTTATTTAAATTAGGAAAATAAGTTAAAATATTTTTTATTTCTTCATAAATATATTTACACTTTTCTAAATCTCTATGATCAGAATTATGTAAGTGAATGTATGTGATTTTTTTTCTAATACTTTCTTCAACTAACTTATAATCAACACCAAATCTACTAAACTCAAACTTATTATTAGAATTAAAGTTAATTCGTAGCCCATTATTTTCTTTATAAGAACTAAAATTGTTGGCAACTATGTTTATGTTATGATATTCACAATATAAAAGTTCATAAGACAATGGTCCACTTACACTAACAAATTGATTAGTTAAATATTTTTCAATTATTTTAAATTCATTAATATTAGAAATATCAAAGCCAAAATTATTTGCAACTATCATTTCCAACACTTTAGGATTATTACAACACTTTACTGGAAATAGAAAATTAATGTTATTAGTTTCATTCTTTAATTTTACAATATTATTTTTTAAAATAGATAAATCAAATTCAACTCTAGGTTTCATATCATATACCTTTTTATTCCATATATAGATTTACTTCAGCTTGTTCTTTTTCATCAAATGATAAATCACTATATTCTTTTGAATATACATCTATACCAATTTGACTATACACATCATCAGTATTAATAACAATGGCATCTTCTAGCTCATAGCCAAGCATTAAAACAACCTCATCAATTTCTTCTTTTGTAGGTCCTTCAACTTCAACATAAGGAGAAAGTTTTGGCCATTTGTCTATAACAATTTCAGTGTTCTTATAGTCATAAGCAATTCTCATCTTAATTTGATGTCTTGCAAAAAAGTATCCTAAATCCTCTAACAATTGTTTTCCATCTTCAATACTAGGAACATTAATTTCTAACTCATCTACTGCATCTAATTCATATTCACCTTTACTATTTACAATTTTTTTAATAGCAATAGTTGTTTCATCTCCTGTTTGCCTTAATCTCACCCATTTACTAAAATTTTCATTTGTTTTTTTCATTAATTGTAGAAGTTCATCAGAAAATAATTTGTTATAATCATTATTTGCATCATTAATAAATGCTAATAGATCAGCAGTTCCTAATGCTTTTTCTATTGTATTTAAATCTTCTTTGTCAAAGCATGGTCTTATTTCAACAATTAATTTTGATAACCCTCTTTTATCATTTTCTTTAACTAAAAAATTTAAATACTTAGTGTATAACTCATCAATAGTTGGCAAGTCAAAAGTATATACATCTTGAATAAACTTACCTTTTGGTTTAATACCTTTTTCTTCTAATGTAGATTTTATTTTATTTACATCTACATTTAATAATTTTATTTCTCTTTCGATTTTTCCCATAAATATCAACTCCTATCATAATTATAACATAAAATTATGTAATAATCTTATTTATTAATCTACAATATTAAAATTTCATTTATTTTCTGATATAATAATTTTGGAGGGTGTTATATGAATTTTAATGAATTATATAATATTGCAAAAGAACTTTCTAAAGAAATCGTTTTAAATGATAAATCTTCCTATGGTAAAGTTGCAGTTGCTTGTTTAACTGATAAAAATAATTTATATACAGGGCTTTGTTTTAAAACAACTTGCAATGTAGGTTTTTGTGCTGAAACATCTGTAATTGCTCAAATGCTATTAAAAGGTGAAACTAAAATAACAAAATTAGTTGCAGTATATAATGGTAATGAGATTATATCACCATGTGGTAAATGCAGAGAACAAATATATCAATTAAATCATAGTAATTTAGATTGTGAAATATTATTACAAGATAAAGTCATTTTATTGAAAGATTTGCTACCAGAATTATAATTCTGGTTTTTTATTTTTTCTGAATTACAAATATTCTATATGGATAAGGTCTAAAATATTTTTTAAAATTTAATAATATTTTAAGTTTTGTAAGATAGTGACAAGATTTTTCTTCAACTATTTTTCCACCAGCATCTTCAATTATTTTTCTCCAAAATTTAATTTTTAAAAACCTTTCATCCCCATACATTGCTTCACTGTCATCAAAGTATTTTGTAGGAATCCCAACAATAACAGTTTTGGCAATTTTCATTTGTTTTTTTAATGTTTTTATTATCTCTTTATCACTAAAATGTTCCAAAACCCCATTACTGAATGATACATCAAATTCATGCTTTTTATAATTTAATTCTAATATAGAATCTATTTTAAATTTTGGAATATTTTTTGCACCATATTCTCTAGCTATCTTTTTAGATAAATCCAAAATATCTTTATCTATGTCAATAGCAACTGAATCATAACCTATTGATGCTAAATATGTTGATAAAATACCAGTTCCAGATCCTGCCTCAATTATTTTTTTATCTGATGAGTATTTTTTTATTAAATCTATTAAATTTTTTTTTGTTTTAATTTTATCATTTACATAATTAATAATAGATCCTTTTTGATTTATTTCATCAGTATAAATTTCATACCATGTTTTCATTTATTCACCACCTAATTAAATAAAGTTTTTTAATGAATCTTTCAAAGCATTTCCAATTTTTTCATCTTTACCTTTATTTGTCATTACAATATCCCCATTTGCAAGTATTAAAACATATTTTTTTTCCATATCTTCTTCAATTCTAGTATCAATATTTTCTATATTGCTATTTGTTTTTATATAACTAACAACTTTATCATAAATACTTAAAGGTATATCAAATGATTCTTTATTTATTACTGCTTTTTCTCTTAATGGCATAAATTTAAATATTCTCCAACTATAAATATTATAATTATTCAAAAAATTGGTTAAATCTTCAAAATTATTAACATTATTTTTACAAACAACACTATTAATTCTCATCTTCATATCATAATCTTTTTCTTTGATATAATCTAATATTTCTTTTATTTCTTCAAAATGATTTTTTCCTCTACCAAGAGAATAATTAATATCATCGTCAATAGAATCAATAGATAAAGTAATACTATCTAAATATTTATAAATTTTATCTATTCTTTCTTTTGTTAAAAGTTTTCCATTGGTAATTATTTTATTTTTAATGCCTTTTTCATGAGAAATTTTTAACAATTCATCTACTCCATTTAACAATAATGCTTCTCCACCAGTCCAAGTAATGCTAGTTACTCCAGAATTTTCTAAATTATTTAATATTTCAAGATTTTCTTCATAAGTTAAATCCATAATATTTAAAAAACGATGACAATATTTGCAATTTTGATTACAACGAGCAGTAATGTTCCAACATATTTCTTTTTCCATTATTTAACTCTCCTTGCTAATATGTAGCCAAATCTATGGAAATGATCTCTAACACAATCCACATGTGCTCCTTCAAATGAAGGATTATTATTTTCTCTAAATGATAATATTTCCCAATCTTCATTAAAATAATTTAATATTTCTTTTTTTCTATAAAATTTAGAAGATGGATAAGTTTTATAATCATTTTCATCGATAGCCATCATATAGTCTATATATAGATAGCCATTTGGCAAAACAATACTTTGCAATTTTTTTGTTTTATCTTCTAATGTAAAGTCCTGATTTGCAGAATAATGTAGAGAACAACTTGTAAATACAACATTAAATTTTTCTTTTGGCAAGTTTCTATAAAAATCTCTTTTTTCAATAGTTGCATACTCACTTATTCTTTCTATTTCTAATCTTTCTGTTACTCCCATTACTTTTTTACTTTCTAATTCAAACTCTTTAGATTTGAAATTAGGAAAATATGAATATTTCTTTTTTTCCTTAATAATTGGAAAATCTTTTACCCCACCATATAAAGCAATATCATCAATATCATAACCTGTTACTTTTATATGTTCTCTTGCAAATGGCATTAAAAATTTACCATCTGAACAGCCAACTATACAAGCATTAAAATCCTTTCCCCAATCTTTTTTTGCTATATTAATTAATTTATATAATCTTGTTGGTGGATTTCCCCAAATGCTTTTAGTTTTCATACTTATCAGTCCTTTCTTTAAATCATATATTTTTTATATTTATTCCTTTCCTTCTAACAAATTACACTCATAAGAGTTTTTCCAAAAATCATTTTTCTTTAATTCTTGATAATAATTATCCTTTTTAAAGCAATCAATTGATTTTTCTATAATCTCTATACTTTGTCCTAGTGCAGAATATCTAAATGTAGTGTTTTCTGTAATATTTACTTTTGAGTAATCGTTTAATATAGGATTACTATTTAATATAAATCTAAAATCATCGTTACATAAAATTTCAAAATCTAAATCTTTGTCATCATTTTTAATATTTTTTGTGTTGCATTGATTATTTTTGCAATTATTACAACCAAATAAATGGCTAAAACAATTTCTTGTATAAACTAAAGGAAGCTTACCACCGATAATTACTTGCATCTTATTATTTTCAAATATATTTTTATTTATTTCGTACGATAATTCTGGCGATATAGTAAACTCTTGTATCCCGTTATCTTTTAAATAACTTAATGATTTTTTGTTCCAAACATATATTGTATAATCAACATATTTCTTTTTAAATTTAATACCTTTACATAAATATAATTGTGCATATCTTGTAAACATTATCTCTTTATTCTCTAATAGAAATAAATAAGGTAATAGATTCTCACTTTTCCAATTAAACATAGGTAATTTATAAATAATTCTATCCCCATATTTATTTATTACTTGTTCTATGTTTTTTAAATTGTTTATTGTGGAAATATCATAAATAATTTTGACAAATTCATCATTAATAAACTTTTTAATTACTTTCAAGTCATTTGTATCCATATATATTGATTTTAATTTTAAATTATTATTTACTAATTTATATTCTTTATTTTGACAATCTTTTAGTATGTATTGTATAAGTTCATTATACATATAGGAGTTAATAAATATTTTTTTGTCGTTTGTTCTTTGATATTTAATTTTATAAATATTTATGTTAGAATTTTCTTTTTCGATTAAATCTATTAATTGATTAAAATTAATTTCAATTAAATCTTCGTTGTTTCCAAAAAAAGTTTTTCCATCACCTTTATAGTTCATATATAAAATTTCTTGTATTATATTATTATTAATAACTAAATCGAGAGATAAATTTTTTTTATTAATAATATAAGGTTTTTTATATTCGGTATATATATACATTACATCATCATTTAAATAATTTTTTGAAAAACTAATAGGTATATTGTCAACATATTTAAGACAAATATCATTTTCATTTATATCTTTCAAATCCTTTGCTTTCATAAATGGTTTAGTTCTAGTATTTATTTTTTCATACAAATTATTTTCTTTTATACTCGTTCCTAATAAATATCCAACTGATTTGGATGTTAGTTTATTCTTATTAATTCTTTCTAGTATTTCAAATATTTCTTTCGGATTTCTTCTTCTACCTTCTATTTTTAAACAATCTATGCCGTCTAACTTGCTTTTTAAATCTATACAATCCATATCTGGAACATACATATAATGCCCTTTATCATTGTTGATTGAATAAATATCTCTGCATGTGATAATACATTTTCCACGATTACCACCTCCACCATTAATTAAAGTTCCAAAAAAACATAGCCCTGAAAAACTTAAACATTGTGATCCCCAAACAAAACATTCTAATTCTATATCAGTATTATCTCTTATTTTCTTTATTTCTGTTAAAGTTAATTCTCTAGATAAAATTGCTCGTTCTCCATTTAAGAACTTAATATAATTCACATCATCTATATTGTGTGCTCCAAATTGTGTTGAAAAATGTAAAGGAACATAAGGAAATTCTTTGTGTAATTCCTGTATTAAACCCATATCAGTAACTATAAAAGCATCTGGTAAAGTATTATGTTTCAAAAAATCAACTACTTCTTTGATTTCATCATCCAACATCAATATATTTAAAGTTAGAAAAAACTTAATATTGTTTTTATGTAATTCTTTAATTAAATTATTATATTCTTCAGTAGTAAAGTTAATTGCTTTATTTCTAGCATTCCATTTTTTTAAGCCACCATATACTGCATTCGCCTTACCATCTATTGCAACTTTTATATGATTCATATTACTAGCAGGGCTTAATATTTCCATAATTTCATCTCCTTACATTATTTTTATATCGCTATCTAGTTTTTGTTTTTGTATGTCCCTCTTCATGTTCAAGTCCTAAAACAACTTTTTCTTTAATTTGTAATGTGAAAGTTCTATCTTGTACTTTATATGTTGCAATTTCCCCAACTTTTTTGTGGTACATAGCTTTACCAATTGGACTATTAATAGATACTTCTTGTATTTCTACACTCATATCAAAATCAGGTGTCGTTCCAACTAGTTTAAATATAGATTCCTCTCTATCATCTTCTGAAAAAATCATATCAATTTTAACAACATCTCCAATATCGACTAATTCTTCATTACCTAAATTTTCTACTATTTCAACATTGTATTGTAAATTGTGTCTCATTTCTGCTATTTCCAACATTAAACCTCTTTCTTTCAATTCTGCTTGATATAATGTTGGATTATCATGCCAATTATCTCCTTGAAATATAGCATCTTTCCCTTTATACATTCTTAATTCTGCCAATTCTTTTTCTTTTTCTTCTAGTGCTTTTAAGTAATCTTCATAACCTTGTTTGTTTAATTTAATTTTTTCTTTCATTTGTCTTTTCCTTCTTTCTTGTTTTCGGTATATTGAAACCTTTTTTTATTAAATCTTCTTCTTTTATAGATTCGTTAATGTGCATCAAATAAATTTTTTGTCTTTGCAAAAAACTTATTGTTTCTTCTAATAATCTAATATCTAAATGTTCATTACTTAATGATGGATCATTAGATATTTCAGTATATATTTCTGCCTTTTCAAATTGAATATAGTGTTTGATATATTCAATATTGTTATTATCTGCTGAATAATATATAAGATTTTCATCATCTTCAAATACAAAGCAATAACATGGTAAACTTTTAACATGAGTTGCTCTTAATATATTAAAAGACTTAAATTCAAACACTTGTTTTAATATATTACTATCAATAAAATCAACTTCATCTGATATATCCACTATTTTTAAATATTCTTTTAAATTGGCTATATATTGTGGATCATTTGGTAAAACGATTTTATTTTGAATCTTTTTGTTATATTTAGAATAAAACAACAATGTTCCTAAACTACCAACATGATCTGAATGAGTATGCGATATGAGAATATATAATTCATCAATGCCATCTAAAACATTATTCTCAATAATTTTTCTAGCAATTGTTTCACCACAGTCTATTAAAATCATTTTGTTTTCTTTTTTTATATAAGCTGATGTGTTGTCATATTCTATATTCCAAGCAGATCCAATACCCAAAAAATTAATTTTCATGTTTTCTTATCAATTTTTTAGTATTACCTTTTAATTTTTGTATTTCAACATCCACAATTTGTTTTACTTCATCTAAAGTTTTATTTTCAGTATCAATAACTATGTAAGGCAATTTAAACTTTTCAACAAAATAAATCATTTTATTATAACCATCATCCATTTTATCTGGATCGCTCAAATCTGGATCTTCTTTATCTCTTTTTCTTAATCTTTCTAATCTTGTTTTAGGGGTAGCATATAATAATATAGTTAAATCTGGGACACCAGAAGTTGCTATTAATGATTCAAAAATAGGTTCGCTTTCTAAATCTCCATTCCAATAATAATTTGAAACTAAATGTCTATCTATTACAACATTTTCATTTTTAAACATTCTAGCCACATAGATGTTTCCCAAACTAAAATACCAAGATTTTATCATATTGTCATTAATATCATACATTCTTTCTGCTACTTTCATAAGATCTGCATATTTATGTTCTGCACCATCATTGTAAAAATAATGTAATGGTTTTTCAATGAATATAAATCCATATTGTTTAGCGATATGTTTAGATATTTCTGTCTTTCCAACACCATCCATACCTTCAATTGCTATCATCATTTTATACCACCTCCATTAATATAATAATTAATGCCTTCTGCAACACCAGAGTTATTGTTATTATTTCTAGTTATATATCTTGATAACATTTTTACTTTTTCTGTACCGTTAGCCATACAAACAGAATTTTCAAATGTATTAAACATTTCTACATCATTATCACCATCGCCAAATACTAATATTTGTTCCTGTGGAATATTTAAAATTTGTCCTAATTGCAATAGACCACTTGCTTTAGTATCATTGGAAGATCCTATTTCTATATAGTTTATAGTTTTACCAATTATATTTTCATAAAGATTTTTATTATATTCCGTAATGAATAAATTGTATTTTTGAAATATTTTTTTTAAGTTATTAATATGTTCATCTAAACTTTGCTCTGATACAATAACAATTTTTGTAATTGTATTGTTTTTAATATAATCACTTAAATTTTGTATTAAATAACAAGAACTTTTCAAATCGTCTGGATAGTGTTCATTTAATAAATGGTGTTTTAAATTAAAATATTTCATTTCATCTGATACTTCACAAAATTCCTGATTTAAATGTATATACAAATTATTACTTTTACAATATTTATATATTTCTAAAACTGCTTTTGTTTGAATCAATGAACATTTTAAAGTTTCTAACCTTGCTAAATCTAATAAATGGCTACCATTACTAAATACACCATAATCACAATGTATTAATTTACTAATATATTTTGTAGACGAATACTCTCTAGCTGTTGCTAATGCTATTTTTATTCCTTTATTTCTTGCTCTTTCTATGCTTTCCAAATTTTCTTTAGAAATAGTATTATTATCACTTAATAAAGTCCCCCCAATATCCAATGCAATTAATGATATTTTTTGGATAATAACCACCTCCACACATGTTTTAATTATATCATTATATTAATTAATCTAAATTTATATATTTTTTATTGGTATATAAATTTTACTTATATACCCAAATAAAAAAGAATCATTTTTTTATGTGATTCTTTATAAAATATCTTGATAGATTTGTCAAATAATCTTCTACATATACAAGATTAAGTTCTAATTTTGGCAAGTCATATTCTGTTTTTAATTCAATTAATTCATTTTTTTCTAATTCTTTTTTTACAGATTTTTTTACAACATATCCAGTGCCTATATCATTTTTTACTGAAGATATAATCAAGTCTGTAGTTTCTACCTCTAAAACAACATCTAATTTAATATTATATTTTTCTAATTCCTTTTCCAGATTTTTCCTTATAGAACTTCTTTCATAAGGCATTACATATTTTTGTTTTTGTAAATCTTTTTCTTTATTCTTTTCTGTTGTAATAAAACAAGTATCAAATTTTATTAGTGGTATTATAGTCATTTCTTTATTTGTTGTATTAATAGGCGAACTATCTATAACAAAATCTATACTATGATTTTCCAAACCTGCAAGCAATTCTGCTGTCGTTCCATTTATAATTCTAAAAAATACATTAGGATGTTTTTTTCTATATAATTCTATATATTCTAACAAATAAAACGAAGCAATATGTGCTGGAGCCCCAATGACAATTGTACCAGTGTCCACATTATTATTTTGTTTAATAATTTTTTCTCCTGCAACTAAATAATTATACGATTTTTCAATATAATTATATAGTTGTTTACCATCTTTTGTTAAAGAAAGTCCTGTGTTACTTCTATAAAATAATTTGGTGCCTAATGAATCTTCTAATGATTTTATTTGCATACTTATAGCAGGTTGTGTTACATATAATTTTTCAGATGCATCTTTAAAAGAATTACATTTAGCACATACATAAAATACTTTATATAAATTTAAATTAATATCATTAAGCATATTTACCACTTCCTAATCATCTATTTTTCATTTGTTTTATTTTTTATAAAAGTATTAATCAATTTAATTATCTATTAAAATTTACTTGTTATAATCTCTGAATGTTATCAAAACAATATTAATAATTACATTAATTATTCATTATATAAATTTGTTTCATTAAACTTCGTGTATAATTATACCATAACTTGTTATATTTTTAGTAATTATATTATTATTTAAGATAAGTTTAGGTTTATAATTGCGTTAACTTTTTTTGACAAATAAAACATTGAAATATAGAAATATATCTTAACACAATCCACATAAAGAATCATATAATTGTTCTTTACCTCTATTGAAAAATAATAATTCTTAATAATAGATATATCGACAGGCACTTCTAATTTTCTTTCATTATAATTAATAGTTTTAAATAACGTTTGATCTCCAACATAGTCTCATTCTTCAATAACTTCATCACTATTTTTTTATTTTATAAAATTGTTCCATGATCATTATTTTTTTGTTTTTCTAATTGACTACTTATAATTATACTGACAGCTTTATCTTTTTCTTCATCAGATAATTCTCTTATTATATATATTAAATCATTTAAATTTAAGTCTAATACTTCGTGAACATTGTTTAAAATTCTTTCTATTGTTCTTAACATCAAAATTTTTTTAAATTCTTTCATTTTCAATATTTTTTTGAGTTTTATTTCTTCGTTTCAATGTCACATATATAATTAATATTTTTAATAAAAAAAATTCTTAGCTTTCATATAAATATAATATATTTAAATAATGTTTAACATCGATTGCAACACACTTGCTAAGATTGTAACTCTTTATAATATAAGGAATAATAGTTTCTATATCAATTTTGTTAAATATTTTATATGTCATACATAAAGGTTCGGATCCTGTTTGGTAAGTATAATTTAAAATATTTTTAGTATCTTCTACTTTTAATAATCTTACATATATTCCATAATTTCTTTTAGTAATAGAAATAAAATTTCTTTTCGATTTAAATCTATAATCTCTATATAATTTATTACAAACAATATTATCTCCTAATTCCATAATTCTATTAGAAATATTTTTAAACAATAATTCACAAATAGGTTCTTGTGATTTTTTAAGATAATGGTATAATTCTTTAGCTAGTTCAAATGCATATTCCAAATTATTTATATCTTCTACTAGCAAATAATAGCACAAAGATGTATTTTCATAACCTTTTCTAATTTTTAATTTGTTTTGTAAATCAAATTGTTTAACATCTTTTAAAAAACATATATATAAATCATTTTGATTAATTCGAACTTCTATAAATCTTTTTTTTAATTTATATACAACAGTTTTTAGCAAATAATTTCTTATCACATCTTTTCCTATAGATATAATATAATCATCAAATTTATCAAATAATTTAATAGTTTGCTCTTTCTTATTATAAGTTATATCTTTATAACTACTAGTATCATTATTATAAAGTACATTTTTAATGTTACTTTCTTCACTTTTGAGCTTACAATTTTCCACTTTAACTTTCCTTTCTAATTTTGGATACTCTTCATTTTTTGAATAAATAATATTGTTATAAATCAAATTGAATGTAGAATAGACTTCTATATTGGAATGACTTTTCTTATTTATATAAGCATCTTCGAACTCAAAAATGTTCCTGTGTAACCACCAAGATTGCAAGAATTTTGTACTACTTGTAAAAATGTTTGATCTCCATGTCCTCCATGTTTCCAACATTTTATTCTAGCATTTTCTACTGATACTGATCCGCCATCATAAAAATGCTCATTTAATAAATCAACTACTCCTTCTTCAACAGAAGATGCCAAAGTTACTATTTTAAATGTACTACCTGGTTCGTAACTTGCCCATATTGCTAAATTTCTATTAATTTCTTCAATCGAATAATCTTGATAGTTATTAGGATCAAATCCTGGTTTAGAAGCAATTCCCAAGATTTCGCCACTATTAGGGTCCATCGCTATAGCCCAAGCTCCATCAGCATTATACTTTGTCATAGCATTATTAAGTTCTCTTTCAATAGAAGCTTGTATATCATAATTAATTGTTAAATATATATCCATTCCATCTTGTGGTTCAACATACACTTCACTTCTTTCTAACCTTTGTCCTTTAGCATCCGAAAAATATTGAATTGCTCCACTTGCACCCGTTAAATACTCGTCATACTCAAGTTCTAATCCACTAAGTCCCTGATTATCAATTCCAACATATCCTAGAGAATGCGATAACATATCATCATAAGGATAATATCTTTTTGATTCTTTTACTAAATATACCCCTTCATACCCTAGAGCATTTATTTTATCTGCAATATCATAAGATAATCTTCTTCCTTCAGGATGAACTCTTTCTATTGATGATTTTTTATAAATATGTTCATTTATTGCTTCTACATTTACTCCTAATATATTGGCTAAATCACTTGCAACTTTTTCTTTATCTTTTATTTGATTAGGAATTAAAACTAAACTAACTGTTGTTAAATTATCTGCAATTACTGTACCATCACTTGTAAATATTCTTCCCCTATCTGCTTCAATTGGCAAATTTCTACTCCATAAAGAACTAGCAAGATTGCTTAATTTTTCATAATCTATTACTTGAATATAAAATACTTTACATGTTATTAATATAAAACAAAAAATAATTATTAATAGCACTATTTTAATTCTTTTGTGAATATTTTTAGAAAACATAGCATCACCTTAATACATATTATGTAGTACTTGTATAAAATAGAAAAAAGATATATTAAATTACATATCTAATATATCTCTAATATTATTTATTTTCTTTTTTAAAACATAAAAACCAATCTAAACAGTATGTTTCAGCATCAGTATTTTCTACTCTTTCTCTAGCAAGACCACAAGAACCAGGAGCAGGCATTATTACATCATCTCCAGGGCGCCAATTAGCAGGCGTTGCAATTCCCTCTTTATCTGCTTTTTGCAATCCTTGAATAACTCTTTTAATTTCTTCAAAATTTCTTCCAAGCGATTGTGGATAATACATAATTGTTCTAATTATTCCTTCAGGATCAATAAAGAATACTGCTCTTACTGCTTGAGTTGTTGACTCTTTTGGTGAAATCATGCCAAATTTATTAGCAACTTCCATTTTAATGTCTTCAATAACTGGAAATTTAACTTCTAAATTCTCTAGACCATTCCACTTGATTTTTTCTTTTATTGTTCTTAACCATGCTATATGTGCATAAATGCTATCAATTGATAATCCGATTAGTTCAACATTCATTTTTTTAAAATCTTCTTGCATACTTGCAAAAGTCATAAATTCAGTTGTACAAACAGGCGTAAAATCAGCAGGATGTGAAAATAATATAACCCACTTACCTTTATAATCTTCAGGAAATTTTATATCTCCTTGCGTTGTTTTTGCCTCAAAATGTGGTGCTTCATCACCTATTCTAGGCATACTGTTTAATATTTCTCTATTTTCTGTTTCCATATTTTTCCTCCTTTTAATTATTAATTTTTAGAATTATTGATACAATTACTACATATTCCATTAATTTTAATACTATCTGTTAAAGTAATTTTATTATGTAATTGACTATTTATTGCTTCTTTTAATTTGTCTGGTATTTCACAGTTAAAATCAAATACTTTACCACATTTTTCACATACAATATGATTGTGTATTTTATGAAAATAATCATATTTATCAGAACCAAACGGCATAGAAATTTTACGAATATCATTATTGCCTACTAGTATATTAATATTTCGATATACTGTACTTTTACTTATTCTTTTATCTATTTTATTAACTTCTATATATATTTCTTCTGCAGTTGGATGGGTATCCAGATTTTTTATAACATTCAGTATTACTTCTCTTTGTTTAGAATAATTATTCATTGTATCATCTCCTAAAAATAGGAATAATTCCTAATTTGATTATAAAGTAAACACTTACTTTTGTCAACTCTTTTTTAAATATTTATTTTTAGTAAGTGTATATACATAAGATTCAACTGGCTGCTCTACAAAAGTACATTCAACAAACTTTGTTTGTACATCACGAGTAAACCTCAATTTTTCCATTATTTTCCATGAGGGTATGTTAACAGTTGCTATAGTTGCCATTATTCCCGACACTTCTAATTCAAGAAATAAATAATCAAGCATTTTTTTTATTGCCTCACTAGCATATCCATTTCCTTGATACATAGAATCAATATACCAATCAACACTCATAAATTCCATGCAATACGCCTGTACTAGTAAGGCATTAAGTTCCCCAATACACTCATTATTACTTTTTAAAAAAATACTCCAAATGTAGTGATCACCATTTAATGCTTTATTTATTTTATTTTCATAATATCTTTGCTGCTTATCCCACGATAAAAAATCTGCTTTAAACCTCTTACTAATCGTTAAATAATACTTATTTATTTCTGGATTTAACATTATTTCATATAATCTCTTTTGTTCCTCTATTGTAGGTACTTTCAATAATAATCGTTCTGTTTCTAATTCCTTTGTTTTCATTTTTTTCATATTGTTTACCTCTTATTAAATTCTTCTTCTATTTCATTTATCTTTTCTAATGATATTTTGTCTTCATTATATGTTACATAAATATTTACATCATATTTATTAATATAATTAAAATCTGTCCAAACACTTTCAATTCCATTTATTTCTAATAATTCTTCAATCATACCTTTCAAGCAATATTCACAGCATAAGTCTTTTATAACAATTT
>ERZ1643251.2821-NODE-2821-length-16999-cov-14.449008_pt1 | contig 16999 bp, 21 predicted proteins | sample MGYA00579261_ERZ1643251 | MGnify/ENA primary metagenome ERZ1643251 (study PRJEB29033, sample SAMEA4952267) | chicken gut metagenome | biome: Broiler Chicken; feature: Gastrointestinal Tract; material: Caecum | place: Ireland | collected 2018 | study: Broiler...
GGCAAATCCGAATTATGGAGTAACCATCCGGCCAGCGGAGATTCTGAATGATGCGCTCCAGGCGCAGAATGACCCCCAGCAGCGGAAGGACTTCTTCGCAAAATCTCTGAACGTCTATACCAACGCCATGAAGGCTTACTTTGATATTGAGGAATTTCGCAAGTCCGACGCCCAGTATGATTGGACGCTTGAACAGCTGGCGAAGATGCCTATTGACTGGTACGGCGGGGCCGACCTGTCGAAGCTCCACGACCTGACGGCGGCGGCGCTGTTTGGGAATTACAAAGGGACAGACATTGTAATTACCCACGCATTTTTCCCAGTTGTGGCGGCCCATATCAAGGCAGACCAGGACAATATCCCGTTGTTTGGCTGGGCGGAGGACGGCTGGTTGACCCTGTGCAACAGCCCGACTGTAAACCACGCCGATGTTGTAAACTGGTTTGTGGACATGCGGAAGCGGGGATTTAAGATTCGGCAAATAGGCCACGACCGGAAATTCTGCGCTGAGTATTTTATCGGCATGAAGTCCGCCGGATTCCGTATCATCGACCAGCCGCAGTATTATTACAAGAAAAGCCAGGGGTTCCGGCACCTTGAGAAGTCCGCGAAGGATGGGAATCTCTACTACCTGCACTCCGAGGCCTATGAATACTGCGTTGAAAACGTCTCCGCCATTGAAAAGACGGATGACATGATCCAATACGATAAAGTCCAGCCAGAACACCGGATTGACCTGTTTGATGCCTCCGTGTTCGCCTGTGTGCGATACTTGGAAAACATGGAAAAGCAGAAGAAAGGCCAAGAGTGGTGGAACGGAAAGGAGAACGGATGAAAAAGGCTATTATTCATTTTAACACAGAGCTTGACCGCAATTTTAAGCCTATTGAGGGCGGGCTATTGACCGGATGTTTTTGCCTTTGGTTTAAGGCTAATCCAGATGCGACAAAAAAAGAAATCGCGGATATGATTTCTAAAGCAATTGTTGAGCAAGCCGAAATAGAATCAAACAGACTTAAGGACGGCGATTTTATTTTGAAAATAAACGGGAGGACGGTCGATGAGTAAAAAAAAGAGAAGCCGCCCCCAGGCGAGGGCCGAGCCCCAAAAGAGAAGCGCGGCCTGGCTGTGCTCCCCGGATGCGTTTGAAACGCTGACCTGCCAGGGCTATACCAGTTTGGCCCATAACCCAGAGATCGTGGCAGGGGTCGATACCATCGCCCGGCTGATTGGGTCCATGACCATTCAGCTGATGGAGAATCAGCCGGACGGGGACGTGAGAGTGAAAAATGAACTCTCCCGGAAAATCGACATTGACCCGAACAGCTACACCACCCGGGAGCAGTTCATCCACTGGATCGTCAGGACTCTCTATCTGGAGGGCAACGGGAACGCGGTTGTCTGGCCGAACACACGGGCGGGAATCATCCGGGACTTGAACCCTATCCCCCCGGCGTTTGTGTCGTTCATCCCTGACGGCTGGGGGTACAAGGTGGTCATCGACGGCAAGGAGTATTCCCCGGACAAGGTTTTGCATTTCGTCCTGAACCCGAGCAGTTATTATCCCTGGATGGGGGCCGGATATCGTGTCTCCCTGGCGGACGTTGCAAACAATCTGAAACAGGCCGCCACGACGCAGAAGGGATTCATGTCCTCCAAGTGGAAGCCCTCTATCATTGTGAAGGTGGATGCGCTGGCGGATGAGTTTGCCGGGCCGGAGGGGCGGAAGAAGCTGCTGGATGACTATGTAATTACCGGGGAGGCTGGTGAGCCGTGGTTGATTCCGGCGGATCAGTTCTCCGTGGAGCAGGTGCGGCCCCTCACCTTGTCAGACCTGGCCCTGGACGCTATGGTTACGCTGGATAAGCGGACGGTGGCCTCGGTGTTGGGTATTCCTCCTTTTGTGCTGGGGGTGGGAGACTTCAACCGCGACCAATGGAACAACTTTGTAAACACCACAATTATGCCGCTTGCCAGGTCAATTGAGCAGGAAATGACCAAAAAGCTGCTGCTTAATCCTAATTGGTTTTTCCGGTTTAATTCCTGGAGCCTCTACTCCTACTCTATCACGGAATTGGTAAGCGCTGGCGCGGAGATGGTTGACCGTATTGCCCTGCGGCGCAACGAGTGGAGAAGCTGGCTGAACCTGCCGCCTGACCCGGAAATGAACGACCTTTTGGCCCTAGAAAACTACATCCCTTCGGATCGCCTGGGCGACCAGGGGAAGCTGGTTCAGAATGGAGGTGATGGAGATGGAACATAGGTACATCCCAATGGAAAAGATGGAAACCCGTGAGGACGGCGACGACCTTTACATTGAGGGCTATTTTGCCGTGTTTAATTCCGTCTATGAACTGTGGCCCGGGGCCACGGAAAGTATTGCGCCTGGGGCCTTTGACGACAGCGTGAGCGACGATGTGCGGGCGCTCTATAACCACAACACTGACCTGGTGCTTGGGCGAACCTCCGCCGGGACGATGGAAATCAAGCAGGATTCGCATGGGCTTTGGGGACGGGTGAAGTTAAACAGGAACGACACCGACGCAATGAACGCTTATGCCCGGATTTCACGGGGTGATATTACCGGGTGCTCCTTCGGCTTCGACATTGCCGCCCAGGAGACGGACTACCGGGATGATGGGAGTGTCCATTGGACTATTACCAAAGTATCCCCGCTGTACGAAATCTCGCCCTGTACGTTCCCGGCCTACCAGGACACAACGGTTTCCGCCCGAAAGCACGACCTGGAAGAAATCAAACGCAAGCGCACCGAGGCGTGGAAGCACCAGGCATTGGAACGGTTGCATGGAAATTAGAGAAGCCCTGGAGCTGGCCCGTAAGGTGATCCTGACCGGTGAGCGTGTGGAACTGATCCCAACTTCGGATGGCGCAGAAGTGTACATCATCAAGCGCCGAAAGGCGAAACAGAATACTGAGCCTGCCTCTAAGCGTTGAGGCAGAAGAGCCGAGAGTGGTTAGCTATCGAGGAATCCTCGATAGTTGGCCGCTCTTATTTTTTACCGAAAGGAGATTGAACCATGCTGAAAGTGCTGATGCTCCGGCGGTCTATTGACGCTAAGAAGGCTGAGTTGGCCGAACTGGAGCGCAAGGACGCGGATTTCCAGACCCGCGAGGCCGAGCTGGAGACTGCGATCAACGAAGTGGAGCCCGGTAACGCCGAGCAGGAAGCGGCTGTCAACGCCGAAATCGAGACCTACGAGGCTGAGAAGGCTGAGCATGACGCGGCTAAGCAGAAGTTGTCCGCCGACATCGAGGGCCTGGAGGCCGAGCTTGACGAGATTGAGCGCAACGCCCCCAAGCCGCCCACTCCTGAGAGCCACAAGACTACTGACAATGTGAGAGGTGATATGCACATGGAAACCATCAACATCCGGGCGCTCCCCAAAACTGCTCGGGCCTTTGATGCCCTGCCCGCCGAGCGGCGCAGCGCTATTCTGGCCCAGGAGGACACCAAGACCTTCCTGTCCCAGCTGCGGGGCATGAAGGGCCAGAGCCGAGCCATCACCGGCGCGGAACTGACCATCCCCGTGGTGTTCCTGGACCTAATCTCCGAGAACATGTACCGGTACAGCAAGCTGCTGAACCGGGTGCGGGTCCGCAACGTATCCGGCCAGGCCCGGCAGACCATCGCTGGAACCGTGCCCGAGGCCGTTTGGACGGAGATGTGCGGGGCCATCAATGAACTGAACTTTGTGTTCAACCAGGTTACCCTCGACGGTTACAAGGTTGCCGGTTATGTCCCCGTCTGCAACTCCCTGCTGGAGGATAACGACATCAATCTGGCCTCCTGGATTGTGGAGATGCTGTCCGAGAGCATCGGTCTGGCGATGGACAAGGCTATTCTCTACGGCAAGGGCTCCGCCTCCCGGATGCCTCTGGGCATTGTAACCCGTCTGGCCCAGGAGAACGCCCCCAGCGATTATCCCGCCAACGCCCCCGCTTGGGTGGATCTGCACGAAACCAACATCCTCAAAATCGGCGGCGACAGCGTGACCGGAGCGCAGTTCTGGAGCGCGCTGATGACTGCCACTGGGGCTACTTATACCCGCTACAACCGTGGCACCATGTTCTGGGCCATGAACTCCAAGACCTACGCCACCCTCAAGTCCAAGCTCATCACCTTCACCGCAACCGGCGACATCGTGGCGAACCTGTTCGGTTCCCTGCCCATCGTGACCGGCGACATCGATGTGCTGGAGTTCATCCCTGACGGTGACATCATCGGCGGCTATGGCGACCTGTATCTACTGGCCCAGCGCTCCGGTATGAGCATTGAGTCCAGCTATGAGGTGCAGTTCCTCCAGGACAACACCGTGTTCCGCGCCAAGCAGCGGGCAGATGGTATGCCCATCATCCCCGGTGCTTTCGTGGCCATCAACATCAACAATCAGGAGGTCACGACCGCTATGGACTTCGCGGCGGATACCGCCAACGATGCCCAGCTCTCCGACCTGACCCTGACCGGGGCCAGCATCACCTTCGACCCTGAGACCTACACCTATTCCGCCACCGCCACCAGCAACAGCCTCAAGGTGGAAGCCACCCCGGCGCAGCCCACCGCCCTGGTGAGCATCACCGCCAACGGCAAGAATCTGCGTAACGGCGGCACCGCCACCCTGACTGCCTCTGCTGCGAATCCCATCGCCATCACCGTGAAGCAGGGCAACGCGACCCGCGTTTACAACCTGACTATCACCGGCGCGGCATCCTAAAGGGGGTGTAGGGCTTGACCGACGAAGAGATCCGAACAGTCCTCAAAGTTGACCTGCAAATCTCCACAGACAAGATGGACGTGTACCTAGACAAGGTGATTGACGCGGCTAAGTCCTACATCACTACCGAGGGCATCAATTTAGACTGCTCGACCGGCGACGGCATGTTGGTGGAGATGTATTCCGCCTACCTCTACCGCCGCCGACGCGAGGAAAACGTGGCTATGCCCAGGATGCTCCGCTGGGCGCTCAATAACCGTCTGTTCAGCCAGAAAGCGGGTGAAGCGGATGGATGATGTGCTCACCCTGATCAGCCAGACGCTCGCCCAGAACTCCACCGGGGCTTTTGTTGTGACCGGAGAGGAACGGGCAGAGATTTGGGGCACGGTCAGCTCTGTAAACCGCACTGAATGGTACGCCGCCGGACACGATGGGCTAAACCCTGAAATCGTGTTCACAACCCCGCTGGTCAACTATTCCGGCCAGCGGGAGGCGGAGTACCGGTATATCAGGTATGAGATTTTCCGCACGTACTTCCAGCCTGGGAGCGACATGATTGAGTTGTATCTCCAGAGAAAGGCGGGGGTACAGTGAACGTTAAGATTGATGATCTGGTTGAATCTATCCGTGGAGAACTGGAGGATTATGCCTCGGAAGTCGCCGGGGATGTGAAAGAAGCGGTCAAAGAGGCCGCAAAAGCCGCCGTTAAGGAAGTAAAAGCAAAAAGCCCAAAAGATAGCGGAGCATACCGGAAAGGCTGGGGCCAGGTAAAAGTATCTGAAACCGCTGGAAGTATCGTGGTTGTGGTCAGAAACAAAAAGAGATATTACCTGACACACTTGTTGGAAAATGGGCATGCACTAAAAGGCGGCGGGAGGACAAGAGCCTATCCGCATATCAAACCGGCGGAGGAGCTTGCCGAGCGTGAGCTAGAGAAGAAAGTGAAACTGAGGATTGGAGGGTAACCTTGTGAGACTGGAAGACTTGAAAACCTTACTGGAGTCCACAGGGTTACCCGTCGCCTATCGCGCCTTCCCGGTTGGGCAAGCGCCGGATCTCCCGTTCATCTGCTATCTGGTGGAATATTCCAACAACTTTGACGCGGACAACCGAGTTTACCATCCCATCAACCATATCAGCATCGAGCTATACACAGAGTTCAAAAATCCGGATGCCGAGGCCCTGGTAGAAACGGCCCTGAAAGACATCTGCTGGGAGAAAACCGAGGAATATTTGGACGACGAACGATGCTTCGAAATTGTCTACGAAATTGAGGTGTGAATATGCCTAGCAATACTCCGAACAAGGTCAAGTATGGCCTGAAAAATGCGCACTATGCGCTTCTCACCATTGGAGAGGACGGGACGGTAACGTTTGGTACGCCTGTAGCGATTCCCGGCTCCGTAAACCTCACTATGGACGCGCAGGGCGATACCAGCACGTTTTATGCCGACAATATGGCGTATTTCGTGACCGCCGCCAACGGCGGGTATAGCGGAACCTTTGAGGTTGCGCTGATCCCGGAGTCTTTCCGCACCGACGTGCTCGGTGAGTCCCTGGATTCCAGCGCTGGTGTGCTTGTTGAGAACGTGAACAACCAGACGAGCCCCTTTGCGCTCATGTTTGAGTTCGAGGGAGACCAGAAGGCCATCCGGCACATCCTGTACAACGTGACCTGTACCCGACCCAGCGTGTCGGGAGCCACCACGACCAACACCACCGAGCCGACAACCGAGACCATGAACCTGACCGCCTCCCCCCTGCCCAATGGCGTGACGAAGGCCAGAACCACGGCGAGCACACCTGACGTGCAGTATGCCGCGTGGTACGACGCTGTGTGGCAGCCTCTCGGCTCCCTTGTGGTGACCAGCGAGGCCGGGGCTACTTCCGGCACTACCAAGCTGACCGTTGCGCCCGCAAAGGCCACCGGGAACACCTACAAGACCAAGACGGGCGAGACCGTCGAGCTTCCCACCTACGGCGAGAATGTTAGCGCCGGATGGACTGATTGGGACGGGGCTGAGGACATCACCGCCACTACCGGCCAGCAAATTGCCGTGATTGAGGTTAATGCCTCCAGTCAGGCGATTGCCGGTGGTATCGCCACGGTCACCGCAAATGGGGGCTGATGATGGACAAGACCATTGAGATTGACGGCAAGCAGGTAAAATTCAGGGCCACAGCGGCCATTCCGCGCCTGTACCGTATCAAGTTTGGCCGTGACATCATGCAGGACATGGCAGCCCTGAAAAAGGAGCTGGAGAAGGCGCAGGAGGGGAAGGGGCCCATCCCTCCTCGCTTCCTCCAGACATTTGAGGATGTGTCCTATCTCATGGCAAAGCACGCCGACCCGGATATGGAGGCAAACAGCCCGGAGGACTGGCTGGAGGGGTTCAGCACCTTTTCCATTTATGCTGTGCTTCCACAGCTTCTCGATCTGTGGACTGCCAACAACGCCGTCTTGTCAGTTCATAAAAAAAAACACGTCCCACAGACCGGGAGATGACCACCGGGCTGTTTCTCCTGAGAGTGGCGCAGTTGGGCATACCGATCAGCGACCTGGAGCTGCTAACCATCGGAATGGTGACGGACATGATGATTGAGGCAGAAAACGACAGGTGCGAGTATGCGCAACTGCCCACACAGGAAGATTTTGACCGGTTCTGAGGAGGTCGAACATGGCAAGCAGAGTTAAGGGGATCACCATTGAGATTGGCGGGGATACCACTCCCCTTGATCGCGCGCTGAGACAAACCGACTCCAATATTGCGAAGGTGCAAAAAGATCTTCGCGAAGTAGAGCGCCTTTTGAAACTAGATCCAACCAACGTGGATCTGCTTGCCCAAAAGCAGCGTCTTTTGGCCGAACAGTCGAGCCTTGCAGCGGATCGGTTGGAGACGATGGAAACCGCAGCAAAACAGCTTGACAAGACGCTGGATAAAAGCAAGCTGGACGACTTCAATTTGGAGCTGGACTTAACCAAAGCGAAGGCAGAAAGCGCTGCCCGTGAGCTGGAAGATTTTGACCCGGTTCTTGCGCAGGTCGGTGATGCCGCTGATGATGCCGCCGGGGGCCTGGGCGATGTGGGTGACTCTGCCGGAGGGCTCGGCGGAGGGTTTGACGTTGCTAGTGGGGCTATTTCCACTTTTGTTGGCGGGGCAATGACAATGCTGCTTGATGCCGCTGTCCAAGCCGCGGAGGCCATTTGGAACCTCGATGAAGCAACCGAGGAATACCGGGAATCTATGGCCATGCTCAACACGGCATATGAGACGGCTGGGTATAGCCAGGAGACCGCCACAGAGGCTTACAGAGGGTTTTATCGAATTCTCGGTGAAACAGATACCGCTACAGAAGCATCTCAGCTTCTTGCGCAACTCGCAACCAGTAGCGAGGACGTATCTAAGTGGGTTGATGTTGCCGCAGGCGTTTATGGTACGTTTGGAGACAGCCTGCCCATTGAAAGCCTGATTGAGGCCGCCAATGAGACAGCGAAAACAGGAGAAGTAACTGGAGCCCTTGCAGATGCACTAAACTGGGCAGGAATCAGCGAAGATTATGTAAATACAAATCTTTCCCAGTTGAGCGATGAATCCGACAGGGCCCAGTACTTAATGTCTCTGCTTTCCGACAAATATAGCGCGGCGGCAGACTCTTTTTACGAAAATAATGAGTCCATCATTGCCGCCCGAGATGCACAAGCAGATATGGACGAGACAACCGCCGTCCTCGGAGAATCCATAAGTAACCTCAAAACCAAACTAATGGATGCGTTTGGCCCGTCCATTGTAAAAATTGTCGATGCACTAGCGTCCGCAATCGAGGCGATTACTCCGTTGCTTGAGGGGATTGCCGCTGTTATAGGTGTAATCATTGATGCAGTTGCAACCCTTGTGGGCTGGATTGGAGACGCTATAAGCGGATTCCTTGAGCTAATTGGAGTAGGGAGTGGAAGCAAAAACACCGGGAACAGTGCTGGGACATCCAGGCAGATTCCTGGTGGCTCTGCAAACCAGCGAGCCGCACTGTATAGCGCAGAAGAATTCCCCACAAATATCCCTGCCCTTGCCTACGGCGGCCTGATCCCGCCCAACAACCCGTTCCTGGCCGTCCTGGGCGACAATACCAGAGAGCCGGAGATTGTGGCCCCGTATTCCACGCTCAAGCAGGCCGCTGGTGACGCTATGGATGAGCGGTCTGTGCGCAGTACGCCGGTGGAAATCATTGTCAAGGCAAAGGATGGATTTACCCGTAATCTGTCCTTTGCGCTGAGTGAGGAATCCGCCCGCCAGGGCGTGAGACTGGTTAATACCAGGGGGTGAGCGCGTGAAGATTGTGATGGACGGAACGACGTATAACCTCCGGGTGCAGTATGAAACCATCGGGCGCAGCTTCAGGCTTGAGGATGGTGAGAACGCCGGGAAGATGATTTCCGGCCTCTATGAGCGGGATCTGGTTGGTACCTACTACGACTATTCAATGTCCGTTGAACCTGAGCCCGGAAGTGAGGCGGACTATGACGCTTTTTATGAGGCAATCAGCGCCCCGGTATCAAGCCACAGTATCACAATGCCTTATGGACAGGGGACTATGACGTTTGATGCGATGGTATACGAAGGGACGGATCTGTACCGTGGCATGGTGGCTGGTCAGCGGAAGTGGGCGGGCCTACAAGTGACTTTCTCAGCAAAAGGGCCGCAAAGAACGCCCCAGTGAGGTGAGTAGATGAACAACCTGATAACCTACGCCGGGAAGCAGTTTTCGGACGATTTGACGGCGGCATACCGGCTCACGTCCGGGGACTGCTTGCTGGAAATGTCCGCCCTGTCTGATTCTCTGGCGGCGAACTCACTCACCTTTGATGTGGACAGTTTGGATACGACTCTGACCCAGTACACCCGAAACGACAAGATGGTCTATTCCTACAAGGGTCAGCAGATCGGTACGTTCTACGTCCAGTCTGTGGAGCGCATCGGGGCCAGACTGTATCGGTTCTCCGCCCTGTCTGGTGTGGGTCTGCTCATGGGCAAAACCCACTATGGCGGGCTATACAGCGGAGAGACAGCGGCGGAAGTTATCGCGGATATCGTGGCTGGTACCGGCGTGAATGTGGAAATTAAAACCATATTCCAGGAATATCAGCTTTATGGGTGGCTCCCGATTGCAATGGCGCGTGATAACCTGGCTCAAGTCCTGTTTGCCATTGGCGCGTCGCTCCGGACTATGGCGAGCGGCACACTACGGGTCACCTCCCTGTACGGAGGTGTTAGCTGGGTCAGAGGGGCCGCACAATGCTACACAGGCGGTTCAGTTGATTATGGAACCCCCATTGCCCGCGTGATTGTCACGGAGCATCGGTGGGAGCAGGGGACTGAAAGCACTGAGCTGTTCAACGGGGCCGCCAACGAGGGGGATATTATCCGGTTTGATGAGCCGGTGCACAATCTCAGCGCGTCCGGCTTCAATATTCTGGAAAGTAACTGCAACTACGCTAAAGTGAGCGCCGGCACTGGCACGCTCACCGGGACACTGTATCAACACTACATGCGTGATATTACCCAGACGGTGGCGGACAGCGGCGACGATATTACCGTGTCGGAGGCTTATTTGGTCTCCCTGGTCAACTCAGTGGGCATAGCGGAGCGTCTGGCGGATTACTACTCCAACCGTGACGTGATTGTGCAGGACGCGCTCTGGCAGGGGCAGCAGCCGGGTGACGTAGTGCGCACCGCCCACCCCTACGGCGGTTCGGCGGATATTTTCCTGTCCTCTGCTGACCTGATCATGAGCGGGGTTTTGCGGTCGTCAGAAGAGGGGCTTGTTGGATACCGCCCCCCAAACCCGGAAAGCCAAACATACTATGACTATTCTGAGGTTCTCACCGGTAGCGGGGAATGGACAGTTCCGGATGATGTGGACAATGTTACGGCTGTTCTGATCGGCCCCGGTACGGGCGGACGGGGAGGCAGTAACGGAGAAACTGGTGGCGCCGGTGGAACGGGAAGCTACCAGAATAACTTCGACACAACTATCTACTATATCACCGCCGGAATAGCTGGAGATGGCGGAGAGGCCGGAACGCCGGGGAGTCCAGGGAAGGTGTTCCAGAGTACACTGGATGTGACGCCGGGGCAGAAGATCGCCTATAACTGCCCGGCGGGTGGTGCTGGTGGCGCGGCTAACTCCAACGGCTCAGCAGGCCAGCCAACCACCTTCGGAACTTTGAGCTCTGCATCCGGGGCCGTCCCGGACAATGGATATACAGACCCCATCACGCACAAAGTCTACGCCCAGCCCGGTAAGGCCGGTGTCAAAGGCGGTCGAGGTACCGGAGCGGATAGCACAAGCCAGAACTGGGAGCTGGTGCAGGGCGAAAATGTCGTATACAACGGCGTCACCTATCGTCCGGGCTCTACCGGAAAAAGCAATGCGGGCAACTGCTCGGGCGGATACGGCGGCGGCCCGGCGGCCGGAGCCAACGGCGGGAACGGCAAGGACGCGCCGACGGCCACAAGTATATGGGCCCGTGTTGGCCTGGGCGGAACGGGAGCAACTCCGGTAACGCCTCCGCAGAACCCTCAAATTGGAGGCGGTGGGCATGCTGGACATGGAGGCGGTGGAGGCGGTGGATCTGGAAACGGCGCCAACGCCGCCAAAAACTACCTCGCCAACCAGAATAGCGGCGGTCCGGGCGGAGCTGGAGGCCAGGGAGGACAAGGCGGAAACGGCGGAATTCTGCTCTACTACCGCAAGCCGCAATCCATCCAATCCGGACGGTTCAAGGGGCGTGGAGGTCAGTTGTTTTTTACCAGCGGTCGTAAAATCTTTGCGGTGTGAGGTGGTCAAATGATTACAGTAAATCTGACAGCGGCAGGATGGTCAGGAACTGCAGCTCCATACACTCAGGTAGCCCAGGCCGTAGGGGTTGCGGCGACCGACCAAGTGCTATTGCATCCATACCAGGGGGCCACACAGGCCCAGCGGACGGCTGCGAGGGCGGCGGAGTTATACCTAACCAATAATGGGGATGGGTCTGTTACCATCGTGGCAGACGGCACCAAGCCGGCCATTGACGTGCCTGTCTCCATAGAAGTCCTCCTTGATAGCCGGGTGGAGGACATCGAGGCCGAACTGCAAAGCGACGGGTCGTATGTCAGCAAGTACAGCGGCGAGGAAATCGACGAACTCCTTGACAAAGTGTCTGCTACATAGGGGGTGACCGACATGATCCAATTTAATGATTGGGTAATTTCCGATGATTGCAGCACTCCAATCATTGCCCAGCAGTATGATAACCTGTCTCGCACCCTGACTGTGGAGGGAACGTTCCCGGACGGGTATACATGGGCCATGATGGTCAGATGCCACGGGAAACTAAACATTATAGCCTTGTCTCCTACAGACGGTGGGATTGGGGTAGTCCTTACAGACGACATGCTTGCCCTTGCCGGGTATTACACCATGCAGCTACGTGGGACGCAGGGCGATGTTGTGCGGCACACGAACCAAATCAAGGTGTTTATCCCAGAGTCCCTATCAGGAGATGCTCAGTGGCCTGAGATTCCTAGCGAGTTTTCCCAGGTCGAGCAGAACATCATTGACCTGAACAACAACCCGCCTAAACCTGGCCCCAATGGATACTGGATGATTTACAACCCGGAGACCGGGGAATATGAGGAATCCGACATCGAACTCCCTGGCGGAGGCGGTGGGTTTCCATATGAAATCGGGAACGGGCTAAAGGTCGTCGATGGGACGACGTTGGAAGTAGATACTGCGGACGACGTGGAACAGGACAACACGCTGCCCATTACGTCCGCCGCAGTCTATACCACAGTAGGGAACATTGAGATCCTGCTAGGCACGATTTGAAAGGAGCCAGAAAATGAGCGTTGCTACCGAAATTACCCGGATTCAAACCGACCGGAACAAAATCAGGAACAAGCTGGTCAACTTTGGGCTTGTGGAGTCCACCGCAAATCTCGATACATGCGCCGAGGCCATTGATGGGATTGTCAACCAGGGGGCCGTTTCTGCCACCGTCCAAGAGGGAGACACATATACCATCCCAAAAGGTTACCACAACGGGGCTGGCACGGTGTCCGGTGTAGCTGGAGGCGGCAGCTACAACCTCCAGAGCAAGAGCGTTACACCTACCAAGCAGCAGCAGTCTATCACCCCGGACGCTGGGTATTACGGCCTGTCCGACGTGACGGTCGGCGCTATCCCTGCGGCTTATCAGGACGTGTCCAGTACCACCGCCGCGGCTGGTGATGTGCTGACCGGAAAGGTGTTTGTCACTTCTACCGGGGCGGTTACCACTGGTACGATGGCCAATAATGGGGCGGTGTCCAAGGTTCTCACCGCCGCTGATCCGTCCTACACGGTCCCGAAAGGCTATCATTCCGGGGCTGGTACAGTATCCATCAACCCGGAGACCAAAACCGTCACGCCCACTACCTCCCAGCAGACGGTAAGCCCTGCCCCCGGGAAAGTGTTGTCCTCTGTGACGGTCAATGCCATCCCGGCTCAGTATGTTGACACCTCCGACGCTACGGCGACTGCGGCGCAGATCTTGGACGGCGCTACGGCTTATGTGGACGGCGAACTGGTGGAGGGCACCATGCCCAACAATGGCGCTGTCACTGAGACGCTGGATACTGCGACAACTTCCTATACCGTGCCTGCTGGTTATCATAGCGGAACCGGAAAGGTCAGCGTGTCTCTGGAGACTAAGAGCGCCACGCCCACCAAGTCGCCCCAGACCATCTCCCCGTCTACCGGGAAACTCCTGTCCTCCGTCTCTGTTGCGGCTATCCCTGAAGCGTATCAAGATGTGACTTCTGTGACCGCTACTGCCGCTGACGTGCTGACGGGCAAGGTTATTGTTTCGGCAACCGGCGAGAAAATCACTGGCTCTATGGCAAATAACGGGACTATTTCCGGCACCATTGACGGCCTGACTGCTACCTCGTATTCCGTGCCTGCTGGCTACACCTCCGGCGGCAGCGTGAGCCTGACCAACGCCATTGAGGAAGCCCTGGCGGAGATCTGAGGTGGAACCAATGAGCATTGCAAGTGAGATTGACCGGCTGACCGCCGCGAAAAACAGTATTGCGGCATCCCTCCAGACTATGGGTGTAGAACCGCCGGAAGGAACCACGCTTGACCAATACGCAGCTCAATTGGCCGCAATCGCCGCGTCGGCTCCGTGGTTGCCGCTGGCAGGTGGCACCATGACCGGTGCCCTAGTTCTGAGCGGAGACCCCACCGCCAATAACCAAGCTGCTCCTAAGTCATACGTCGATTCCCTCGCCGCCACCTCCACCACCATCACCCTCACCTCTGCCGGTTGGACAGGAGATTCTGCACCTTTCAGCCAGCAGGTGGCGTGCAGCATCGTTAAGTCAGATAGCGCGGTGGTCAGCGTAGACGCGCAGACAAGCGGCGACCTGGACGCAAACGCTGAGATTCTGAACGCCTGGGCGCTGGTATCGCAGAAAGACCCCACACAGGGTGCGGGAACCATGACGTTCTACGCCACAGAAAAACCCACCGTGAACATCCCGGTAAAGGTGGGTGTGAGCTGATGGTCTTTTTCGCAACAAGGGGGCTTCTCACCAAGTCCTATAACCCGGTCTTTGCAGACAACGATTGGGCGACCATTATTGAGGCTTGCCATGCTAATGAGGTGCCGGACGAGTGGGTCGCTGACGGGACGTGCTACAAGGACATGCTCATCAATGGGACGAACTACCGGGTTGACATCATCGGCAAGAACCACGACGATTTGGCGGATGGTACAGGAAAAGCTCCGTTGACTTTCCAGCTTCATGACTGCTACGCCACTACCTACGCGATGAACAGCGGCAACACCAACAGCGGCGGCTGGCGGGACTGCCAGATGAGGACGCAGACCATGCCCGCGCTGAAAGCCCTGCTTCCGGAGGAGGTTCAGGCCGGAATCAGGCCGGTAAAGAAACTGACTAGTGCAGGGAACAAGAGTTCCAGTATCGTGACCACAAACGATGATTTGTTCCTGTTGTCGGAAATCGAAATCTTCGGCAGAACCACCTACTCCTTCGCCGGAGAGGGCAAGCAGTACGCCTACTACAAGGCAGGCAACAGCAATGTGAAGAATCGGAACGGCAGCGCGGACGGCTGGTGGGAGCGTTCTCCTTATTCCAGCACCTCCACCTCCTTCTGTTTTGCCGACAGCACCGGCAACGCCAACTACAGCTCCGCCGGCCCCTTTGTTGGTGTGGCCTTCGCATTCTGCTTCTAGGAGGTATCTATGTACATCAAAATCGGAGATAACCAATACCCCTGCACCCGCCGTATTGTGACGGGCGACACCATCAAGTATCTGAGCGTCTCCCCCAACCCCGGCGAGGTGACCGGAAAAATCCAGATGTACCGGGACGACGGGTTCCTTCTAAGTGAGGACAACGCGGACGAGTACGCCCGGCAGACCTACGCCGGGACTATCTTCACCCTGACCAACAAGCCGGAGCCGGTGCTCGTTCCCACTCCCGCGCCCGAGCCCCAGGCCACCAGAGCGGAGACCCTGGCCGCCGTATCCTTTGCCCGGATGATGCTCCCCACCATGGAGATGAGCGCCGCCGACACCATCACCGTGGCCGCTCTGTACGCCGAATGGACGGAGGGTGCCTATCAGGTGGGGGACATCCGTTTGGCCTGGTACGGAGGCGCACACCAGCCGTGGAAGTGCAGGCAGGCGCATGATACCGCCACCTACCCGGATATCACGCCGGACGGCACAGCATGGCGCACCTTCTGGATTCCCTTCCACGGTACGACCCCTGAGACCGCCCAGGACTGGATTGCCCCCAGCGGCGCACACGACCAGTATGAGGCCGGGGAGTACATGATTTGGAACGGGCAGACCTACAAGTGCCTGAGCGACACGGTGTACACGCCGGAGGAATATGCACAGACTTGGGAGGTGGTCTGATGGTGTTTGTGACGAGGCTGGTGCAGCCGGCGAGTGCTGGCGGAACGGTGGAAACGGTAAAAGGGACTATAAGCGAAGGAAGATATTCTGTCTTTTTTACTTATGTGGATGTTAATGGTGAGCTTCATGAGAATCTAAGTGACGGAACATACAATATCCCAAAAAACAGCATTTGTTTAATTAGTGGAGATAGGAAACCAACGGTTACAGGCGGAGCTCAAATTCTATCCGGGAATGGATTTTTTATCACTGGGGATTTTTCTGCCACTACATAATGATGCGCGGTATCAAATAGCATCAATTTTCACATCTGAAAGGAGAAAACACCATGATCACCGAACTGAACTTTGCCAAGCTGACCCCCGCTGCCTGGGCCATCGCCAAGGCCAACAATGTTGACGTTGGCGTGGGCCGCTCCATGCTCCTGCACAACCTGAGAGAGGGCAAGGAGATGAACCCCATGGCGGATCTGCCCGACGAGTTTACTCCCGACTGGGCGGCGCTCAAGCCCCAGTATGACGGCCTGAACGACAAGGCCGGAGTGATGTCCAACTCCAACGTGTGGCACCGCATCTGCAACGAGAAATACTTTGAGCTGGTGGATCTGTGGAAGGCAGATAACTACCAGGGCATGGCCGATCTGGTAGCCAGCACCGCCGACCCCGGCCCCGTTGGCAATGGCCCCGCCCGCCAGGAGTGGGAGGAGGCCCAGCACCCCGAGGATCCCAACCATGAGTAAGTACATCGCTACCATCCCGCTGTCCTCTGTCTCCCGGCTCTCCCTCGTGGAGGCCGGGGGGCGGAGCATGATGCAGGTGAAGGAAGCCCTCGGGTGCGATTACATCATCAACTCCTGGTTCTACAACATGAACACCGGGAAGCCGGTGGGCAACCTGTGCATCGACGGCACGGTCAAGGCGAACGCAGGGTGGGCGGGCTATGGCATGACCTGGAACACCACGGACATCCGCATGGAGATTGTTCCGGGTGCCAAGGCCGGTAAGACCTACCTGTCCGGCGTGGAGCTGCTCACCCCCACCAGAGGCCCGGATGAGCCCGCCAGCTACTCCGCCGAGTACGGCGGGAAGCGGGGCCGCTCTGCCATGATGCTGGCCGGTGACTACCTCATCCTCTACTGCTCCGGCGACGGCACCAAGGACGCAAAGACCCCTGACAGTATGCGGGACGAACTGGTGGAGCTGGGCGGCCGGTACGCCAATACCGCCAGCCTGCGGTTGCTGGGCCTGGACTCCGGCGGCTCCAGCCAGTGCGATTTTGACGGCCTGGGCAA
>ERZ1643251.2823-NODE-2823-length-16986-cov-9.298506_pt1 | contig 16986 bp, 14 predicted proteins | sample MGYA00579261_ERZ1643251 | MGnify/ENA primary metagenome ERZ1643251 (study PRJEB29033, sample SAMEA4952267) | chicken gut metagenome | biome: Broiler Chicken; feature: Gastrointestinal Tract; material: Caecum | place: Ireland | collected 2018 | study: Broiler...
CATGTCTTGCTTCTAATACATTTGGTGTATGTGTATGTACTACCATTCCTTCTTCGACTGTTTGTATACATGATGTTGCAAATCCTCTTCTTCCTTCTACTTCTACTATACACATTCTACAGTCTCCCATTTCATTTATGTCTTTTAAAAAACATAGAGTTGGAATATCTATTCCTGCACTTTTGGCTGCTTCTAATATTGTTGTTCCTTTTTTGGCTTTTACTTCTACTCCATCTATTGTTAAGGTCACGAATTTTTCTTCCATATTTTCCTCCTATTTTTGGCATTTGGTGCCGGTTCTTTTTTGTCATTTTGGCATTTGGTGCCGGTTCTCTTTTGCCATTTTGGCATTTGGTGCCGGTTCTCTTTTGCCATTTTTCAATTGTGTCAATTGGTGCCGGGTCTTTTTTGACTAATTTCCGATTGCATGGAATGGACAGTTTGTTAAACATGTTCCACATTTTATACATTTATCTTGATTTATTACCCTTATTTCTCTTGCACTTCCTTCTATTGCATTTACTGGGCAATGTTTTTGACATAGTCCACATCCTTTACATTTTTCTGGATCTATAGTTATTTTAGATAGTGCTTTACACTCTAATGTTTTACATTCTTTTTCTATAGCATGTTGCCTGAATTCTTCTCTAAAATATTTTAATGTACTTATTACTGGGTTTGGAGCACTTTGACCTAATCCACATATACTTGCTTTTTGTATGTTTACTGCTAGTTTTTCTAGTTTATAAATATCATATTCTGTGCCCTCTCCTGATGTAAGTTTTTCTAAAAGTTCAAGCATTCTTTTTGTTCCAATTCTACATGGTGTACATTTTCCACAACTTTCACTTACAGTAAATTCTAGATAGAATTTTGCTAAACATACCATACATTTTGTGTCATCCATAACAATTAGTCCACCAGAACCCATCATTGAACCTATAGTTTTTAAAGATTCATAATCAATTGGAGTATCTAGATGTTCTACTGGTATACATCCACCAGATGGACCTCCTGTTTGTGCTGCTTTGAATTGTCTTCCGTTTGGAATTCCTCCACCAATATCAAATACTATTTCTCTAAGTGTTGTTCCCATTGGAACTTCAACAAGTCCTATATTGTTTACATTTCCACCTAAAGCAAATACTTTTGTTCCTTTTGATGTAGCAGTTCCTATTGAAGAATACCATTCTGCTCCATTTAGTATAATTCTTGTTATATTTGCAAATGTTTCTACATTGTTTATAAGTGTTGGTTTTCCCCATAGTCCACATTCTGCTGGATATGGTGGTTTTACTCTTGGTTGACCACGTTTTCCTTCTATTGATTCTAATAATGCTGTTTCTTCTCCACATACAAAGGCTCCAGCACCTAAACGTATTTCTACATCAAATTCAAAGTCTGTTCCAAATATATTTTTTCCAAGTATTCCATATTCTCTTGCTTGATCTATTGCTTTTTGAAATCTTTGAACTGCAATTGGGTATTCTGCTCTTACATAGATATATCCTTTGTTTGCACCTATGGCAAATCCAGCTATCATCATAGATTCAAGTACTGAGTGAGGATCTCCTTCTAGTATACTTCTATCCATGAATGCTCCTGGGTCTCCTTCATCTGCATTACATACAACATATTTTTGATCTGCTTCATATCCTTTTGTAATTTCCCATTTCTTACCTGTTGGAAATCCTGCTCCTCCACGACCTCTAAGGCCTGATGCTTTTATTAGTTCTATTACTTCATCAGGTGTCATTTCTTTTAAAACTTTGGCTAGAGCTTTATATCCATCAAAAGCTATGTATTCATCTATACATTCTGGATTTATTACTCCGCAATTTTTTAGAGCTATTCTTTTTTGTTTCTTATAGAAATTTAGGTCATCTAGTCTATTAACAATTGTACCATCTATATCTCTACACAATAATCTTTCAACTGTTTTTCCTTCAATTATATGTGTTTGTATTATTTCTTCACAATCTTCTGGAGTTACATTAGAATAAAAAGTGTCTTCTGGTCTGATTATTACTATTGGACCTTTCGCACAAAGTCCAAAACAGCCAGTCATTATAACTCTAACATTTTCTATATTTTTTTCTTTTAATATTTTTCTAAAGTTTTCTAAAATTTGAGGTGATTTTGATGATGTACATCCTGTTCCATGACATACCAATATGTGCTTTTCTCTTGTATCTGCTTTTGTATTTACACGTAAATCTAATTCTTTTCTTTTTTCTTCTCTTATTTGCTCAATTTCTTCTAAGGATTTCATTATTCTCCTCCTTTTTGATTTTGTAGACTATCTAATACTTGATCTAATTTTTGTACAGTTGCTTTTCCATATACTTCTCCATTAACTGTGAATACTGGTGCTAATCCACATGCTCCTACACATCTTGTTTCTTCTATAGAAAACATACCATCTTTTGTTGTTTCTCCTGGTTCGATTTTTAATCTTTCTTTTAATCTATCCATAATTTTTTGAGAACCTTTAACAAAACATGCTGTTCCTAAGCAAACTGCTATATTATATTTTCCTTTTGGTTTTAATGTAAATCTTGAATAAAATGTTACTACTCCATATATTTCTGCCATTGGTACATTTAAAAATTCTGATAAAACTTTTTGTGCATTCATTGGGACATAACCATAATGTTCTTGTACTTCATTTAACATTTGAATCAAATTGTCTTTAATTGGTTTGTATTCATTACATATTTTTTCTAAAAATTCATCTTTGGGATTGTTTCCACATTGGCATTTACATTCTTCCATTTTGCCCCTCCTAAACTATTTATATTTTATAAACTTGTATATATACTTGGATTATATCAAAGTATTGAAGTTTCTACAATGCTTTTTGGCAAATTCTGTCGATTTTTTCAATTGGGACCGGGTCTTTTTTGGCATGTGTCATTTGGGACCGGGTCTTTTTTGAAAAAAAGCAAAAGAGAACCGGCACCAATTGTCAAAATGACAAAAGAGAACCGGCACTAATTGCTATCTTTCTATCCATTTAATTAAATCTAAATTTGCACTATCTAATATCATCTCATTTTGTGGCATAACTCTAAATGTATATCCATAATTTCCACCTGAAACTAAATCAATTTTAGCAACATAATAATATTTTTTATTATCTTCTTCAGCTCTTTCTAATTTCATTGGAATTATTTTTACGTCTTCAACTGTTCCATCATCCAAGAATTTACCATAATATACTTCAGTTCTAATATATTCTGGTTTAATATTAGGTAATGTTACTACAGCTCTTACTTCTATTTGAGAACCTGCATCAACAGTAATATTATCTGCATTGTCATCTAATTGTTCTATTTGAATATCTTTCCAATTAGAATACATATCTTGTTTCCAACTATTAAATTCTGCAACATTATTTAAATCTGTATAATATTTCTTTGTTAAATTACATAATGGCATATATAATTGTTCTGTGTAATCAACTAACATTCTTGCAGTACTGTATTTTCCTCCTGTTGATATAATAGATTCTTTCATTATTTCCATCCATCTTTTTGATATTCCATTTCTATCTCTATCATAGTATGTTGGAATAATTTTATTTTCAAGAGTATAATACATACTTTCACTATCAGCCTTGTCTTGTTCTTCATATGAAGAATATTCTGCATTTGTTCCAATAGTCCATCCGTTTCTTTGATTATATCCTTCAGCCCACCAACCATCAAGTACACTAAAGTTTACAACTCCATTAACTGATGCTTTTTGTCCACTTGTTCCTGATGCTTCCATTGGTCTTCTTGGATTATTTAGCCATACATCTACTCCACTAACTAAATATCTTGATATTTCTATGCTGTAGTTTTCTAACAAGAATATTTTTCCTTTGAATTGTGGTTTCATAGATATTTCATGAATATATCTTACTAAATCTTGACCTTCTTTATCTGCTGGATGAGCTTTTCCTGCAAATATTAATTGTACTGGTCTATTCTCATCATTTAGTATTTGTGTTATTCTTTCTATATCTTTAAAAATCAATGTTGCTCTTTTATATGTAGCAAATCTTCTTGCAAATCCTATTGTTAACGCATCTGGATTTAATTTTGATACGATTTCATTAATTTCATCATATCCAACACCTTCACGTCTTAGCCTGTTTGTAACATTTTCTTTTACAAGTGCTAATAGCTTAATTTTTCTGTCTGTATGTACTTTCCATAATTTATCATCTGGAATTGCTTTTATTCTTTCCCAAGTACTATCATCATGAATATTGTCTTGCCAATATGGCATCAAATATTTATTATATAATTCTTTAAGTCTTGGTGCTAACCATGTACATGTATGAATTCCATTTGTTACATATGTTATTGGAGATTCTTTTGCTGGTATATGTGGCCATACTTCTGAGAATAATTCTCTTGAAACTTCTCCATGTAATTTACTTACACCATTTTTCTTTCCTGCGATTTTTAAGGCTAGTATTCCCATGTTAAATCCTGGTTCCAAGCCTTCACATGGCTTCATTCCAAGTTTAAGGAATTCTTCTCTTGTTAATCCTAAACGAGGCCAAAAATCTTTGAAGTATTTTTCTACTAAACCTAGTGGAAATATATCATTCCCAGCTGGAACTGGTGTGTGTGTTGTAAATACTGTTTTTGATGAAGCAATATCTTTTGCAACTTCAAATGAAACTTGTTTTTCTTTTATTATATTTTTAATTATTTCTAAGTTTAAAAATGCTGAATGTCCTTCATTCATATGGTAAACTGTTGGGCGTAGTCCTAATCTTTTTAATACATTTACTCCTCCCATTCCAAGAATTATTTCTTGTCTTATTCTCATTTCTTGGTCTCCACCATATAATCTTGCTGTTGTATCTCTATCTTCTATATTATTTATATCAATATCTGAATCTAATAAATATAATTTTACTCTTCCTACATTTACTTCCCAAGTTTTTAAATATATTCTTCTTTTTGGGAATTTTATATATATTATTAAATCATTACCATCTATGTCTTTTACTGGTGTTATTGGCAAATCATACAAATCAATATCTTTGTATTCAGGTCTTTGATTTCCGTATGCATCAATAACTTGATGAAAATATCCATTTTTATATAGTAGTCCTACTGCAACTAATGGAATACCTAAATCACTTGCTGATTTTAAGTGATCTCCTGATAAAATTCCAAGTCCTCCAGAATATATTGCTATAGTTTGGTCTAATCCATATTCTGCTGAAAAATAAGCAATTAAATCATTTCTGTTATCTGGGTATTTACGTGAAAACCATGTATCTCTACTGTTCATATAGTTATCAAAGTTTTCAACTATTTTATCATATTCTCTTACAAAAGAAAGATCTTTTGATGCTTCTTCTAATTTTTCTTGGTCTACTGATTTTAAAAATTTTACAGGATTTTTGTCACATTTTTCCCATAAATCTTTGTCTATTTTTTTAAATAGTCTTAGAAATTCTGTATTCCAAGACCACCATAAATTATTTGCTATTTCTGTTATTCTTCCTATTCTCTTTGGTAATTGTGGATTTACTGTTATTCTATTGAATACATACATTATTTTTTCCTCCTAAGTTTCTTATATGCTTTATCTTTTCGTAATCACAAATATTATCTACTAAATTTATTTTTTTGTCAATATTTTTACCAAAAAAATTTGTCATGGGGACGGTCCCCATGGCAAATTTATGTTAAACTATTTATAAATTCTTGATAACTATTATAGTCTTCGCTTATTCCTTTTATATTCTGTGTTTCATAGTCTTGATTATTTATTGCTTTTACTGGTATGGTGTTTAGATAATATAAATTACTTAGATTATTATTTCCGTTTAATTGCTCTCCTATTACTGCTCCTACATTTGTGCTTCCTTCTACATTTCCTTTGTTATAGCAATTTGTTACTACAAATGTATATTCACTTCTTCCTATTATTCCTCCAACTTGCCCTGTTCCTTTAACTAATCCTTTTATTGGTATTATTGTTTTAACAATTATTTCTTTAAGTATGAAAATAAACGAAAAATTTTGACCAAAAAAGACCCGGTCCCAATTGACATATGGCAAAAAAGAACCGGCACCAAATGCCAAAATGGCAAAAAAGAACCGGCACCAAATGTCAAGAACAATACACACAAAGTATTGCTTCTAATCCGACATTTAAATCAATCAATCCTATTTTATATTTATAATCCAAATCTTCAAGTTCTTGAATAATCTTTCTAAGTTCAGAAGTTTTAAAACCCTTAGCCTGAGCCTTATACTTATTAACCAAAAACATTTGATTAGGTTTTAAATTCAAGCTTGTTGCAATATCCTTATTATATGCTAATGCAAGTTTAACAAAATATAATTTTTTGAAATGATTATATAATGTTATAAGTATTTTTTGAATTGGTTCTTTAGAAGCAATCAAATTATATAGAACATCCATCGCTTCTTTTACCTTTTTTTGTCCCAAATTATCTGTTAAATCAAAAATTACGCTCTCTATTTTTCTAATGCATAGTTTATCAATATCCTGTTTTTGAATTTTTCCATTCTCACCTGCATATTCAATCAATTTTCTAATTTCATTTATTAAGTCTTGCATATTTGTTCCACAAGATTCTATCAAATACTGTAGAGTGCTTTCATCAGCATTTACTTTATAACTGTTGCATATTGATTTTAATCTTTTTATTATTTGGAATGGTTTCTGTTCTTCGAAATTGCATATATTTCCTATTTTTTCAATAGTATTATAAATTGAATTTTTTTCAACTTCATCTTCTACAAACACAAGTGTAACTGCTTCATTAATCATTTCTACATTTTCTTTTAAATAATCGTTGATTTTGTCTTTTAATTCCTTACTTGCTCCACCGCTTCTGCCTTTTACTTCTCTTTTAAATATTCCAGTGTTTTTAGCAATAATTAGTTTTCTTTCATATCCAAAAGCTGGTGTTTCTATGTCTGAAATCAATTCTTGTATATTGTTTTCATCTATTAAAATGTAATTTATTCCCTTAACTATTTCTCCAAAATTCTTTTTTATTTTTTTTAGTTGTTGTTCTAGTAAGAAAGTTTCTTCACCATATAATAGGAATATTCCTTGGCAGGAACCTTGACTTATCATTTTTTCTAGTTCTTCAATTTTTAACATAATAACCACTCCATTTAAAAATTGTGGGACAGTCATATAGTTTCAAAAATATGAAACACAAATCACTGCCCCAATATTTATCTTCCTAATATTATTCTAAATACTTCTGCTATACTCCAAGCTTGAGCAATGGCTCCTTTAGGAGCATATGGTTTTTTAGAATCATATATCTCAGATATACTTCCTATACAGCCTCTTTCATCAATTTCTTTAGAAAATGTTTTTGTAACATCTTCAATGAATTTTTTTAATTGAGTTTCATACTTAGTTTTGTCAGTTTTGGTTTTGCTGTATTCTGCCAATTTCTTTAATGCATTATAATATAATCCTAATAGCCATGTCCATGTAATACCTTGATGATAGCTAAAATCTCTCCTGAATGCATCTCCTTCATATATTTCAACATAATTTTCTTCACCTTTAGCAAGCGTTTTTAATCCATATGGATTTAACAATTTTTTAGTAACTGTTTCAAACATTTCTCTTGCTTCTTGTGATGATGGATCTAATACAGGATATGTTAAACTTAAAGCAAATAATTGATTTGGTCTTATTTTGCCATCACCTATTACATCATATAAACATTTTCTTCTCTTATTGTAAAATTTGCTTTCAAATGAACTTTTACATTTTATTGCTAATTTATCATATTGTTTAGCTTTTTCTTTGTCTTTGTTTTTTATAGCTAATTCTTCTATAATTTTTAAAGCATTATACCACATAGCATTTATTTCAACTGCTTTACCATTACGTGGTGTAGCTGGTATGCCATCATATTTTGCATCCATCCATGTATTTTGTGTTTTCTCTGTTCCTGATACTATTAATCCGTCTGTGTCCATGTAAATATTGTTATCTGCAAAGTTTACACCTTTTTCGTAATTTTCTATGATAGTTTCTAATTTAGGATAAACTTCATCCATGATAAAAGTATAATCTGATGTATATTCCAAATATTTTTTTACTACTTCAAATAACAATAATGATGCGTCAACACTGTTATATAATGGTCTACTATCATCTTCGCTGTACATATTAGGCACTAAACCATATTTTATATCTCTTACACAAGTTCTTAGTATTTGTTTTGCTATTCCGTATTTTTTAGGAATTAATATTAATCCTTCAAAAGAAATTAATGTATCTCTCATCCAGTCTAAAAACCATGGATAGCCTGCAATAATTGAAAATGTGTTAAATAAAGGTCTTTTTATAATAAAATTGTCTCCTGCTATCAAGAATTTTCTTATTAGTTCATCTCTTTCTTTTTCTTCCTCTGTTTTATCGTCTTTAGTGTTGTCTATTAAAAGTGATACTATAAATTCTTTATTTAATCTAATTATTTCATTTGTTATCATTGCTCTAGTATCTAATTCTTCTATATTTTCTTCTAAAGAGCATATAAAAGAAATTTCTTTTTCTTCTCCAGGTTCTAATTCAATTTCAAATCTTCCTGGTACAATATGATTTTCTTCGCAATCAAAGCCTCTTTTTTCTTCTTCTATATAAAACATATTGAAAAATGTATCATAATTATGCTCAATGTATTTTCCTTCTGATGTTGTTATGTATATTGGAAGACTATCATCTATCTTTAACTCTATTTTTCTATTTTCTCTTTTTTGCTCAATTGCAAAAAAATGGTCTTTATTAATTCCATGAACATCTCTATAGTTCATTACTGGTGTTACAGTTAGTTTTGATTGATTTTTTCCATTCTTTATCTTATAATAAACACCTACTGTATTTCTATAACGCTCCATACAAATTACTTTAGTTATCTGTACATCTTCTACTTTGTAAGCAAATATTGGTAAATATTCTTTCACAAAACTTTCTTGATATCTATATCCATGTGTTATATAGTTCTTTCCCATATTTGTAAATAAATCATATTTTTTACCATCAATTTCTATACTTTCATCAAGTTTAGATAAGATTACTTTTCTTTTTGCTGGTGGCATTACTGGTGCTACTAACAATCCGTGGTATTTTCTTGTGTTTGCTCCTATAATTGTAGATGAAGCATATCCACCTATTCCATTTGTTATTACCCATTCTTTATCTAATGCATTTTCTAAATTTAACTTTTCTTTTGCGAATTTCATACTAATTTCTCCTTATTTTTGACTATGGTTTTTCTTAAATTTTTCTTCTGATTCTCTAATAGATTTTATTCTATCACTATATTTACTACTAAATTTACTTTGTTTTGATCTATTATTTTTCTTTGGTGCACTTCTTGCACCTTTTTTATTTTGTTTCTTTTCTTCTTTTGTTTTTTCTTTTTTAAGTTTATTAATTCTTTTATCTGATTTTAATTTTGCATTTAGCATTACATATTCTGGGTCATTTTCTTTATCTTGGAATTTTAAGTCATTACAGATTAATGTAATTGCTGATTCTGCTACAAGATGTGGATCATGTCTTATTTTTCCATCCATTATTGTTGAAATATTCTTTTTAATAAATTTTATTTTCTTAAGTTCAGGGTCATCTATTTTTTGCTCTACTAAGTCTGAACCTTCTTTATTATATTTCTTAATATACTCTGGTATTACTTCTCCAGTATCATATATACAATAATCGATTAATCCTTCTCCACAATGTTCTATTATTGCTTTTAAGTGATCTGCTACTGAATAATCATCTGTTTGACCAAGTTCTGTCATTATGTTGTTTACATATATTTTAATAGCCTTACTTTCTTTAATAGCTTTTGCAACTCCATTTACAAGCAAGTTAGGTATTATATTTGTATATAAACTTCCTGGTCCAATTATAATACTGTCTGCATCTTTTATTGCTTCTAATACTCCTTTTGCTGGTTTACAATTTGATGGTTGAAGATATACCCTATTTATTTTTGTCATTTTTTCACTTACTATTTCAGGTATTTTGTCTTTTTCTTCAACAACATATCCATTATCTAATTCAGCACATATTGTCATTTCTTCTGAAGTTACAGGTAATACATTTCCAATTATATTAAATACAGAATTACTTCTTTCAATTGCTTCTGTATCATTTATGTATATTTCTTTCATTGCTGTAAAATAAATGTCTGAAAATTTTAATCCTCTAAGTTTTGGATGTTTCATTTCATGATTTAAAAGTTCTTTTAATTCATCTTTTTTCTCTAAAGAAAGTGCAACTATACTATCTTTTACTTCTTCTAATGGAAGTGTTGTTCCAAGTTGTTTTCTAGAATTTGATGGCTCTTTTCCATATTCTGATACAGCTACTATTGCAGTTAAATTGTTTGTATATCTTTTCATTCCTGTTAGTACTGTATTTAGTCCTGCTCCTCCACCAATTACAACAATTTTGGGACCTCTATCATAAATAGTTTTATTAAAAATTAATGAGTTTACATTTACATTTTTTCTACGTTTTAGCCTATCATCTGTTGCTTCTATAAATAGTTCCATGTTTCTTTTATTTAAGAAGATTAATCCTAATACTATACATGTGAAGCCTATAACAAATACTATAATTACTTTTCCTGCTTCTACAAATTGCATTTCTTTTTGTACAAGTATTTTTGAAATTCCATAACAGGTTAGTAATATTCCTAATAAAATTAATAAGAACCATCTTTTCATTTTCGAGCTAGATTTAAACCATTGTAATATTCCCTTCATAATCACGGTAGAAAGATAACGGTTCTCCTTCTACCTCCTCCTTCATAATAATTTTGCTAATTTAATATTTCTACTTCTGTTTCGATTTTTTTTCCAAATTTGTTGTATATTTGTTCTTTAGTGTATTCAATTAATTTCATTACATCTTTTGCAGTTGCATTATCTTTGTTTATTATAAAACCTGCATGTTTTTCTGATATTTGAGCACCACCTATTTGATATCCTTTTAATCCACATTCATCAATAAGTTTTGCTGTTATAAAATCTTCTCCTCTTTTAAATGTGCTTCCTGCACTAGGATATTCAAGTGGTTGTTTTTCTTTTCTGAAGTTTGCATATTCTTGCATTTTTTCTGAAATTTCTTCTTTATTTCCTTTTTGCAATTCTAATTCTGTTTCTATTATAACATAATCTTTATGAGAAAAAATACTATTTCTATATTTAAATTCTGCTTCAGCATTTTCAATTTTTTTGATATTACCATCTCTGTCCATATAAGTTACTGTTTTTACAATGTCTTTCATTTCTTTACCATGTGCACCAGCATTCATTCTAATTGCTCCGCCTATAGTTCCTGGAATTCCTGATGCAAATTCAAAACCTTCAATTTCTTGGTTTAGAAACTTTTGAGCTATAATTCCAAGTTTTTCTCCGCTTCCAACTGTAACATTTACTTTTTCATTATTTTCTTGAATTTCTAATTTTTTTATTTCGATTTTTAATACAATCCCTTTAATTCCTTTGTCACTTACTAATATATTGCTCCCATTTCCTATGATTGTTAATGGAATATTAAAATCTTTTGCTATTTCAAAGATATTTTTTAGTTGAACCTTATTTTCAATTTTGATTAAACATTCTGCTGGTCCACCTATTTTGAATGATGTATGTTTTTTCATATCTTCATTTATGTATATTTTTTCTTTTGGAATAATTTTTTGAATTTTCTCAATAATTTCTTTATCCAATATTATCCTCCTTATATACTTACCTTAAATCGACAGCATAAACATATAATGCCCTTTCTGTTGCTTGAGTTTCATTCATAACTTCTCCTGTAGCATAATTTACAATATATGTGTCTGCTTCAATATCTGATTCAACAGTAGAAACAATTCCTATTTTGTTTAAATCTGCTTCTTTTAATCTATAATAACATTCACTTTCATCTACTGATGGATTGCTGTCATAATCATTTGCTTTAAGAACTACACCAATTTGGTTTGCAACTGCTCGTGCATCAGCAAATGTTATTTTAGTGCCAACAAGATAATTTGTAGTACCCTCTTTTGGCAAATCTTTTGTTGATAGATATTTACTATAATTTTCTAGAACTGCGTGTTGAATTGTTCCTAATTCTGCTTCATATTTTTTATCTTTTGAATTTTTAACTGAATTTATTCCAGAATATACTGTAACTGATGCTATTATTATAATAACTATTACCATAACTGTTAAAGCTATTAATGTTATACCTTTATTATTTTTCATTTGAGTTCTCCTTTTACTTTTTTCATAATCTTATCATTTTTTTACTTGTTTTACAAGTTTTTTTATTAAATCTCTTTGATTTTTATTAAATTTGTAGTATAATATATACGTAATGTTAAAATTTAGAATTAATTTGAGGGGGTATTTTATATGTGGCTTATTTGGCTAATCGCCGCAGGAGTTTTTTTCGTAATTGAGATTGCTACTATCGGATTTCTAACTTTTTGGCTTGGAATAGCAAGTTTATTAGCAATGGTAGTAAGTTTCTTTACAGCAAATATTGTGATTCAAACTTCAGTTTTTGTAATTTTCTCAATTCTTCTTATCTTAGCAACAAAACCTTTAGTAAATAAATTTGCAAAAAATGATGATGTTTCTACAAATGTATATTCATTAATTGGAAAAAAAGCAATTGTAACAGAAGAAATTGATTGGCATACAGGAAAAGGACAAATAAAAGTAGATGGTGAAATTTGGTCTGCTAAAACAAAGGAAGAAATAGATATCCCCAAAGATAGTGAAGTTATTATAGAAGAAATCGATGGAGTTAAAGCCTTTGTTAGACCTGTTAATTCTAGCGTTTCTGCTTCATCATCAAATGTTTAAGTTTTTTATATTTTAATAAATAGGCATTTTGCCAAAAGGAGGTTTTTATGTACTTTTTAATTGTATTACTAGTTATAATAGTAATCATAGCATTAAAGTCAATTAAAGTTGTTAGACAATCAGAAGTGTACATTATAGAAAGATTAGGTAAATTTCACAAAGTAGCTGATGCAGGTTTAACAATAATTATTCCGTTTGTGGATCATGTTAGAAGTGTTGTAAGTTTAAAACAACAAACAATGGATGTTCCACCACAAGGAGTTATCACTAAAGATAATGTAACAATCACAATAGACACTGTCGTGTTTTATCAAATCACAGATCCAGCAAAAGCTGTTTATGAAATTCAAAGTTTAAAGAAAGGTATTGAATATCTTGCAATCACAACAATTCGTGATATTGTTGGTAAAATGGATTTAGATGCAACATTTAGTTCAAGAGACAACATAAATGCTGAATTAAGATCTATCCTAGATGAAGCTACAGATAGATGGGGTTGTAAAATAGATAGAGTTGAGATTAAAGATATCACTCCTCCAGCAGATATTAGAGATGCAATGGAAAAGCAAATGAATGCAGAAAGAAATAAAAGAGCTTTAATTCTTGAGGCTGAAGCTCAAAGACAATCTGCTGTTACTATTGCAGAAGGTAAAAAAGCTGCTGCTATACTAGAAGCCGAAGCAGATAGAGAATCAAGAATTAGAAGAGCAGCCGGTGAAGCTCAAGCTATTAAGTCTGTTGCAGAAGCTAAAGCAAAAGAGATTTCAATGGTTTATGATGCAATCAAATCATCTAACCCAGATGATAAATTAGTTCAAATTAAATCTCTTGAAGCATTAGAAGAAATTGCTAAAGGTGAAGCAAATAAAGTGTTTATACCATTTGAAGCAACTGGTGCTTTAAGTAGTCTAGGTGCAGTTAAAGAAGTTTTTACAGATAATAAAAAACAATAAAAAAATTTGTCAACAGGGACGGTCCTTGTTGACAAATTTTTATTTTTCTATATATGGTTCCACATGGACAATAGCTTTATATACATTCCCCAACTTAGTTATATCTTTTTCTAATTTGTCTGCTAAATTATGACTATCAAAAGTTGTCATTTGTCCATCAACTGCAATTGTTAGAAATACTATGTATTGGTACCCAACAGGTGTAGATGAAATTTCATTTATTCCTTTTACTTCTTTATTACTATTAATGATACTTATTATTGTATCTTTTGTTTGTTCATCAATAGACATATCCATTAATATATTATAACTTTCTATGAAGATTCCTATTCCTGTTTTACATATCCAAGCTGAAATTCCAATACCTACAATACTATCAAACCAAGTTATTCCTTTTAAAGATAATAAAATTGATATTAAAGTAAATGTTGTGATTATACAATCATTTCTATGATCTGCCATTGATGCTTGTAATAGAATATTATTACATTTTTTATACATTGCTCTTGTGTAAAAATACAATGCTAGCTTTGTTGCAATTGTAATAATACATACTGTTATAAGCCAGCAAGAAAATGTAATTTCATTTCCATTTACTAAAGTCATAAATGCATCTATTATATTTTTTATAGATACAAATATCATAGATATTGCTATGAACAAGGAAAATAAATATTCTGCTTTTCCATGTCCAAAATTGTGGTCTTCGTCTTTTGGTGCACTTGCTATTTTGTTTCCTATTGTTGTCATTAATGATGCAAATATATCTCCCGCACTATTGATACTATCTGCTATCATTGCCTGGCTTTTACTAGTAAAACCAACAATTGCTTTTATTACTAATAAAAATATGTTTCCTATAATTCCTAACATACCAACTCTTTTAGTTGTTTTAAATCGTTCTTCCATTTTAACCTCTCTTTATTTATTACAATAAAATCATATATTATTAATACATAATATGATAATGTTTTTATTATAACGCTTTTAGGAATTATATTCAATAGTTTTTCAGGATTAAAAAAATTTATATTTATTAGACCCAAGTTACTACTCTTAATCCTTTTGTAGCTCCCCAAGGTGCACCTGTAATACTATCTTTTGATTTATTTATTTTTATTTCATTTAAATTTGTACATCCTGAAAAAGCATTATTTCCAATATTTTGTACATTGTTTGGAATTTCTATTTTTTCTAAACTTGTACAACTACTAAATGCTCTGTCTTCAATTGTAATTAATGTATTTGGAAATTCAATATTTTTTAATTTTGATGACATAGTATCAAAAGCATTACTTCCAATTGTTAGAACTCCTTCAGGTATTTTATAGCTTTCTACATCTTTTATAAATGTAATAATTTTAGTTTTATCTTTATTATAAATATAATTTTCATCACTTGAATAATATGGATTTTCTTCATCTATATTTACTTTTTCTATAAAGTCATCAACAGTTATAATAAAGTTAGCATTTAAATTATTGACTCCTTTACCTATATTAATTTGTTTTAGTACTTTATTTGCTCCACTAAATACCCATCCTTCTATTTTTTCTACATTATCTGGTATATTTATTATTTCTGCATTTTTACATCCTATTAACGCCATTGTTTTTATTGTTTTTACATTGTTATTAATGTTAAGTACTTTTTCACTAGATATTCCATAAACTAAATCATTATAGTTAGTTGTATATATAAAATTATTTTCTGAAAAATAATTACTATTTTCTTTGGCAACATTTATATTTTTTAAAGAACTCATTCCATTAAACGTATCTCCTGAAATTCCTGATGTTAATGTGCTTGGTAGATTTATTGTTTCGACATTATTACATAATGAAAAAGATCTACTTAATATAGTTTTTACTCCTTCTTTTATTGTTAAAGTATTTCCTTTTATTCCATTTGCATTTACATTAACTAATGTTTCTCCATTTTTTGTATATATAATTCCTTCTTCAATTTTGTAATATTCATTTTTTGCATCTATTGTCATATTAGTAAGGTTCTTACAAAATGCAAATGCTGCCCAATTGATTTCTTTTACTGCTTTTGGAATAATTATATTATTTAATGATCTACATTCATAAAATACTGATATATCTATAGTCTCTACAGTTTCTGGTATATCAATAGTTTTTAGATTTGTGCATCCCCAAAATAAGCTTCCCTCTAATTTTTTTATATTATTAGAAAGTTTAACTTCTTCTAAATTTTTACAATCTTGAAATCCATATTTACCTATTGATGTAACAGTATCTGGTATTATTACTTTCTTAAGATTCTCACAATTTCTAAATGCTGATTCTCCTATTTCTTTTACTCCATCTTCTATTATTATTGTTTCCAATGTACTATTATATGAAAATGCATTTGCTCCTATCTTTTCTACACTTCCAGGTATTATTACTGTTTTTACTCCATCTATCCCTGAGAAAGCCCCATCTGCTATTGATGTTACAATATCTGGTATTATTATTGTATCTTCATTTTGTAGTGCCAAGTTCAAATCAGATGATAGTAATTCTCCTTCTTCTGTTATTTCATATGGCATTACAGATATACCTATGTTTTGTGCTGCTTTTATTTCTTTTTTATCTGTAGAAATTATATATAACTTTCCATTTATTATTATAAATTTGTTTAATTCATTTTCATTTAAATCTTTTATTACTGTTTGTATTGTTCCTTCTTCATCTTCTGGTTTTGTATTATATTCTAGACTTGTCTTTCCCGCTGATAAACTGTCTCCTTCAAAATTATTATTTTCTATTAATTTGTTGTTCTTATATAATTCAACTTCCTCTTTGTATGCTGAAAATTCTGTTTCTAGTTTTGCTAAAGTTGAGTTTGTTATTATTCCGTCGTCTCCTGTAAGCATTGATATTGCTACTCCTGCTATTATTAATAATACTACTATTGTTACTACTAATGCTATTAATGTTATTCCATTATTTTTTGGTTTTAATTCTTTTGTTCTCATCTTATTCTTCTCTCCTTTGTTTATGTACTCATTTTGCATATAATAATTATATACTATTGTTTAATAATTATCCTATATTTAAATATAGGATTATCTTTAAGTGCTATACTTAATGATAAAGCAAAAACTCGAAATCTATTATATTTCAGGC
>ERZ1643251.2824-NODE-2824-length-16981-cov-60.162945_pt1 | contig 16981 bp, 14 predicted proteins | sample MGYA00579261_ERZ1643251 | MGnify/ENA primary metagenome ERZ1643251 (study PRJEB29033, sample SAMEA4952267) | chicken gut metagenome | biome: Broiler Chicken; feature: Gastrointestinal Tract; material: Caecum | place: Ireland | collected 2018 | study: Broiler...
TATAAAATAAAAACTTACAAACCATTATAGTCCGTAAGTTGTATTCAAATGGAGCAATAGCACAGGCTATTTGAAACTCCTAATAGTAAAAGTTGATAAACAACTAATCACTAAAATAATAATAATACCACAAATATTGATAAATTCAAATACTTATGCTGATTAATTTGTCAAATTATGTTATACTTATAGTAGCTGAATATCTTTATGATATTCTTTTTTTATAAGGAGGATAGATTATGCCTGAATCTAAAAGAAGTTCAAAAAAAACTGAACATAGAGCCGTTAGTAAAATTAGATATTTAATTGATGAACTTGAATATATCGATTATAATTTTAGTGAAAATGATAAAGGTATCTCATTTGATGGTACAATAGATTTATTTAAAGGAGATATAGATTTAAAAGAAAATTGGGAAGGTAGTATAAAAGCCCAGATAAAAGGTAGAACCATGTATAAAGACCCAACTAATGTTGATAAAATAACTTTTGATTTAGATAAAAGAGACTTGAATAATTTTTTGAAAGAAGACGGAACGATACTTATAGTAGTTAAATTTTATGACAAAGATATAAATAAATATGGCATTTATATTAATCCTTTACTACCTGCGGATATAAAAAAAATACAAGATGAAAATAAATCTAACACTTCAGCAAATGTAAAAGTAAAATTAAGAAAAGTTAAAGATAGCATAAACTTAGAAAAAATATGTAGAACATTTAAAATAAATCAAGATATTCAAAAAGGTAAAATTGATTTAATAAATAATAACTTTAAAATGGATCCCTCATATATAACAAAATTCTTCTTGTGGGATTCAAAAGATTTCAGGTTAGAAAATTTACTTGGCTCTACTCAATATTTTTATACTTATGATTCTAATCAAAATTTAATTAATATATGTTCACAAGAGATAAATACTTTAACGGAAAAAATGAATTATAAAATTACTGATAAAGATGAAAAAATTGTTTTTGATGATATTACATTGACTACTACGGATGAAGAAAAAATAATATCTTTTGGTAAATCATTTGTATTAAATCCTAAAAAGTTTGAATTTAATATAAAAATACAAGGCACTTTTCACGAAAGAATTAAAACTTTAGATTTTATAAAGTGTATTTATAATGAGGGTGGCTTTTATGTTGATGGAAATTTATTATCTTTAAATATAAATGATAACTTCAAAGATAGTTTTGGTAAAATATATGATGATTATAAATCCATTGAGAGTTTTTTGTCAAAACATAATGTTAAAAAAGATTTAAACTTTGATCTTTGGACTAATGATGATTTTAAAAATTTAGGTATAATTATTTCATCTATAGAAAACAAAAGAGCAATAAGTTTTAATGGTTCATTGAATTCAATGTTAGGACCATATAAAATAAAAGATTTATCGTTATCAATTCTTGCAGTTAGACGTAATGATGGATTGTTTGATACATATTCTATATGGAATTCTGACAATCAATATAATAATTTTAAAATCACAATACCTGGTAATAATGATATATTATGCAATAATAAATTTATGGTATTAAATAAGGAGGCATATCTTTCTGATGATATTAATTACGATGAAATGAAAAATAGTTTCAAAAATATTGAATATAACAAAGACAATAAAATTTTAATAAATGCTCAAGTTTTAAATTTGATTGATATATATGATGAAAATAATAATAAGGACTTACTTGATTATTCAATGTGGTTAACAAATAATCTTTTAACTCATTCTAATGAGGAGGATAAACATATTTATTTTATAAATCGTTGTCAAATATTAAAAAGACTTGATTCAATTTCTAAAGAAGATAAAGAAGAATTATTTAAAATCAAAGAAAATACAACAGATTCATTAACAAAAATAAGTTGTAATTTATTACTGGATAATAAAGAGGATGCTAATATAATAATAAGTAAATTAGATGAAAATGCTCTTGCAACTTTAAAAGAATTTCCAATTTCAAAATACATTAATTAAAATTCAATTGTTTTAAGACAAAACCAAATAAAAATGGTATAATAATTATTAAGAGTATTGGAGGTAAATAATAATGAAAAAATCAAGAAAATGTATAGAATTATTTGCCGGTGCTGGAGGTTTGGCATTAGGTTTAGAACAAGCAGGTTTTGAAGAAATCGGATTAGTTGAATTTGATCATACCGCTTGTGAAACATTAAGAATAAATAGACCTAATTGGAATGTGTTGGAAGAAGATGTAATTGAAGTATCAAAAAGAGATTTATTAAAAGAATTTAAATTAAAAAAAGGAGAACTTGATTTACTATCTGGAGGATATCCGTGTCAAGCATTTAGTTATGCAGGTAAAAAATTGGGACTAGATGATGTTCGTGGAACAATGTTTTATTATTATGCTGAATTTATTAAGCAATTACAACCTAAAATGTTTTTGGCAGAAAATGTAAAGGGACTAACTACTCATGATGGTGGTAAAACTATTGGTACAATGGTAAATGTATTTAAAGATTTAGGATATGCAGTTGAATGGCAAGTTTTAAATGCTTGGGATTACGGAGTTGCTGAAAAAAGACAGAGAGTTGTTATTATTGGAATAAGAAATGACTTAAAAGAAAAAGTAAAATTTGAATATCCTACACCACATGAATATAAACCTGTATTAAGAGATGTCTTAAAAAATGTACCTGATTCTATTGGTGCTAAATATCCAGAAAGTAAAAAGAAAGTTTTTGATTTGGTTCCACCTGGAGGATATTGGAAAGATTTGCCAGATGATGTTGCTAGAGAATACATGAAATCTTGTTATTTTATGGGTGGTGGAAGAACAGGAATTGCTAGGAGGTTATCATGGGATGAACCATCATTAACACTTACGTGTTCTCCAATGATGAAGCAAACAGATAGATGTCATCCAGATGAAAGTAGACCATTTACAACGAGAGAATATGCACGTATTCAATCATTTCCTGATGAATGGCAATTTGCTGGTAAAATGAATGATATATATAAGCAAATTGGAAATGCTGTTCCCGTTAATTTAGCAAAATGTGTTGGAATAGAAATAATGAACGCATTAAATGGAGGTGAAGCATAATGTGGGAATTAGATTTTATATCTAGGGAAGATTTTAAAGAACACGTAGCAAATACTATAAAAACATATGATAATACATTAAAATCAATAGATTTAAAAACTTTTAATAGTAATATTATTGATCCTATTAAATTAACTTTTGATAGTAAAGTATATAGAAAAGATATAGAAGAAGTTATTGAAAACGAATTAGTAAGACAAAGAGATAAGACAAATACAAATGCGATTGGTTATTTTCATCAGAATCTATTTAAATATATTAAAAATTGTGAAGTACCAGATGTAGGTTTTGATGTTATTTTTACTAGAAAAGATGGTTCAAAGGTATATGTAGAAATGAAAAATAAACATAATACAATGAATTCTTCTGCTGCACAGAAAACATATTTAAAAATGACAATGCAACTTTTAGAAGAAGATTGTGATTGTTATTTAGTAGAAATAATTGCAAAGAAAAGTCAAAATATTATTTGGAGTATTTCTTTAGATTATCAAAAAACAACAAACGAACATATAAGACGTGTTTCTATAGATAAGTTTTATGAGGAAGTGACGGGTAATAAAAATGCCTTTTACTTAATTTGTAAAAACCTACCAAATATTATTGATGAGATAATCAGTGAGAATAAAGAACTATCTGTTGAAGAAGATACAGTAATTAGTGAATTAAAACAAAATAATCCTGATATTTTAAAATCATTATATATGTTGGCATTTAGTACTTATGAAGGATTTAAAGAAGAATAGAGTTATTACATTAAAGCAACCATGGGCTTCTTTAGTTGCTAATGGCTTAAAAATTTATGAATTTAGAAATATGAATTATTCGTATCGTGGCAAAATTTTTATCCATGCTGGAAAAGGTATAGATAAAGATGCTTTGGAAAGCGTTAAAGAATACAATTTAGAATATCCACAATCTAAAATATTAGCAGAAGTTGAAATTGTTGATTGCTTAAAAATTGATGATAACTTTAATAAATTTATAAATGACATGAATTCTCCTGTATATGGTAACAAGCAAAGAACAGGATACGCTTGGAAATTGAAAAATATAAAAAAATTAAATTGTAACAACACTATTAATGGAAAACAAGGTATTTGGTATATTGATGATAAAGAAATAAAATAGATGATTAACGTTCATAATCATCTTTTTCTTTGCTCAAATCTAAATCTTCAATATCTTCATCATCCAAAACATTATCTTCATACATTTCATTAACAACATCAATATATTTATCATCTTTATCATACCAAGTATGAAGTTTGCTATGTAAGAAAGATATTAATTTATTAAATTTTTCTTTCCAATAATCAATGATATTTCTTAAATCATTAATCTTTGATTTTAAAATTGATATTTCATTATCTTTTTCCTCAATAGTAGCATTTAAGGTTTTAACTCTTAAATTAAGTGCCTCATTATTTTCAGTAAGAGTTTTAATTTTTTTTCTATTATCTTTTAATTCATCATTAACATTGTTAAGAGTTTTAGATAAAGTTTGTATTTTATCATACTCTTTATTTGTATTATCAACTTGTTTGATAAAATCGATAAAAGAATCTTTATCTTCTTTTGATAATATATAATTATCTTTATTAATTTTAGATGTTTTAAGATTATTAATTTTATCTTTTATATCTTTAGAGTTTGTTTTTAATTCTGAAGATTTTTTATTTGCTACTTCTAAATTTTCAGTATTCTTTTCAAGTTGTTTTTTCATTTCAATATAATTGTCCATATCTTTAATATGTATATCTCTATTTCTTCCTTTTTGTTTTTTCTTTAAAGTAGAATCTAAATTATATTCTTGATTAAATTCTTCAATACATAAAGTTCTCATTTTATCTTGTAATCTGATTAATGATTCTTTAGTGAATACATCGGATTTTCCAACTTGTTTTTCCATACCATTTTTATTTTTGTATTTAATTGGAACACCAACTACATGCATATGTGGACTTGTTTCATCATAATGGATTATTGCTGAAGCAACTTTAAAATTCGGAACTAATAATTTTAAATCATCAACTTGTTTCTTATAAACTTCTGACATTTTCTTTTTATAATTTTCATCTTTAGTATCCCAGTATTCTTTATCTCCAAGTTCAATAATAATTTCACAAGCAAGATCCTTTTTCTCATTATTAGATACATTATCAAAATAATTATCTATCATACGACTAGGTCTAGATTGTTTTGAATTGTATTCTAATCTTGCTTCCTCAAATTCATCTAAATATAATTTTTTAACATCTTCAAGTGGAGAAGAAGAACCTTTTACTATTTCAATTAGTTCTTGTTCATTATCATATTTTCTATAATTATGTTTATCTACTTTCGATAATTGTCTAATATTTTGAATAGCATTATTACAATATGAAGTTGTTCCACTTAAATTATTTTTACCATTTCTTTTAGATATGTTTTTTCTATTTTGATCACTACCTAAATGTAGTGAATAAGCAAGTTCTTCCATATATAAATCACCATCCTTTTTATAGGAGCATATTTTGTCATCCAAAATTACTAACCCCCTAGGAATTTTGTACGCCGAGCATACAAAATATCCAGTGGGCTAAGGTTTAACACCTTAGAATCCGTTTACTTTATTTCGTAATAACTATAAACTTCGTAAATAGTTAAAACTACATAAAGTATCAATTTTTAAATTGCTATCGCCACTTTCATTTACTTCGTAAACAAAACGTGCCACGCATTTTAAAAATTATTTTCGTTAACATTATCAGGTATTGTTTCAAATACATCTCTAATGTTAACTTTTATATCATTAGGGTTATTCTGTGTAGCAAACATCCCCATTGATACCCAATTATTATCTACATTATTATTTTCTTGTAATGGAAATGTTCTAATAGGAACTTCATTTCTACGAAGTGGTCCAATATCTAATTTTTCAGTTTCTTTATAATATGTTCCTTTATAAAAATTAACTTCATAATATTCATTTAATCTATAAAAATGTTGCATTACATCTTTAATAGGTAAATACTCACTATATCTAATTTCACTATCAACACATACACCATTAAAGTTATAAGTAAGTGGTCTTTTTTTATCAATAAAACCTTTCTTGTATAATTCTTCATAATCACTATAAAATGTACTTCTAAAATTAATTTGTTTTACTTCGTATTTTCTATTTACCATTTCAAGTTCGATGTCATCAACATATCTCATAATAATATCTGCTTTTATATCTCTATCAAGTAAATTCCAATTATCATTGAAAGCATAGTAAGATATTGGTAATTTAACTTTATTAATAAAGTCCATATCTCTTTTTAATAATATATCTTCAGTAGTAAAGTTTAATTGTTCTGCTTGTGAGTTTTCTAACAATTTAGAATTAATCATTTCAATTTGATTTTCTATTATTTTAGACTCTTCTTTAAATTCTTCTTCAGTAAATAATTCATCAATATATGCTTTTCTAATTCTTTCTTTTTTGTTATTTAAATTTTTTAATTCTTTTTTTAGTTGTTCTTTAGGATTATCTACTTTTGATTTTAAAACTGGTAAAAAGAACTCATTAACAACATTATCGTATTCTAATATATCAGCAAGTAAGTTTTTAATTTTTTCTTCAATCTTATCTTCGTGAATATTATTTTTACAATTTTCACATCTATAATAGAAATACCATTTATCAGATTTAATTTTATGTGAAGCACCACCAGCAAGTATTCTTCCACATTTTGGACATTTTAACTTTTGTAAAAAAATATAAGTTTGTGTTCTCATATAGTTCTTTTGATTTTTCTTTTTTTGAACTTGGCAGTTTTCCCACATTTCTTTACTTATTATTGGCTCTACAACATCTTTATAGTAAGTAGGATGATTTGTTCTTTTACCATGTACATAATCACCTTTATAAACCTCATTTGATATTATTCTTAATATTCCTGTATCTTTCCAATTAGTTTTTCCTAATACTTGTTCTTCATTAAATATAGTTGCAATATTATAATAAGATTTACCTTCAAAATATAAATCATATATTCTTATTACAATATCTTTTGTAAGTGGATCAGGTACTAATTTTTTATCAATATGTTTATAACCAAGTGGAGCTCGAGCAGGAATATGACCTTCTTTAATTGCACCTGCTAAACCAACTTTAGTTCTTTCACTTGTTCTTTCTATTTCTTGTTGAGAAACACTTGTTAAGATTCTTGAAATCATTTTACCATTTGCATTAGTAGTATTTATATCATCATTAGCACAATCCAAATATGCATCGTTTTCCTCTAAAAATTTCAATATATTTTCCCAATCGTAAACAGAACGGGTTAATCTATCCAACTTTAAAACAACAATAGTATTACATTTTTTATCTTTTATATCTTGTAATAATTCTTCAAAAGCAGGTCGATAATTGCCGGTTTTAGCACTTATACCAGAATCTTTATATATTTTATATACTTCATATCCTTTGTATTCACACATAGCCCTTAAACGTTTTTCTTGTTCCTTTAAACTGAATCCTTCTCGTGCTTGATCTTCGGTACTAACTCTTATATATAATCCTGCAATTTTATTTTCTTCATTCATTATTTATCAACTCCTTTTATCAACAAAAAAGGGAGTCAAAAATACTAGTTCAAACTAATACCTTTGACTCCACTTAATTTTATATTATATTTTTTATTAATTATGTACTTGACCATAGATGTACCTCGCTTTCTAATAAAAGACGGATACTGCTTGTCATTTATTGGTTTTATATAATATACTTTTAAATTTGATTTGTCAATCCTATCAATAGGTATTAATTTATTTTATATAATTTTCTAATTCAGATAATTTAATCTTATTTGATAAATTTTCTATAAATATTTCATTAGAATAGTTAAAAGCAAGAAAAGTAATATTATTAATAATAATTCTATGTGGCTCAATATAAGTTAAGTTCGTCTTGTCAATTTTTCTAATACTACCATTAATAATAGTTGGTTGTACTTTAGCAAATTCGCATATAAATTCAATTTTCTTTTTTAGTGATTCTTCTAATGAAATTTCTTCTTTAATAATATTTACCATAGTTCCATCCTTTCTTTATAAAGTAGAATAGTTTTCTAAACGCAAAAAAACTAATCCATTTCTAGATTAGTTATTTATCAAAACTCGAAAAGTTCGAGCAGATTTCACTATGGAGCGATAACTTCACTTATATTCGAAAAATTATACTCCTAAAGTTGTTTGATTAAATCAACTAAATAAATTATATAGTAATTACACTTAAAAATCAAGATTATGATTTATTCATTATTTTCTATAGTAGAAATTAAAGCCTTTTGTACAAGCCTATTTAAGTATCTAAAATTCTTAGTACTATTAATTACATTTTTATCTATTTTTTTAATTACATCCGCATAATCTATTGTTTTACCATATTTATCATTATATTTTTCTACTAATGCTTTTGCTTTTTCAACAATATACTTATTTTTTATCTCAAATCCTACTGGTTCAAACAAGGCTTTCATAGTGAATCTTGATAATAATGGAGCGGGAATAACTTCTTTATAATTTTCTTCTTTTAAATTTGTTGTAAAAATTATTAAGTAACCATTAAGATCATACTCATTTTCATTTAAATCAGTAAATTTTCCATCTTCTAGTAGTTCGTAGAAAAAGTTAAAAATATCTGTATCTGCTTTTTCGAATTCATCTATTAATATAACTTTTGAATCACTATTTTTAATTTTATTTGATAACTCACCACCTCTTTCACTACCATAATATCCTTTAGGCGAACCTATTAAACTATTTATTGCTCCTTGAGTTTTATAATTTCCTAAGTTTATTTTTATTATATTTGAACCACTAAAAAATGTTTCGTGTATAATTCTAGCCAATTCCGTTTTTCCAGTTCCGGAATCTCCACAAATCAAAAGAGACATTATTTTTATTTCGCCTAGATTATAAAGAATTGAATAATTTTTTATTTGATTAATAAATTCTTCTTTAAATTCTTTATGCCCATATAATTTTTTATTTAAATTTTCTTCGAGTGAATTTATTTGTTGCTCGGTCAAACTACTAAAGTCAAAATATGATTCAGCGCTATTGTTATATATTTTTTGAATTGGTATAACTTCATCTATATATTGTCCAAAATCTTCTTTAAATCTTGTAAGCGAATTATAATTAATTATTATATGCCAATTACTTTTAATTCTTACTTGTGAAATTATATTATCTATTACTAGTAAATTTTCGTTTGAACTTCGATACAAAGTAGTTATATCTACATAAACCTCATTTTCGTTAGTTATCAGAGATAAGCTATTGTTATTGTTATTTGATGCAATATCATACGTGGAAACAATTATATCATTATTTTGTTTTTGTTTTTTAAATTCATTTAAACGCTCAGATGTATATGAATAAATTATTAAGCCATTATTCATTGATATCAGCTCCCTTTATGTCTAAATCCTGAACGATAGCTATTAAGTCAATATATATCGCTTTATTTTTTTCATTCATTTTTTCATTTTTAGTGTTTCTTTTTGGAGTATTGGATTTTAGTAGGTCTTCTTCCATATAATGACCATTTTCGCCAATTTCTTGTAAATAATTAAACGTACTATTATTTTTATATTCATAATTATCAGTTCTATATATACCAATAATATTTACTTTTCCTACTTCTAAATCATAAATAGAATAATCATTTTCAAATTCTTTTTCAGTTTTTATAGGAATTGATATATAGAATTCAGTATTTTTTATTTTTCCTTTTAGACTATATTTATAATCTTTTAAAAGAATATTTCCAATCGCATTAATATCTATATTTAAAGTTTGTCCATCACTTACAGTAGAAATATTACTATCTTTAAATATTCCAGATAGCATTGAGTTAATTTGTGCAATTTCATCTCTATTAACTATTTGTAGTTGTACATCATCAATTTTTATTAAACTTCCGTTGGTTAATTTTTTATCATCAATTCGTTTACATTTTTTTATTATTTCACTCAAATAGGTTGAATTAGTTTCTTTAATTTCTTGGAGTTCTTTGTATTCATATGTTTTTGTTGTAGAGTTTTCGTTTGAAATTGAAGGTACAAAAGAACTTTTATCTTTGGTCATATTTCCACCTAGTGATAGAGTCATTTTTTGAGTTTCTTCATCTTTAACACTCAATTCTTCTTTTGCTTTTCTCCTATTGTTTATTAACATGCATATTTCAAATACTTTTGGATGATTAATGTAATAGATGTTAAATAAGTCATTCTTTTCCTTACATTCTTTCTTTCTGAATAGTATACTTATAAAATTATAGTTAAATAGTATTACTATTATGACAACTGCAATCCAACATAAAATTGCAACTTTATATATGATTGGTAAAAAAACACCAACTATATAAAATAAAATCATTATAAAAGCAATTTCAAATATCATTTTTAATATTTTAATCATTATTTGCATCATATCCCTCCTTTAAGAATAATTTGTTTTCTATTATATCACTTTGTTTATCTTTTTTAAATAAATACAAGGTAAAATCTAGAATAATTAGCAATTATATAGTATAATTTTATTAGTGGATTTCTTGTTTAGGTGGTGTTGTATGGAAACAATTAATAGAGAGTTAAAAGATTATATTGAACAACAAATATTACCAATATATAAAAATAATGATTCTGGTCATGGCATCGAACACATTCAGTATGTTGTTAAAAGAAGTTTAAGGTTTGCTAGTCAATATCCAAATATAAATCTTGATATGGTATATGCTATTGCTTCTTTTCATGATATAGCACATCATATAGATAAAGATAACCACGAAGTATTATCTGCTAAACTATTTTATGAAAATGAAAAAATGAAAGATTTCTTTGATGATAAACAAAGAAAAATCATAAAAGAAGCAATAGAAGATCATAGAGCATCATTAGAACATGAACCTAGAAGCGATTATGGTAAGATAATTTCATCAGCCGATAGAACAACTAGTATTGATTCTGTGTTGCAAAGAACTCATTCTTATACTACTAAACATTACCCAGATTTAGATTTATTCCAAATGGTTGAGCGTTCTTATAATCATATGTTTAAAAAGTATGGTGGTAATGGTTATGCTAAAAATTACTGTTATGATGAAGAGTATGAACAATTTAAACGAGATGTTGAAACAATTTCAAAGAATAAATGGGAGTTTACAAAAAAGTATTTGGAGGTAAACAGAATTATGGATTTAAAAGAGAAAGCAAAAATATTTGCAATAAATGCTCATATGGGGCAAACCAGAAAAAGTGAACCTGATAAACCTATGATAATACATCCTATTAGTATAGGTATGCTATTAGAAGAATATGGCTATGATGAAGCAGTAGTAGCTGCAGGTTATTTACACGATGTCGTAGAAGATACTAAATATACTATTGAAGATATAAAAAAAGAATTTGGTGATGAAGTTGCAAATTTAGTTATGAGTGCATCAGAGCCGGATAAATCATTGTCTTGGGAAGAAAGAAAAGCGCACACTATTGAAGAAACTAAAAAGTTACCATTAAGAAATAAGCTAGTTATTTGTGCAGATAAGATAAATAATTTAGAAGATTTAATGCTTAAATTTCAGAAAAGTGGAAAAAGAGATTTTTCAGCATTTAAGCGAGGCGAAAAACAACAAAAATGGTATTATACAAGTGTATATGAAAGTTTAATTTCTGGTGAAAATGAAAATTTACCTATATTTAAAAGACTTAAAAATGTACTAGATATTGTATTCGCTGAAAAAGAAGATTTATATTTAAGAGATACTATTTTTGATGATAATAGAGAATATTATGAAAAACTAAAAAAGCTACATGCACAAAAGGTAGAATTACAAAAATTAAAAGCATTATGTGCATTATCAAAACCATTTGTTATTGAATTTAGTGGTACGCCTAGAACTGGTAAAACTACTACAATAAATAATCTATATGATTTCTTTAAAAAAGGTGGCTTTAATACTGCTATAATTGAAGAATTTACCACATCTAGATATTATAAAGAAGTATTTAAACAAAAATATAAAGATGTAAGTTCTACTGAATCAAATATGGCAATAATAGAAGAAGTTACAAGGCAATTAGAAGAGGCACTTAATTCTGGTAAAGAAATAATTCTAATTGATAGGTCTATAAATGATAGACAGATTTGGAATTATAGAAGATATATTCGTGGTGATATGCCAGAAGAACTATACGTTGAATCAAGAGAGAAGTATCGTGCATTATCGAGAAAGTTAATAGATTTTCTAGTTATTACATACGCTGAGCCGCTAATTTCATTAAAAAGAGATTATAACTCGAGTTTAGCACTGGAAAAAAGAAATTTTTTAAATATTGATAATTTAAATGAATATAATAGAAGTTTAAGAGATTTAAAGGAATTATTTGAAATGAGTGTAGATGATTCGATTTTACTAGATACAAGTTCAATGGGTATGGATGAAGTTTCTGTAGAAATTGCATCACAAATAATGCCTGCTATGAGAAAAAGATATATTAAAAGTTTTAAACAAAAATATAATTTAAAGTAATACAACCTAAAAAGGAAGAGCAACTCTTCCTTTTAAAATTACTTTATTTGGTATTAATAATAGAATTGTCTTTTTCTTTTTGGATATCTTTATCAAAATTATTAAGATTATTTTGTATGCCTTCAGCTCGTTTGGTTATCTCTTTACAATACTTATCATACTTGTAGAGTTCTTTGATTTTAGGTTTTATATCATTTATTTCGGCAAGTATTTGAGTTTGCTTTTCTTCAGTTTTTGCTCTATGATATCTTTTCCAAAGATTTTCTCTTGTACATTTTAATTCGCTTAATTCATTAAAATTATTTTTAGCAAAGTTATCTAAATCTTCTTTTGTAATAATATTATTCTCGTGCATAAATATAACTTGCTGTGAAATTTGCTCTAATTTATAAACTTCTTTTCTAATAGAGTATGGAAGATATTGTTTAGGATGATTCTTTGGGAATACTCCTAGTAGATAACAATAGTATAAATATAATCCATATATTCCTTTATGGGGTTTATTAGTCCTAGAATATTCTTCAAAGATAGATTTTTGTGGCATAGGTCTAAATACTATTTGTTTTGATAAATATAATCGTTGGTTTAATCTTTCTTTTGAATATTCTACACCAAATACATTTTCTATTCTAACTTTATCTTCACCATCTCTATAAATAGTTATTATACCATTACGAGAATAAACTTTATAACCTAATGATTTCATTCTTTCAAATAGTTGTTTTAAAGTAACTGAATAACTAATAACATTATCTAAATCTTCTTTAAGAGTTTTGTAATATTCATCGTTTGAAATACTCTTGGTGAAAGTCTTTTTATAAAACTTATCTTCATCTAATACAGATAGACCATATTCAGAGCATAATGAATCAGAAATATGTCTTATCTTTGATATATTGGTTAGGTTGTTATTATATTTCTTACCAATTTTAAAAGAAACAGAATTGATTATGAAATGGTTGTGAATATGATTAGTATTTTGATGTGTAGCCACAACCACTTCATAATCTTTAAACATTTCTTCAGCAAACTTAACACCAATCTCATGAGCAATATCTGGAGTAACTTCTCCTTCTATAAATGACTGGTAACCATGATAAGCGAGAACTCCGTCTTTCTTTCTAAATCTCTCTTTAGTGAACTCCATATCGGCACAAGGATTATCTTCATCACAATTTAAGCAACTGACATAACAAACTTTTTCTTGTTTAAAATTATAATCTTTAATAGATTCTTCTAAATAACTATATGATTCTCTATTACCATAATCTTTATTAAGAGTCTTTTCAGGATTGATGATATAATTTATAGACTGCTTTAAATTATTCTTAATACTCCAAATTGATGTTGTCGCCATTATAGGTTTATCCTTTCTTTTAGAGTGGTGGGAGTAATACCACCTTGCTTGCTTATGACAACATCAGACATAAATTAACTCTTTTAGAATAATTTCTTCAGCAGTATTCTTATAATTATTCATCAATTTTACCCATTCAAGTTGATTATTTTCTTTATTTTTTTCAGATAGTATTTCATCGTTTTTAATATAGTTATCCATTAAAGTTTTTAATCTTTTTTCACATTCAATACTTACTGAAAAAAGATGGTTTGTTAGTTTGTTCTTCATTAAAAGTGTCTGATATAATCCTTTTTTGCGTTCCTTAATATACTCTAGTCTTAATAATCCATACTTGTTTATTTCTCCATAGTTTTGATTTTCTATCACCAAATTGGGTAATAAATAATCTCCAATTTTTTTATAATCAATATTCATAATTTAATCAAATCCTTTCTAATTTTCTAATAATTTATTTGTTTTGTAGCTTATAATTCCATATTTATCTTTAACATTATCTACTGTAATAGGAAACTTTTCTTTAAGTGAAATTGCTACAAATCTTATAATTTTTTCATTATCTTTTGGTTGATATTCTAAAATAACTTCATTAGTTTCTTCATCAATTGTTTCATACATTTCATAAAAAGATGTTTCAAAGTGCTCGTTCATTTTAGATAAATATTTATCTAATTGTTCTTCATTCATTCTGCCACCTTTTATACATTTTTCTTTATTACCAACCATAACAGGTACTGCTATATCAAAGATACCTGCATCATAGAACTTTACTAATTGTCTTATAAATCCGTTTCTAAAATTAATTTTTTCAAGAATTAAATTACCTTTACTATCTTTCTTTATCTCAATAGTATCAATAAATTTTGATATAAATTTTTGTTTTTCAGACTTGTCCATACCATTCCATTTAGTTTTTAAAACACTATTTAAAGTATCAAGTCTAATCATTTTTTCTTTTTCTAAATCTCTCTCAGCAAGTAATTCATGCGGAGAGTAGTTAAAAGTTTCTAAATTAACTAACTCTAATTTTTTACTTTCAAGGTTAGCAAGTTTATCTTCAATTAGTTTATAATCTTCTTTAAAATCATCAATTTCAACAATGCCTTTGATATACAAATTTTTAATTCTATTTCTTTGCTTTTCTAAATCTCTAATCTCTTTATCAATAGAAGTGGTATCAATATTATTAGTTTTATCTTCTAATACGGGTAGAAAGAAATTTTTAACTGCCATATCATATTCTAGTAAATCGTAGATAAAATCTCTCAATAAACATTCTACATGATCTTCATTAAAGTTGATGCGACAATGCTCGCAAGTGTAGTACATATACTTTCTTTTAGTACCACCAGAACCTTTGCATTTCATAATTCTACTACAATTAGGACATTTTAATCTTTGAAAGAAAGTATAAACTCTATCTCTAGTATAAGTCCTTTGATTTCTTTCTTTTTGCCTTTGACATTCTTCCCATTTAGCACGAGATATAATAGGTTCTACAACATTCATATACACAATAGGTTCTAAATTTTCTTGTTTACCAATTCGTTTATATTGTTCATAATCTCCCATATAGATTTTATTATCAATAATTTTTTGTATAGTTGTATCTTTCCACTTCTTTTTAGGATAAATATTGTTTTCTTTAAAGTAGTTAGCAATTTGCTGAAAACTTTTACCTTCTAAATACATATCAAATATCTTTTCTACATAGGGGCGAGTAGCATTATCTATAACCATTCTTTTATCATCTGCACTCTTATAACCAAATGGTCGCTGCCCTGGAATATGACCCGACTTAATGGCTCCATTTAATCCAAATTTTGTTCTTTCTGATACAATTTCTATTTCTAGTTGAGATAAAACAGTAAGCATTCTTACAAAGAATCTACCATTAGCAGTAGAGGTGTTAACATCATCTCTATCACATAGTAGAAAGCAATTATATTGTTCTAATACTGATATAAGTTCTTCTAAATCTCTAACACTTCTTGTTATTCTATCAAGTTTATAAGCAACAATATAATTAAGTTTTCCTTCCTTCATATCTTTAAGCATTTCTTGAAATTGTGGTCTATGTTCCATATCTTTTGCTGATATTCCTGCATCTTTATAGACTTTATAAACTTCTAACTCCTTAAACTTACATAACTGAAGTAATTTTTCTTCTTGCTCTCCAAGTGAAAATCCTTCTCTTGCTTGATCTTCGGTACTAACACGAATATAAACTCCTGCAACTTTCCTTTCATTATCCATAATTATCATTCTCCTTTCTTTCTTGGATTTTTGAAAGGCACCAAAGTAAAAAGGTGTCACATAACAAGGACACCTTTGAATAATTGATTATTTTATACGACAAAAACAACCAATATTGTGGGAGTATATAAACTCACCAATTCATTAATGCCTTGCTATGTACTCTGATAATTCAGACAATGGGATTTTCTTCTTTAAATTCCCTATATAAAAATGTTTCTGTTCATTGAAGAATAGGTATAACTTATCTTCAATAATTACTTTATGTGGCTCTACATACGCTAGATTGGTATGTTCCACAATCCTTAAGTATCCTTCAATTATTTGATAGGACTTCTTATTAAATTTGCAAGACCAATTAATTTTGGCTTTGAGTTCATCACTCATATTGATTTTCTTTTTTATGATATTAATCATACCACATCACACCCTTTCTTTGCAATAGCAACAAAAAAATCAACTTGCGTTGATTTAATCATTAACATCGCTTGGTGCGACGATTTTATCTTTTGGAGCGGGTGATGGGAATCGAACCCACGTGGTCAGCTTGGAAGGCTGAAGTTCTACCATTAAACTACACCCGCAAAATCGATAGGCAAATTAATTGTATTATAAAATCACCTATCTGTCAACCTTTTTTTAATATTTTTTATAAATTTTTTATAAATTTTTATTAGGATTTATTAAAGTTAATGCAACTTTACCTTTTT
>ERZ1643251.2825-NODE-2825-length-16977-cov-464.709547_pt1 | contig 16977 bp, 24 predicted proteins | sample MGYA00579261_ERZ1643251 | MGnify/ENA primary metagenome ERZ1643251 (study PRJEB29033, sample SAMEA4952267) | chicken gut metagenome | biome: Broiler Chicken; feature: Gastrointestinal Tract; material: Caecum | place: Ireland | collected 2018 | study: Broiler...
AAGAGGTAACAACATGCTTGTATTTGAATATATATTTATAGTTATTGTATCACTCCCACTATTATTACTATTCGCTTCATTGTATCTAGAGTTAATTGTAGATATTATTAAAGATATTATAGAAAACATTAAAGGAGACTACTAACATTATGTCAGACAAAGAAATTCTAAAAAAAATTAAAAAAATGAAACCTCCAAAATACTTTTCAGCTATTACATTAAAAGAAGCATACAACGAGGGATTTGAAACCGCAAAAAATGAAGCGATATTTAATTTTTGCTTATGTACAGGAAATATTAAATTATTTGAACAAATGAAAGACACCAATCACAAACAACAACCCTCTACCTCTTCCACGCCATCACACTACCAAGGCACAATCCAACCCATTGACCTTATCAACGCTCAGAACCTTAATTTTAATCTTGGAAACGTTGTTAAATACGTATGTAGAGCTGGTAAGAAAGATGGTGAACATATTATCACAGACCTCTTTAAAGCAAGGAACTATATTAACTATGAAATTGAAAGAGTAAAAAAATGAATAAACGACAACGCAAAAAACAAGCTAAATTAAAAGCCATGAAAACAGGCGCATATACTCCACGAAACACGTTTCGTTCTACCATGTCCATACAATCTACATTATTTGACCCACATCACCCAAAAAACGAAAAAATGATATACCTAGCTGAAAGAAATTTAAATAGATTGGCTTTCATCATCACAAAACCTGGCATAGTAAACCTAACCAACCTTACTAAAGATGATGTTAAATTTTTACAAAAACCACAATTTGAACAGTTAGTCAATCAAGTCCAAGAGTATATGACTTATGATTGGGCTAGATATAGAGACCCTGAAAGGGTTGACAATATTAACCGCTACGTCTTTACAAAATACTTTGAGGGGCGTAACATTCAATCCACGCAAGGACTCACCAACGCTATTAGAAGACTAGTCAAACAATTAGACAAAGTAAATAAACAATATTCAAAAGGTAATGACAAACGAAAAACCAACAATCCTTTCGTCATTGTATATTATCAAGATTTGGAGTTAAGATAATGAAAAAGAAAAAGAAAAAATATTTAATAACATATTACACCCAACTATACAACGGATATATTGACGAATGTCAAATAATTGTCAAAAGTAGATATAGTGCTAAAATCATTTACAACGATTTGGCAAGTAAAAAAAACACTATTAGCATCGAAATGGAGGAAATATAATGACTTTTTATAAATTATACGACTATAAAACAAAGCAAGATGTTTACTTAAATCCAAACATGATTGCGTATTATGTATATAATGATACGTATGTTGAAATTTATCTATTATCACAGGACTATATGTGTGCTGATAAATTAGATTTTATGAATATGATTTTCTTAGATGGAGGTGAAGAATATTGAAACACACACAACACTATAGAGTATCCATAAACAACATTAGTAAAATTATTCTACTAACTAAACCTCTTCCAGAGTGTGCATTTTTTAAAAACCCTAATGGATACTGCCAAGAAAATAACCAAAAAATTAAAGCTATGGTACACTATGATAACATTAGAACAGAATATTTTTTCAGAAATTACCGTGATGCCCAACGCTACTTTAATTACCTACAAAAAACAGAACCAAAAAATTATAGTTTTTTTAATGTTTTTGCTTGACAAATAACATTAAGATTTAGTATAATAACAATGTAAACAAATTAATATATCGGTAAAGCTAGCAACACCGTGGAGTACTAGCAAAGGAAACTAAATGTAAAAAACACACTTTAAGGAGAAAATTTCCATGGAAAACATCAACGTAAACGTAACAATCACAGCAACATCAAATAAACAAAATTCAGATTATAAAATTGAAAATCCTAAAAAATCAGTTTATATTACACCAGAAAATGATATTGAAAAACAAAAATTAATTGATTTTGGTCTTACGGAATATACACCTAAACAAGGTGGTAACCCATTCTTTATTATTAAAGCAACAGATGAAGTTAAATGTTGGTTGAATGGAAAAGTTGTTGAAACATTACCAACATCAGTAGAAGACCCTAACTTTAAATTTGAAGACGGTAAATTTTTAACAGTAAATATCATTCAAGGCGAAAATATGAAAAATAAATTTTATCGTATCAATGCTATTAAATTCGATAATGACACATTATTACAACACGCATATCAACCAATTGAAGAAGAATGTCCATTTTAATTAAAAGGAGGTGACGGGAGGTGTAGAAGCCTCCCTATTTTTTATGGCAAAAAAGAAAACATTACCAAAAACCTTGAAACAAAAAGCGGTGTCACTTTTTGCAAGTGAAAAAGAAGAATACGCTTATTATTTAAAAGAATACAAAGAAAAATATTTACCAAAAGAGTTTAACCAACTTGAATTGTTAGATGAATTATGTAACGATGAAATAGACCACTATATGTCTATCACCTCCCGTGGGGACGGTAAGTCGTTTAACTATATATCTGCCGTTGGCTATCTATGTTATCATCTTAACATGGGCTGTACGCTCTTAGTCCGCCACTTCACCCTACAAGACAAAATGCGGGAGTTGGTAGAGGATATTTTACAGACCATTGGTTGGTGTAATTTCTCTACTGATTATCATTACAGGTCAACGTCTGATTATTTAATCATTTCAATAGGTGATAAAGATGTCTTTTTAATAACAGATATTAACAACGCAAGCGACTTGAAACAATCATCGGCGGTACTTAAAAACTTCCCTATTATGCTTTATGATGAGTTTTTAACCTTATCAGATGACTACTGTAAAAACGAATACGAAAAAATTAGAACCATTTATAAGTCTATTGACCGTGTTAAAAATCGCCCATATATCAAAACCCCTAAAATGATATATCTAGCTAACCCCGTGAATTTTGACAGTCCACTGCTTCCATCACTAAAAATCTATAATAAGCTACAAACCCAAGAAATTAACACCATTAAACAATACGGAAACGTCTTATTAGAGTTAAGGAGAAACGATGCCCGAAACGATGGAAAAAACTTGCGGGCATTCCCTGACGAAGACGATGCCGATGTTACGGGTGAATTTCAATTCTCTAATCATAAGCTAGTATCAGAAGAAAATTATTTCAATATCTACAATCACGCAAAATCTGTAAAGGTCAAATTAGATGATAAAATGATGTTGCATATTGTTTCTAAAAATGATAATATAGTCTTATCAATAGAGAGGTCAGACAATAGCGAACAGTATTGTATAAACCTAGCAGATGAAACAGAAAAAAGTAAATATCTAAACGACAAATACTATAAGCAAAGTTTTATTAAAAAACATGAAAAAGGTATGTTTTTGTATAAGGATAGTTTTTCAAAAACATTCATGGAACGTGATAACATGCTTATGCAACTAAACTTATTTAAACTTATCCCATCATCAAAAGAAATAACAACAGAAGAAACCTATACCAAAATCAAGGAAAATAATTTCCTTAAAGCCCTAGCCCAAAAATATGAATAGAAAGAGGTCTCTTATCATGCATCACCAAAGTGAAATACTTGACTTTTTAAAAAATTTTAAAGGAAAAAAAGTTTCGCTCTATGCTGATATAGAGACTTTTACGTGTAACAAAGATGAGGGCATGGAACACCCATCAAAATATCACTCTTTCACTTACTCACTTGCCATTGCTTATTTTAATGATAGTGAATTCCCTAAAGTAGCTGTCTTTAATAATTTTTATGATTTTTTTGAAAAAGTGAAAGAAAAGAAAATCAGAAAATCACTATCTTTTGACTTTATTTTTCATAACGGTGAAAAATTTGACAATCATTTTTTTATTGAAGAAATGCAATCGTATTATAATATTCCTGTCTTCACTGAACACAATAAAAACGCAAACAACACAGCAAACAAAGACAGTCGAAAAATGTCAACTATTGACAAGGAAGAAAAAAAACACGGCATCATTTTAGAAAGTCGTGTCAAGTCATCTAATAACGTAGCTGTTAAGGCTTACGTAAATGGTCGCTCTATTGAATTTATTGACAGTTTTAAGAAAATGAATACCTCTATCAAAGTGTTAGGACAGATGCTGTTAAATAATAAACTAATAACAGATGAATACCTTAAGACTGATTTTGATTATCAATGTTTTGACAAATACAAGGATATAGATAGAGAGCAAGTAAAAACCTACGTCAAACGTTGCTTTGAAAGTTTAAACGATAAACAGATGATATATATTAGAAATGACGTTATTATTCTAGCTCTAGGGGTCAAACACTATAAAACGCTTTTTTATGGTTTTGACTTTTCAAAAATGACGTTCACCCAAAATATCAAAGAAGAATATTCAAACTATAATAAACTTGCTGAATTTCAGTTACTTAAAACAGATGGACGCTTTTCTCATTTAAAATTAAATGACTATCAAATTTGTGGAATGTCAGGATTTGACTATTTTCGCTCTTATTATAAAGGCGGACTAAACTTATATAATGATAATTATATCGGAAAAATCCTAAATAAAAATGGTTTTTCAATAGACTTAAATAGCTCATATCCTACAGTAATGTATAAAGAAAAGCTACCAACGTATCTTATCGCACTAAACGAAAAAAAAGCAATTGCTAACTATGATTATAATAATAATGATATTATGTCATTTTTCACTATGACGATTGAAAACGCTAATAAGTATATACTTTCTAAAATTGAAAGTAAAGTCTTAAGAAATGCCATCGTTAAATATTACAACTCAAAAAACGGACTCGTCTACTATAATACCGTACTATTAAGACTATTGTCAAAAATCACCAAAAAAGAATTTAATTCCCTACCTGTTGAAAGCTCGGCTACCTTTGAGTGTCATCACTTTGGCGCTCGTGACGTTATCGCCCGCAACTATTTTATTAAAACGCAAGGGAAGATGGAAAATAAACTTAACTGTGAAATAGATACCATTGACCCCCTTAACATCGAAATGACGGACGAACCTAAACCTGAAAAGTATAATTTTTCCGATGAGATGGTAGCGGGTTCTAAAGTGTTGTTGAATGGTATCTACGGTGTTCCCGCTCTACGTATCCATTTTGATATTTTCAAGCGTGTAGGCGATGACTTTGAAAACGTGAAAAACGGCTTTACAAATAAAGAAAGAAATATTGTTTTTTCGGCAGGTGTTACCGCTTTTGCCTTTCATAACCTCCTAGCACCGCTACAATATTTAACCTCCGATGAAATAGATGCGTATTTTTGGTATGCTGACACGGATAGCCTCTACATGGATAAGCGGGCACTTGAAAAATTCCCTAGCTCTATGTTCCATAAAATGAACCTAGGCGGGTGGGATATTGAACATGAAAACATTACAAAATTTTATGCCTTTAATCACAAAAAATATTGTTTATATGATGATGGGATTGTTGTTCGTTGTGGAGGTGTCTCAAAATCTTTAATCAAAGAATGGATAAAACATAGCCATGATGATTTTGAATTTTTTGTCAAGTGCTATTTTTCAGATGGCACAGTTGTTCCCTCTACCCGCTCGATTAGAAACGAATACAACACTATTTCTATTTATGAGGCTACGGCAAAATTAGAGCAAGGCTCACCATACTTTGATAGCTATATACTACAAAATGAAAAAGAGCTTGAAAAAATAAAAAATAAAATACGTGATGAGTTAATAAATCAAAATTCTAATGAATTGTTATATATTGAGACACCTTACGGGTCTATTGGGACTAATGAGGTCATACAAAATCAGGAAGTCCCTGAAAATCATAACATTAGAGAGCTAATAGAAGAATATAATAGTTTTAAAAGACACACTAAAAAAGACCTATTCTAAAATAGGTCTCTTTTTTCATATAATAAATTGGTAGAAAAATCACACCATTCTAAATTATACCAAGCATTATTGCTTTTATCATGGTCTATATGGTGGATAGTGTTGTAATGGTTCGGGTTAGGTATATACGTTTCCGCAACTAATCTATAAACGTGTACCGTTTTAACCTGTCCATTATTTGAGAGGTTCACTCGCTCACGTCCCGTCTTGTCTTTTCTTGGTTTTAAGATTTTACCTGTTTTCTTATTTTTAACTAAACCCCCATTTTGTACAAGGTAATTTGTAAAAACGGGGTGTTCTTTCCATTCAATCATAGATACATTTTTCAAAACGTTGTAAGTCGTCCGCCTTAATATTCAGGTCAGGTAACCCAAACTTATCACGTAAAGCCAAAACAGTTTCAATTTTAGCAATGTCAAAACGTTTTCCATTCAAACAGGCACGGTATCCGTAAGTGTCATGGTAAAGGCAATCATAAGGGAAAGATGTGTCTGTTAGGTTAAAATTTACTTCACTCATTATTTTTCTCCTTTTCTTTAATGTATTTCAAAATTTCAGGGTCAACAGTTGTCACTGTTTCTTCAACGGTTGTCGCCGTTTCTTCTTTGTTTGCCTTTTCAACTTGCGCATCATTTAAGATATTTTTAATCTTATCAGGTACAGGGATAAATACGCTTACATTTTCAAGAATAGAAATAACTTCCATAATTAAATAATAACCCACAATGTAACCCGTTAAGTCTGTATCTAGATAAGCGCTTAAGATAATAGAAACCGCTACAACACACCAGATTGTTACCTTGGAAAGTGCGCCGTGTTTCATTTTCTTACTAGAGATGTCTTTTTGGTCGTAAGCCTTGATAAAACCCGTCACAATATCTAAAATATTACAAGCTAGTAAATATTGCATGAGCGTCGTCATATGTATATACTCCTTTCCTATAATATTATAACATAATAATTAAAATAAAAAAAGACGTGTCTAAACACGTCTAATTAGTCCCACCAAACAACACCACTAATACTATTTAAAAATGCCTGTTTGGGGTAGGTAATTCTTGCTATATGTTTGTCTGCGATTGGTGAGTTACGAAGAGCTGCATTTTGTTCTATTGTTGTTACTGTTGAATCTGTGAAACTTTCAATAACACCAGTATGTCCCCATTGATAGGTTACAAGGTAAGCATTGCCCCCACCGTCAATAGAACCTGTTGGACCATTATAGTTACTAGCAACGTTGAAAATCATTCCTACCTTTAAATCACCAGCGGGCATTGCTACACCTGTATAGTCTTTTGATTTTGCGCCCGCTTCACCCCAGTTATAAGCCTTATGCAATTGTGATGCGTACATCGTTCCCGCACCCGATAACATTCTAAATCTATTTTTATAACACGTTGCGCACGTGTACCCTGATAAAAGTCCTGCATAGTACCCCGACAATGCAAAGCACTGACTTTCAGCATTACCAGTAGCAAAATTTGCCCCAGGTGTTCCGCCACCGATAAGGGAAGCAATTTCTGAAAGTGCTTTTTTTATTCTGTCATCGGCGGGTTTTTCTTGCTGTTCCACGTCTTCTTTACTTGGTGGCAAGGCAACTGACCCAGTTTGTCCCGATGGTTTTACCGTGTCTTTCAAAACTGTAGATATAGCGTCTTCCATCGTTTTTCTAATTTCGTCCAGTGCCTCGTCTGACAAGTGTAACCGCCATAGGTTCATACCTTTAGTCAGTTTTATAAACTTACTAAACATGTACTGTTCTGACGCTGTATATACGTTTTGGTTAAATTTTTCCTTGATGGCTTTCATCATCTTATCAAGAGTTTCTTTCATCTCTTTTCGTTTATCTGAATTGTCTTCTTTTTCTTCTTTTGGTGTTGTCGGGTTCGATGGTGATGCTACAGGCTGATTCCCACCAGTAGGGGAAAACGGGTCAACCCCAGCGTCTTTAATGGTTTTTATCATTAAGTCATACGGGTTACCAAAATATACGGCGGGTGGTCTTGAGCCTTGATTTTGTAGACACCATTGTTCAGCAAACACCCAAGCATTCCCCGCCATCGTTGATGGCATCATAATTGAACCGATTGTACCCTTTCCACAATTGTTATAAGCGTTTTGGCATTCATTGATATTTTCTTGCGGTGGTCTTCCTCCTACCTCGGGGGCTGTCATGGCAACGGGAAAGCCGTTGTAACCGTTGTCAATTCTTCTACAGTATTCAAGGTCAGAAATCAAACACTCCATACCATTAGAGCCTTGGTCGGTTGCATAATGGTTTATCCAGTTTCCAGCTCCACCGCCCTCGGTCACCGTATAAAATAGGAAAAAAGCCGCCTCCCCTTGATACTCCTTAATTTTTGGGATATATGTACTTAATAGGTTTTGTTTAGTAACACCGTATGATGTAATTACAGGACGTGCCCCAGGTTGTCTCATAAACCAATCAGCCAGTTTTTCATCTGTCAATCCAAAATTGTTTGATGTTTTGTTTTTGAAAAAATTGTTATATTGTTCCGTTGAATAGGTTTTATATGATGGCATGATTTTCCTCCTTTCTCATTACTTTAATTATAGCATAATTTTTGCTATAATAAAATAAGGAGGTATAAAAATGAAACTAACACAATTTACCTTATATAAAAATACACTTTTTACAGATATGCAAAACACAGTACACTTTAATTCTAATAAGGAAAGAGACCTGTTTTTTGATAGAGAATTTACAGGGGAGAACGTTAAAACGTTTAAAACATCTTTTAATTTTAGGCGAGATATGGGAACGTTAAAAGTGCCTGAATTGTTTGAAAATTTAATGGGGTTCAATTACTGTCGATTTGTTAACGGTTTTGATAAAAAAACCTATTACGCTTATATTGTCTCTATGAAATATCTAAACGATAATACAACACAGTTAGACCTTGTTATTGACACGGTTATGACCTATACGCAAGGTAATATCTTAGAAAATTTACAAAACGTTGAGGTTATCAGACAGCACCTTCCACAAAACATTATGAATAATAGAATGGATTATCTTAGAAATAATAGTGACACATTACAAACATCTTCTATGATGTTTGTTGATAGTACGCTTTTAGGTGGCGCTGTGGTCTTTAGTGATTTTTATTATATCATTCAATCCGCTGTGGTGCTTGATGGTGATGTTGAGCAATTCGGGACAGAAGACAAACCAAAAATGAAAACGGCGAAAGGGTCAACCTTTGACGGTGTGTCAACACCAATCAACTTATATCTATGTAGTGGAGATATTTTAACTGAATGGACAAAAAAAATGAGTGAGTACCCTTGGATTATGCAAAATGTCAAAACCATCATAAAAATCCCGTCAATTTTAATCGATACCAGTAAACTTGAGACAAAAACCTGTGCGGGTGTGTCTATGTGGCGACTAGCTTATAAAAAAGAAAGTGAAAAACTTGTGTTACCTTTCCAACTAAACGAAAAGCGTATAAGAGAATTTTTAGGTCTTCGTAGCAATGAGACTTATTTATTACGGGATAATGTTATCAACTGTTATTTGACAGATTTTCGTGGAAACCAATTAAACTTTGAGACAGGTAAAATCGGGGAAAAAAATAACATTGTCTTATCTTGTGTGTTTGGTGTAACAAATGAAATTGATGTCTATTCTGAAAATTACGGGGAACGTGATACAAATCTATCCAAGCATGGATTTTATCGTGATAATCAAATGACTATCACCCAATTTGATAACGTGCCTGTTATGATTGATAACTATACCTTAAATAAAGCCAACACCGCCTATTCAAGGCAGTTAGAAAATTCAAGACAAATTTCAGGACGGGTTAGCGCTATTACAGGAAAAGACAGTAGTCTACAAGATAGACTTTTTAACGCTGTATCTGTTTATTCTAATGTCTTCTCAGATGGTTTAATGAGTGCGCCCGCAAAAGCTACTGGGCTGTTTTCAAATGAATATGAATATTATAGAGACCAAAAAGTACAATTTAACCAATGGAAGATAACACCGCCTACCATTTCTGAAGGGTCTTACTCGAATAGCAATCTTATCAAAACTAATGACTATGGCATATGGCTCAAAGTGTCCCGTATCAATGACGATGAGCTTAACAATTTACGTAGCTATTTTGGTAAATTCGGTTTTGAGGCAATGAGTAACGATAATAGAATATATGATGTTACATCATGGTCATATTGTAATTGGGTACAATTTAGGGGGAATTACGTGATATCTGATATTGATAGAGAGCTGTTTGACGTGTTAAAAACCATCTTTGAGGGTGGGGTACGATTATTTCATTCCTACGACTATCTTAAAAATGATTGTGACTTTAAAGATAATGAACCAAAATAAAAAGACTAGTGTTGACTAGTCTTTTTTATTATTCTAATATTAGCTACCTTCTTGTAATTGTGCCACTTTTTCTTCTAATGCTGTTACTCTAGCGGTTAGTTGGTTAATTTTTTCTGTGTTTGCGTAAATAGATGCGTCGATGACAGACTTGTCCCCAGCTTGCTCACGCCAAGGTCTCCACTCACCCTCTATTTTAACCCTGCGATAAATTCTGTTTTTGTCATCGACAAGTGCCACTGCTTCTTGATACGTGTATAAATTCTCTTTAAAAGATGAGACAAACAACCATCGCCCCTCCTCGGGAGCGTTTAAAAAATTGATGCTCCTAACACGTCCATTTTCAAGATTATTCAGGTCAAAAGGTTCTTCAGTATTCAGTCTAGTATATTCAATTCCTATTTTTGTTGTATTTCCAACGGTTGATTTTGAAATACCATAATCAATTAGTAGGTTATCATGTTCCAAAACCTTTGCGGGATTAGTGTCTACATTAGTTTTTTCAGGTGTACCGTTTGTACCGTGTTGAATGTTAACGGTGTTACGTGTACTTTCCAACACTTGTTCTTTTTGGGCATCATGTTTGGGGTGTAGGGTTGCTGTGTTGTTTGTTTTGTTGTTATTGGTAACTGTTAATAAATCTGTATTATCAGATGAAATGGTTTTGATATTATCTGTTAAATTGTGATATTCTTCGCTTTTCCCTTTTTTACGGTGGATATAGCTATACTGTCCATCGCTTAAAAGGTCATTGACGTTATTAGTGTCAAAATCTTGATTGTTAATAGTTTTCACGTCTGTGATGCCACGTACAATTTTTTTTGCCATATTTTTATTTTCCTTTCTTATTTCATTATATCATAAAATGGTTTTCAAGTTAAGCAAACGGACGTTCCTGTTTCCATTGTCCGCCCTGTCTTCGTCTTGTTTGCCCTTTGTTAGCTTGTCCTGACGTGGCGACCTGTTCTGTTCCTACGTCATTCCATGCCCCTTGCGTTCTAATGTATGTGGAAAGTTTTAACTCTTGAATGCTTTTCCACTCGCCATTCTTTCTTAGTCCATTGGGTTTATAAGTAGGGATAACATTTGTTACTGTACCGCCTACGAATACTTCACACTCATCTGATACTTGAGCACGAGATAGCCAGTGGAATGCCTTTTCCTCAGGGATTGAAATAGAACCGTTCGGTGGTACGGTATAGTGTTGTCTAGGTTTTGTCGCAACACTTACCCAGTTACTATCAAACATTGCCCCAATATCTGAATTTTGATGCCAAGCGGTTGAACCATCACCTTTTGATAAGGTTTTATCTACGTTATATCCTTTGACTGTTGTACTAAAAGTAGTGTGGGCACGTACCGCCTTGATACCCCCATAGTCAAAAGACACAGACAAGTCATCGTGTACGGTAACGTTCGCCAAGTCAAGCTGTGCCTCGATACGATAAGTAGATACGTGTGTTCCAGCGGGATAATAGTTGTTATATTCAATCATAACGTTATCGTCCGCCGACTCTACTTTAGAAAGGTCATCACCTTGGATAATATTGTGTCTGATTTTAAATTTTAGGTTTGGCATCTAATCACCCCCTGCTACCTACGGTTACATCGTTTTCGGCTTGTTCTTTGTGTGTTCTAATAAGTGTGTTACCGTCTGACGTTCCACCGTATAGATTGATGTTACCCGCTGCGATATGATTGTTAATATTAAAGTTGTTAATATCGTTTGAGGTTGAGTTCCCGCCCTCGTACAGGTTATTCACGATTTTTTGTAGTGCTCCTTTTAGCTGTGAAATTTCTTGTTTTAATTTGTTAATTTCACTATTATTTGAGTTTTTATAGTTGTTAAATTCTTGACGTAGATTGTTGATGGCTTGCTGAAGTTCGTTTTTAACTTGCTCGATTTTTTGGCTTAATTCCTCGTCCCCCTCGATGCGGTCAGCAATTTCTTTATTTAGTTTATCCTTGAGCGCTTCCAAAATAGGGAGGTAATCACTAGCATATAAGCCAGTTGACAGGCAAGAAATAGCGTTATTTAAAGTGTATTGCTTCCCGTCAAATTGCATGATTTTTTGATAGTTTGACAGAATAACATCGGCTTTAAGAGTAATAACATCGTGCCAAGTGTGGCACTCATTCCCCTCATCTATCCAGTCATTGATTTTTGTTAGGTCAATACATGGTGTATCTTCTACTTTCACGTTTCTACGTGCCACTCGGTTTAGTAATTCAACAATAGACTTAATAAGATGATTAAAGTTAGATAAGTAGTCATAGTAGGTAGGAGCATTCGTGTTATAATCTCGTCTATCATCGTACCATGGTTGCCAATGACCCTCTAAAGTGAAGATATTATGAGGGGCAACATATGGCTTGTTTTCGTCAAATTCGATTTTGTTATTGTTTTCCATTTTTTGGTTTCCTTTCTTTACATGATTTGAGAAAATAGTAGTATGTCAAGGTCTTTAAATAAATCATCATGATAGGCTTGCAACTCCGCAAGTCTTCCCACCTCGTAAGAAATGGCTTCACTTTGTTGGGTGGTGTTTTGTGTGTTGTTTGTTGTTTGTGTGTTGGTGTTACTTGACTTTGATTTAGAATGTGCTGTAGTGTCAGCATAATCGTAACTGTCTTTATCTAGTGAAAGGTCAGTATTATCTTGAGGGAGTGTAACGGCTAGATTGTTATCACGGGTTAGGGTTTCGCCTTCTCCTTGTGTTTGACCGTTTAAAACAGAATTACCAGTGTCATTAGTTTGTGAATAACCCTGAATATATTTGTTAATATTGATATAATAATCGGTGATAATGTCTTTTACACCTCGTAAATAGGCTACTAGCTTCCAATTAAAAAGCTCATATGTTTGAAATTTGATAGTACGTGATAAGAAACGTGCTAAAAATTCCTGTTCAAAACGTTTTCGGCTTGTGTCGTCTAGAAAGTCAAGCCCGTAAAAAATGGTATTTCTACAAACCGTCTTAATTTCTTCATCATAATCTACAACTTTATGGGAAAACTGTAACTCTGGATTAAAGTAGATAATTTGATTATCTCTTAAAAAGTCGCCATAGATATTATTATAAGTTGAATAAATAACATCGTATAATCGTGTTGTCGTTTTCATTAAATACCTCCGTCAAGGATTTGGATTTTTTCAAGGCTTGAGAGTTCACTTGCTATTTCATCTCTAAAAGATGCCTTTAGTTTGGTGTTATATTTGTCATTGTAGTGGGTTAGTTTCTCATTTCTTGCCTGTAAGTAAATACCTGCGTTGGCTTTTTGGTAGGCTTTATTGCTTTCAGCTTCGGACTGTGATACTCCGCTTTCTTTATCTACGGCAAGCGATGATAGACCTAGAATGTTATTAAGTTCAGCGATGTTATTTTGGTACTCCCTTTTTAGTTCAGGTAGTGCGCTGATAAGCCCTTGACCCTCGTTAATTGAAAGAATACTTTCATCGGGATCAAAGAATTTTGTTGTTTTAATAAATGGGGCGCCGTTATAAAGGTCTTGCGTGATTTGTTCAACATCTTCATCATTCGCTTCACCACGGATAACAGTAGATATCTTAGCTTGCATATAAATGCTAAAACGACTCATAGCAATTTCTGCGATACGTTCGCTATAGGTTTCAATGATGTTGAAATCGTTTGTTAGTTGGTATGGTTTATTCCATAGAACAACAAAGTTCCCTGTATCATACCCATCATGGTAAGTAATTTCTTTATAAAATGGCTCTTTGATGGTGTTTGAAATGAAAAAGTTGATATCGCTACCTGTTAGTGGTCTAGTGCCGTATGTTTGAATATTGGAAATGGTGTTTGATTGGTTAACTGTTCCAAGTAACATTGTACCTTTTTTAGTCTGACCGATTGCTACCCCGTAGCCTTGTCGTAACCATATTTCCAATTGGATGGGGTCAATGAAAACATTTTCATCATTTAATCCCTCGTAAGAAATGACAGACGGTAAAAATTCAATATAGCGGTTTCTAAAGAAATGAAAAAAGTTATTTCTTTGAGTTACCACCCTCATTTTTACTTTTTCAGATAACGTCTGCTCTATTTTAGTAAACATTAAAAACCTCCTTTAATAATAAAAGCATGGGCGAACCCATGCATTTTGGCTATTCGCCTTGGATAACAACTTTGTTATAAAATGGTGAGATGGCTTTGAATGAATAGTAGTGAATCCAATAAGTCACCTCGTCAAATTCGCCATTATAGAATGGTTGTTTGAGCATACCTTTTGTGTAACGTTTGTAGCGGATAGCACGGGCATCTAACACCATTGCGAATAGGTCTGATGTTGGTTTAATTTCTTCAAGGTTTGTGGTGATAACGTCCGATACATCATAGGTAAATACGTAACCTTTAGGGATTGTGTCCCCTACCTGTGCTTGATAATCGCCGAATAGTTGCAATTTGTTTAGGATTGGTTGTGTTACATTGATGTCAGCTGTTGTGCGATATGCACCGCCCAAGTCATCAAAAGAAATAATGATTTTTGATAGGTCGATGCCCTCTGCGTGAAAAGTATTAGCAAGAAACGTATTTAATAGATAGCGTTTTACTTTGTCTGTTGTGATGATAACCATATCAGATAATTTGGTATTTGTTGTAAAGCGTCCTAGTGTGCCGCCTGAAGCTTTAGCAGCTTCATTGTGTTTGGCGCTGTTGTTTTGTAGGTTAAGGATAGCCTCTGAAAGTGTTTCAAAAAGTTCTTCCATGCTTGTTACGGTGCGTTTGTCAGTCGCTTGGTTTAAACCATAGTCAACCAACATAGCTTTAATTTCAGCTTCTTCAGCTACATTGATATCTGTAATTTTTTTACGGTAAACAGATACGGCATAAGTGATAGCATCACCGATAGTAAGGAAATTCAAACGTGTATCATTGTTGTTGAGTGTGAATTTGAGTTTTTTGAGAATACCTTGGGCATATAGTTTTGTAGCCATCTTAGGATAGTTACGTTTAAGCATTAGTTCGGCATTTTTTGAAAGGTCAAGCTCGATAGGCACACTATCAAGGATAACATATTCTTCAGAATATTGCCCGATAAAATCAACTTCTTTAGCTAACCAATTGAAACGGTTTCCAAGAATTGACTCGATGATAAGGGTTTCATTCAGTTTAGGGAAAAGATATTTATTTACATATGTTTCAAATTCTTTCCCTTGACTTGTCCAGTTAGTCCCGAATGTCCAAGCGTGCCCAGTTTCGGTGTTGTGTGTGATAAGTGATGAGCGTACTGCCTTAGATAAAGTATCTCCCATTAGTTGCTACCTCCGATATTCCAAATTTTGCTTTCGTATTCGTCACGAGCTTGCGGGGCAATGCTCATGCTTTCGTTTAGTTCGTTGGCTTTTGATAGTTTTTCCATACCAAAATCACCGCCAGAATTAAATGTTTTTGCTGTTCCTTCGATTGGTTGCATGATAATTTTTCCTTTCTATTCTGTGATTAGGTCTTCCAGATATTTTTGTGCCTCTAGGTCAGATAATTCAACTTGTAATTTTTGAGCGTCTTCTAGTGCGTGTTGATATGTGGTGAAATGTTCAAACATGAGTTTATCAAGTTTGGTAAGTTTTTCTGTATCGCCCTCGTCAACAATTGCTTTAGCTTTCATGACTTTCATGTATTCGCTATAGGCTTCTGTTTGTGTCATTTGCGCTTGTGTTAATTCGTTGCGTTTTTGATAGATTTTATCGTCAATAGTTGGAGTTGATTTTTTACCCATTTTTTATCCTTTCTATATATTAAGCATTTAAAAGTTTTTCAATTTCATCTTCTGTTTCAACCTCGGGTTCTTCCTTAGTTTCTTCAGTTTCTTCAGGTTTTTCAGTTTCATCAGGTTTTTCAGTTGATGATTGCTCGACAACTGAAAGACGTGAAAGAATTTCATCAAGTGTTGTTAGCAAATCATCTTTTGAATTAAGTTCCATTTTGATGCTCCTTTCTAAAAATAAATATAGTACAATATAATAAAACATACTATCATATGTTACTTAACTATGTGTTATATTGTACTATTTTTTACAATTTCATTATAGTAAAAAAATGCCCTAATGTCAATAGGGCTAGTATTTTTGGATTGTAAGTGTATACTTTCGGCATTTCATACACCTATAATTATTTGTGTCTTTTTTAAATATTTGGTATACTTTACAGATGGGACAATATTGTTGTTTAAAGTCATTTGAATAGTTCAATAGTGTTAACCTCCGTGATTGAAATATCTGAAATGCCCGCTTTTGCGTTTAATGTTGAAAAAAGCGGGTTTAGTTGTTCGCTTGTACATTCCTTTTCTTTATAGATACCAGCGTTCCAATCGTACCATTTTACAATATATTTTTTTGCCATTGTTTAGCTCCTTATTTTAGAATAGTAATGGCTGCGGTAAGTAATGTAATGTGAAATAGTAACGTATATAGCATTTTTTATTCTCCTTACTTAATCATTGATATTTTAATGTTATCTATGCAACAGTGTTTACTTAGATTTTTAACAGTCATTAAACACGTTTCAAAATATACGAATTGTGCCTCGATTTTTTCAACACCGTCAGTTGTTAATAAGTCGTATGTTAGTTTCCAGGATTTATTATTTTCCATCGTAAATTACCTCGTTATTTAAAAGAATTTTATAAGCACCCTCATCAATTAAAAGTTGAGTGAAAGAGTCAACTTGGTCATCGTTGCAAGTCATAACGTAGGTGTGAATGTCGTTTGGTAGGTTGTAGGTTAGTGTATTCATGGTGTTACCTC
>ERZ1643251.2826-NODE-2826-length-16970-cov-118.534802_pt1 | contig 16970 bp, 21 predicted proteins | sample MGYA00579261_ERZ1643251 | MGnify/ENA primary metagenome ERZ1643251 (study PRJEB29033, sample SAMEA4952267) | chicken gut metagenome | biome: Broiler Chicken; feature: Gastrointestinal Tract; material: Caecum | place: Ireland | collected 2018 | study: Broiler...
GCTAACTGCCAGACCAGAAAGAAGGGAGCCTGCTGGCTCCCTCCCATATCACACCAGATATGTGAGTATAAACGCAAATACCCAAATACCACTCTTACATAGAATTGTAAACACAATTCCAAAAATTATCAGTCTAACCAAAAACCTAACATGATCTCTCATCAGCTTTCCGCATTCACCCATATTTCAAATTCAATGAACCCAGGCTTTTGTTGTGCAAGTGGATAATCCTGTAGTTCCATAGTGCTACCACTGTAAACATATGCGCAATGCCTACCTAAACAAGGATATGCCGCATTAGCGTCATATGTCAATTCTATAACACCGCCAATCTGCTGTTCTGTGAACTGCAATGCCGCAAAAGCGTCTGAAGGGTCTATTGCACTATCAGTATATCTCACATACTTTTTCGACTGTGAATACATTCTGCCAGAAGTATATGCCTGGTATAAATCTGAAACTGTCAAGTCTGTATGCTCAACCACGCTCTCCATATTAATACCATAATTGAAAAATGGAGTAGTAACCCCGCTGTTATCAGCAGTATATAAGCACACCCAACCATGAAAATGCCAAAATTTACCAGGAATCCACTCCTGCACGCACTGTAACCCCCAGGTATTATTTGCACCTGCTGGCAACGTCCCATGATAAGCGAAACACTGTGTATACCTTGACCACGAGGCCCTTGGATATGTTCCGTATTTTAGCAAAAGACTCCTGAAGTTATTGTAATAGGTGGACTGGATACTATTCCACAAAATATCATTTGATGACACAACTTTGAATTCGCCCAATGAATTAAAGTATGCCGCCGAATTATTGAATCTTGAGGGTGGTATCAAACTAGGTTCGTTAAGCCCCCCACTCCTAACAGGCGGCTTATTAAGTATAAACGCCAAACTATCAGGGTCTGTCTCATCCCAATCTGCCTGTATCTGCTTCGATATCACCGGCTTGTTTTGAATATATCCGTAAGCAGTACTGTTTGTCTCATTCCAGTCTGCCTGGAACTCCTGCACACTTGGCTTATGCTGAATATATGAGGGAGAAGTGCTATCCGTTTCCGTCCAGTCTGCCTGATTCTGCACTTTGTCATTTTCTAAATCGCAAAGCCTTTTGAGAATCTCGCACATTGCATCTCTGTAGGAGATCTGCCCTGTTGCCAGGGCAGAAATCATATTTGTGTAATAATACTTTGCCATAATTACACCTCCTTATACTACAGCTACATTCCATTTGCTTTGATTAGTCGGGGCAGTCCCATAGTTGATCTCATTTGCATACATAACTACATTTGAGGAACCCGAAATCTGCGGTGCTACGTCCTTCGAAATTGTACAGCCTGCGATCACTGCCTTTGAACCCTCTCCGGCAAACAATCCCATCAGGTCACATCCGGTAACAATTACGTAGCGTGAGCTATTGCCAATATTGAGCGTCTGGTAAAGCTGACAGTTTACCAGTCTTGTGCGACAGATTCCCACCTTTGCCGTACTTGTATATACCGGTCTAAATGTATCTCCACCATTATTAATGATACACTGATTCAATGATACATAACAGTTACTCTCAGCACGTACCGTATTCACACTACCGATAGTACAATTTGTAAAATTAATATATGCAGTGTATGCATAATCGATTGCACACCAGTAACTTGCGCTTGTGTTGAAGTAATAGATATCGTCAAAATTTACAATCAACGATCTGTTTACCTCAGGAGTCCAGGACGGCGATTCTAAAATCGTTGCATTTGCCGTCTGGTTATCAAAGTGCATCTGGCGGAAATTGTAAGTACCGGAAAGCATATCAGGGAAATCGCCTCTCCACTGAATGAGAGATTGCGCTCCGGTATAGTTTAAAATGGAACAATTTTCCATGATGAACTTCCCGTATCCGCCGCCCAGGTATACAGCACCATAGGTTCCGCCGGTCACTCTCAAAATCCCGAACATCTGATAATGCCAGTCAAACCGTGTAAAATCACAATCATTAAATGTACCGTTAACGATGGATGAAATACCGAGCGCTGGCCAGGAGTCGGACTTACCCTGATAGAAGCTTACATTGCTAGCTGTAAAGTCAGATACATCATATACACCCAATGCATACCCAGAACCAGGCCCCACAGGATTTCCGCCAATGCAGTTCTCAATTGTACAGCCGAAGCACTCATGATATTCCAGGCAAGCATCCGTCCAAACCTGAGATGTATATGTGCCATTAATCGTAATACCGCTTACATGCACATTATTACGGGCACAATTAAGCAAGGATGGAAAGCAGTTGGAATACTCAATCCGAACATTGCGGAAAAACAGGGGTGTCTCATTTAAATCTCTGACATTCGTAACGGTATAGTTACCAGCAATAAGGGCTTCTGTAGAAATCCAGGCGTTGATAAACTTACCGTTCGGGTCACAAGCCATCATTTGACGGTGGTAGTAGGGTGTAGTGCCGCTCCTGTTAGCTACGACTTTAGGAGTCTGCACCAGAAACGTTTTGCCCCATAACGTATTGATATTCGCCCGGTCAGTTGAAAATGCCGCCTGCGTTAAGGTATAGGACACGTTGCTTCCTGGGTACTGAAAAATGCGATTTCCAGCGCCAGAGGGAATAATTGTGCAGTTGTTGCCGTCAAAATTGCAATCCAGATCAAGCTTATCCGGGTCAAGCAGATACGTCCTGCCTGCGGTGGTCAAAATCAGGTTATTATCAGCCGCATATTGCGCCGCCTGTTGAAATGCATCCGTGTCATTGTATACACCGTCACCAACCGCCCCGAACGACTCTACAAAAACCACAAGTGGCTTTATATCGGACGGGCCGCAGGGTGAGCATCCACTGCCACAGTCTCCATTGCAGTCCAGCATACACAAAATCCGATTTACTACAGAGTTTAATTTTGCGATCTGTTCTACTACAGTAAGTTTGGTGTCGTACTCGGCAGGTATAGGAGTCCTGCACCAATTGTTTTTGGCACATACTCCAAAGCTGTTTGTGCAATTATTGTTGCAGTTGTTTGTTGACATTACAGCACCTCCTTAAAAAATGCCCATAAATAAATCCTGCATGGAATCATTAATGATCTTGTAAATAGACAGTACACCTTCCCTGTATTTTTGAATCACATCAATCGGGAGTACACCCTGCCAACCGTGACTCTCTTCGGCTTCCTGGAAATCCTTTGAACAGGAAGTGGTCTGCTTACGTTTTTCGCTATCGTCTTGTGTGCGCTGTTCATTTCGATTATCGCTTTCCATTTCCGTTCCGGTGCTTTCTGCGTGTGAGGTTCCAGATGTTTCCCCCTCGTTTGTCACCGTTCCGGTATTATTCTGCGTTGATTCCGCTTCATCTCTGGTCAGTGAGCTTGCGTAGTCGTTTGTCTGCACTGTTATCTGTGGGGTATCGGAAACTAACTGCTGTCCATCACTGTTGGTTGTCTGTGTTAAATTATCCGTCCGGGTGTTTTCAGACGTTGCGCTGTCTGTGGTATCGGACTCCGCTGTTGTCTCTCTGGTGAGGGTATCGGTATTTGTTGTATTACCCTGGGAATTTTTTTCGGTATCCTCGTCCAGATTTCCAGCGGTGTTTTCATCGCCATACCTTGTACGGGACATATTATAATTGTCAAAAGGCGAAAAGTCAATGGACAGTGCAGACCACAGCATTTTCCATTCGGACATACGTTCGATAAGCCTTGCCTGCAAATACCATTTGAACAGTGGTATCGTTTCCAAACCTATCTCTTCCATCAGGTAACGCCGCAGAAAGCTCTTTTCCCAGGTGATTTTAATCTGTGAATCTCCGAAAAACTCAAAATCAAAATCAAATACACTTGTGTAATATTTGTTGATAAGTTTTTCAGGGTCACTCGTGCAGTCACAGTGGCTTGCCGCTACTGACTGTAAATAAGTATACAGATTAGTTGTGTACCTACTCATTGTCTATCTCACCTCCGTCTGTATCTTCGGGCCGATCTGGTTTTTCCGGGCCGTCACCCTTATCAGGAGCATAATAATCAGGCGCATTAAGCTGGGTAGGCAAGTCGCTTCGGAATTTGACTGACACGTTAAGACCGAACAAATTGTTGATCTGTTCTGCCGCTCTCTCCCGAAGTCCAAGGGAAACATTTCGCTCTCCCTCAATACCTCCCATGTTTCCGCCGCCCTCCTGTTTGGTGAGTCTCTCCTCTTTAGCTTGTGCATAAGCTTCAAACCCAAGAAAATTAAGCGCTTCCGCCCAGATCATTTGACGCACACGTTCTGTCTCAGGGAATATCAGAGGGGCCTTTAAGTCAAGCGTTTTAACCTGATCGCCATCCCAAGCCCCCTGCTTAAATTTAAGTACAGGCACCCAGGAAAAAAGTTTGTCAATAACGTTACTCATTGTCAAACGCTGTTGTTCTGTTCCGGTTATCGCAAGCGGGGTACGGTGTGCCACTAAATTAAGATCACTTGTAAGGTGGCACTTTGTCAGCCGATCTGCAAAAATGTCCAGGGCATCATAATTCGGGTATAATATCGGCTTATCCCACACGACTACACTTTCAAGCTTGTTATACTCTTCGATCTGCGTTTCAGCAGAGGGAGTATAGCCAAGACGGATATCAGGCACACCGTAGATGTCAGGCATCCCGCCAAGTGACAACTGTTTTACGGCATACATCTGCACGTTTTTGTCATACACAAATAAAGCGGCTCCATTCCAGAGCAGTATCTGTTCTAGATAATACGGCTGTATCTCATCAGGCAGTCCCTCCCACTTAAAGCGGGATACAGCCAGATTAAGCAGTCGGTATAAATAATATAGCTTAATACGCCGTTCCGGTTCGCATTTTGCATCACATCCACCTGCATAAAAGGGATTGTTGCGGATTGCCGCAGGAATCACAGGAATCATATTTTAAAACACCACCAATCTTTACTTTGATATTTTTTTGCTGGCGTAGGCGGTAACGGCCCCGGCCCGGGGCTAATTGGGTCTTTGCCCTCAAGCCAATCATACCATTGTCTTGCGTATGCCTGTCTCTGCGGGCCTGTAGGGTCTCCGCTTGCAGGACGCTCAAGATTATAGTACCATACAAGTGCAAGGTTTTCGGGTGTGTCCGTGGAAACTTTGTACTCGTCAAACGTTTGCGGGTATGTTGATGTTGGTATCCACCCCCACAGATTAGACGATGTGATGCCAGTGTTAAGGTACTTTACTTGTTCTGTACCATCCAGATAATCGAGGTTGCTATTGTAGCAATAATTAAGCCAAGGGTTTGGCGTGTCCGTTGTAGGCCGTGTCCATTGTATTAATCCAATGCCATACCCGTATCCGTACCCATCAGCAGGTACAGGGTCTGGTTTGTGTCCGATCTCCCACTGACCTGGATTAAAATAGGACTCGATTTGCATACTTCCAAGCGCTCCTGCGATTGCTTCCCGGCTCCATCCGTACTCAGTTGTCAATATACTGTAAATGATAAGTACATTGTTTTCCTGCTCTGCTTGAGTCATTGTACCCGCCACATCCGTGTCATAGACAATCCAGTCATACGAACCGGATGCTCCCTCTCCATACCGGTATAAATCACTCCAAGTGAGAGGGTTGCTGTCTGATGTGCCGATTGCCACTTGCTGATCTAACGGGTAACTACTGCCTCTTGCCCCCATTGTACACCGATCTCGATACACCATTTCTGTGTGGTTACCATATGCATTGTTGCGTACCAGGATATCTCCGGGTAACCAGTCAACCGCTGGACTCATACGCACAAACCCAACTTCCTCAAGCATCGGTCCCATGCTAAACGTAGTAAACCATGGGTTTGTTTCAAAAAAACCCGCCGCCGTTAAAGCGGCGGATTGAAAGGATGAACAATCATAATAGGTAATGCCGTTTACCGTCTGCCCCTGCCGATAGGCTTGCGAGTATCCGATGTTAGGGGCGTTGCACATGGAAACCTCCCAATTATACGCTACATTGATATCAGGCATGTCAACCTCCTACGATTGTGTTACTCAGACTATAGTTCCCGATATCATTTGTGTGCCAGATCGTGACTCCATTATTAAAAATGTCCTCAAGTACGTGAATATATTCTCTTGCAACGTTGCCAGTCACGGTGCAATTCCTTGTCTCCACATAATTCCATGATGCGCGGCTTTTGGTTTCGGGCACTTTGAGCTTATTTACTTTGTAGCCGTACATTGTCAAGAAATTATCAATGCTTTCTGCGACATCTGCTTGAGGCGCAAAGATATAATAACGGGGAGATACTGTGTTACGTGCAAAGTTAAGATTGTCGTTAAGCACCTGCCCCTTGGCTGTATCAGGTACAGCTTGTTTGTCCTGGTACTGTCCAAACTGACTTGCTATGTTACTGATTGCGCTTCCAACTGTAGCCGCTCCTGCGGCAGTGCCTAACCCAGGCATTGCCATCATAATCGTTCCTGCGGCAAGTTTTGCAAAATTAACGTTAGCAGTTAGCGCCCTGCTATTGCGACTTTGGGCATACCATGAATAAAATGCATTGGATAGCCAAGAACATTGTGGGAAATCGGCAAGTGTAAGACAATTAAGATTGCTGTCTGTCTGACTGTCATAATTGATTGCTTTAACCTCAATAACAGGCGCTGTTGTAAGATAGCCGTTAATCTGTAAATTGATTGCCCCTGCACTATCTGTTGACCACTCCCATCTTAATGTCATGTCGTTACCCATGTTATCATTGACTACAAGCCGCAAGTATGGATAAGTCAAAAGTTTATTATTAACAGGAGTGTAGCCGTTTAAGGCAGTAGGTCTTGTGATATTTTGCTGAGATGTCCCGCCCCCTGTTGTGGAATCAACACACAGCTTCGGAACCATGCATACCACTGCTACGCTGTCAAGCTGTCCTGCCGTTTGTATAGTTGACATCCAACTGCGGAAATTAGTCACACCCTCGTCTGTGGTTGGCCAAAGTACCGTGCCAAGCCCTGAAAATACATTTCCATATAATCCAGAATTATTAACAGGTTCCACTTCACCGCCCGTCACAGTTACAGCCGTCAAAGCCATAATCCAGGCATCCTCTGCATTAACAACTAAATCCCAGTCACCACTCACTTGGCACTTAAGATCGCCAATGTCAAGTCCTTCAGGAACTACATGCAATCCTATTGTATCGTCTGCAACGTGTTCCCGTACTGTAAATGATCTCTCCAACGTGCAATCGTAATACCATGTCTGGAATACATCAAACTCAAACGTGATCTCACAAGACCGGATAGATAACCATGTCACATTCGTAATAAATCCATAAAACATTTTATTTGATAACTGCGTATTGCGATATGCAATGTAGTTTATGTTTTGATTGATTACATCTTCGGACACGTTTACTCTCATGCGCATGTTGCGAATTGGCGTGCTTTCGGTGATGGAATACACGGCTTTTGAAATAATGTACGTTTGTGCCGCCCCTGCACTGTCAAACAAGCGCACATTCCTATACCTTGAGTCCCATGGAATACCTGCGCACAACCAAACATTTGTTGCCGCCGCCAAAGGTGTGACGGCGGGAATGTTTGGAAAGGTTATCATGCTTCAGTGATTGCAGGGGCTGTTACCTTTTTGGTATCGTCAGCAAGTGACGTTGCTGTGATAACAAGACTACCGGACTCGTCTGCACCAACGATAAGGAAGTTTGAACCAGGCACAATCACAGTATCAGGAGATTCCGCTCCGGTCATTGTGTATTTTACCGTTTTAGGGACATAGCCAGTACCGTTTACGGTAACGCCAAGTTTGTACTGGGTGCCAGGCGTATACTTTGTGGTACTTGCAGTGATTGCTGTGCCGTTAAGCGTCACAGATGCCAGACTTGTTACAGCAGAGGACTCTGTGGTAAAGGCAATGCAAGGCATAAACGGGGAAACGGAAAACAGCTCGGATACATTGTAAAAATAGTTCCAAGACAGCGCCGCCGCATTGTATCCCTCAGTAAACGTCCGGAAATTGTCCCTCACACGGAACCAACGTGCATCACAGATAATCGCCTGAATCTGGTCATTTTCGAAATGGTCAATGACAATCGTTTCAACCTTTACTTCTACCCGCCCCTGATTGAAGGCATATCCAATTGCCTGCACATCAACGTTTGCTTCGACATCCGGAGTCGTAATCATAATGATCTCTTCCGGCACTGAAAAGCTCGTTGCCCCTGCGATTGTATACTCGGGGTGCGGGAATGCAAACCTCCTGACTGCCGCTCTTGCCTTTGTTAAAAATGCTTTTGCGCTTGTCTCATCTGTAATGGCCGTTACGGTAACAGGATAGATAAGTCCCTGATCGTAGGCATTGTCACAAAGCTGTAAGGTAACCAGGTACTCATCATAGTTTGCGCCACTGTACAGAGAGTCCACCTTGGCTCTCAGTAAGTCACGGATACCATAGGCAGATGTAAAGGCGTTGCGAAGCTCATCGAATGAAATCGTCACCGGATACTGCTCCTGAAAATTGATCTTGTGGTAAGCCGCCATAACCTCAGATTCATAGATTGCATAAAGCGCTTCATAGCCAGCCCGGAAATTAAGGGCCTGGCCTTTTGCCATATTTACAAACATTTCCTGTTCGTAAGCACCATAGGGCATTGCACTTGATTTCACACTTCTGAGAGGATTCTGGAAAATTCTGGAATTAATCCATGTGATTCCGATTCTCAACACAAGTGCGCTGATAAACTCATTTCGGAGTGCATCCACACTCAAAAGCTGGGAATAAATATCAGACAAATTTGTCTGGGTGGCTACAGGAATCCTGTCCTGGTAACTGATGCTACGTACAGCCGCATTGCGGATTGTATTAAGCATATTAATGTTTGTCATATCAGCGGCTTTTGCCGCCACGGTACTTTCTTTTACTGCCATTATTCACTACCTCCGTAATAATTCATCTGCTCGACACTGTATACAACAGTATCATCTTCTGTACCTGCTTCCGGCTTTGGTTCCGGTGGTGTTGCATCCGTAAACCTGCGCACGTACTCAGACTTTAAGTCGTTGTACTTTCCACGCCAGTTTACAACTTCAGGATCTTCTCCCCTTAAGACGTCCAGGGCTTCGGAAACCTCCTGATTTTCGACATCCTCGATATGACTCATGACTAATGCTACTGCCTCGTCTCTGGTCATTGATTACACCTCCTGTCTTAATATTTTTGCATCATATCCGTGTGCAATAAGCGTTGCCAGCATGTTATTCGCATTCCCTGCGTCACGATAAGCGCCGATCTGGAAATAAGCATTGCCGTTGTAAGTCACATAAAAATGATCGAAATCATTATATTGTAACTTTGCGTCATTTTCGTCTGTAGCCGGAACTACGACTTTATACCACATCTGCTTGCCGCCTGTAATAGAGATAATGGCATCTGCTAATGTCTCCCCAATGTAAGCAACATGATCTCTTAGCCATTTTGCACCAGATGCCGAATCATGAAATTCGACTTCTAGATAAACGCAAATTGCGGAGGTTCGGTTGATCTCATACAGGTTCGTGACCGGCCGTATCCCATCGTCATTACCCGGGCTTATGCGGGATATTGCATCGTAAATGCCTTTTACCCACTCGTTATCTTCATTGCCAGGATAGCAAAAAACAACTGTACCATCTCCGCCGCCAGCGTTGGTATGGATACATACGTGTACGTCTGCACCCCAACTGTTTGACTCTGCAACACGCTGTTGATAAGTGTCTGCTAAGGATAGATTACAGGCAATATCGTTACGGTTACGTAACCGATTAAAACATGCCTGCGCAATCTGTCTGCAAATATCTGCTTCAGAAACACCTGAGAAACCTGTGTAAAGGTTGCCTGTCTGATCGGACGGGCTTAGAAAAATTTTCATCCCGGATTACCCTCCTTAATATAAAGTGTTAGCTCCTGAATGGCTTTTGTATTGTTGTCAATACTCGTAACCATGTTTTTGACCTCTTCCGTGTGCTGTGCGTTTAGCTCCTTGATCTGCTCTGTGTGCTTGTCATTTGTGTACTTGATGTACACTGCCATAATAAGGCACATCACAATCGGAAAGCCCACAGAACCGATTGCCTGGATAACGGCGTTTGCGTCCATATAAATCACCCCCTTAATAAATGGACATTAATCGGATAACATTATCAAAAGCATCTTTTATCGCTTCTGACTCATAATATAGAACGCCTTTTAAATAGGCGTTACGGATATATAAATAAGCGTATGTTTTACGCCCCAAAAGTGTTGTACCTGAACTAACTTTATTGCGATCTATTGTGTAAGTTTGTACAGTCGTATTGCGGCTGGAATTGCTTACATATACTCCCTGCCTTGATGCCCATATGCTGAATTCTTTTCCACCACAGATAACACTCAGCACCGGATAAGCGTCCGCAGGCTTTCTATCTACATTAGCGTCATTATTAATTATAAAAATATTCTGTCCTGCGGCTTTATCATACTCCGTTCCCCTGAATAGTCTGCCGCTTATAGATTCTGCACGCTGTTTTTGCAGTTCCACGCCCTGCACTAACTGATAAGATATTAAATGATCTCTGGATAACCATTTTGTCTGTTTTTTACCGAGCTTAATATTCCACCCGACTGTATAAGGATTGTAAAAGTTAAATGCATTGCCGCTCATGATAATCTTGACATCATTGCGCAGACGCATAACGGTTTCCATAAATTCCCCGAAGATAACAAACTCATCCTTCAAGTAACGTCCTGCGGCGTTGGTTACCGTAAACTCATCAAAAAACACGGTGTTTACAGCTTCACAATTTATACCACGTATTCCCTTTGTCGATGATAACGCCATAGCATAACCGCAGGGTATTTTTATGATCTCATCCTTAATTGTGCCATCCCTCTTTGTGGCCTGCACATGTTCGATCTTATAAAATACATTTCCTGAGCATTCTACCTCGATATCTTCCACACCTGCAAACAAATTGCGCTTTCCCTGTTCAAGCTCTCCTGCCGCTCTTCTGCGTACATATAATACTTCATGTCCAGCTAAAATTTGATCTCTCATATATCTGACCGGGCTATAAGTCTTTCCGATATTGCGTATGCCGACTGCCATGTATACAGCAGTCTCATCGTTTATATAGTCTCGCACATCCCAAAAGACTCCCATAGCAGTCACCCCCTATATCAAAACGGGAGCGTGGCTCCTTGTGCGATAAGGATTACTGTCACTTGAGCACCGTTGCTAGCGGTTCGCACGCTCGACAGTTACCACGCTAAACCCTATAATTATAGTAACACTTCTGTAACAAATTGTCAAGAATCTGTAATATATCTTACGGGTTTCCTGTCCTTAATCTGGAAATCGACATCAATCAAAACGACTCCGCCGCTTACATGTTTAAATCGCTTCTTTCCGTCCGGTTTGCTATATTTTACCCCTACCTTAAAATTATCAAAAGTAACAAGATCATGCATATTCTTTGGCAAGCCCGCAACAGTTACTGCAATGTGCTTTTCACCTTCTATTTCTACTTCTTCAATATAGCACTTCTGACGCAGATATTTCGCCCTTGTAAAGTGTGTTTCGATATCCCATGCACCCAGGCGGGTTTCGTGACAATCTAATATCTGCCGTATATCCTCTTCCGGTAACAATGTATGCAGACTGTCCGTGTCAGAATATAAAAAAGCATCAAAGCCATACTTTAATAATGAGTAATCTCTAACTTTCTGGCAAGACCTTATCGTAAAGGCTCTTGCGGCGGACGTAATGTATGTTGCAACGGGGACATATATCGTTGGACCATCCTCTTCAACTCTTGTATATACTATTTTATCGTGTATATTGTCATAGCTGATAAGTTTTTTACCCTTATTTGGGGATGTTCCGAACTTTCCGTACAGATTATTTAAAAAAAGTTTAGCAATCGTGCGCATTCCTTTATTGCCTGATATCGTTGCTTCTTCCTTCATGCTCATAAAAAAGTCAATGTATTCTGCAAACGTATCGTTAACCTTGCCGTGGAAATAGTACCCTCCACAGAATTGCAAATGTTCTATATCATACTGTTCGCAAAAAAGTTCATAATCAATCCTGGTTAACCATAAATCCAGGACTTCTCCTTTACTATCCTCTAGGTATTCGTTATCTGCGCAATAAATATTGTGCTTAAGCTGTATTGATGGAATTTTACCTTGCTTTAGCCAGAACATACATTTAATATGTATTGTATAACACGGCCATATACTGTTTGGCTTTGGTTCACCTGCAAACGGTCTTGGCTGACCGTATGGCAAAACTTCATATTTCATACGTGCAGGAAAGTGAGAATTAATATCACACACTATGCCTGCACCAACCTCGCGCTCTCGATATAGCGGGTTTACGTAAACAAACCCTCCCTTGTACGTCCTGCGTATTTCCTCGTCTATCTCAGGTATCAAAGGCGGAAACATCTTTTCAAATATTTTTGTTCCGCCGATCATTTCACGGTATACATGCATAGCATTACTGCCGATTGTTAGTTTCTTATATCCGCCTTGCTGAAAATACTGTAGCGCCTTTGCGTCTATCAGTACATCCCTTTCTACGTAATCCCATTCTTCCGGTGTAGGGCGGTATCCCATAGGCCGATCTGCATGATAGTCGATTTCACCTTTTGTAATTTCAAGTCCAAAAGCTTTGGCTGTGGCCTGGATGGACATGGGTATCAGTTTCAGAGAGTCACGGTATTCTATGTTTTTTCCGCTACGGGTCTTTACTTTAACACTATACCACTTTCCATCGTCTGAGATAACACTATAAAACTGACCTGCTTTTGGCTTCCTTTCCTGTGTCTGCTCATACCCCTGACGCAGATATTCCAAAAGCAAAAACTCTCCGTCAAACTTGAGATTTCGGAAGTAGTGGATTCCCCCCTTGGCTTCCGCATAGGCCAGATAGCTTTTTATGTCCAGCCCTCTGCTTTCAATCTCAACACGCTCTACATTCGCGGAAGCCCAGCACCAGACCCGTGTCGGTTCCGTTGTGATTGTTTCAAAATCATCTGCATACACATTTGACACATTCTATAACCTCCGCCAGGTATCGAGTATTTCGGTAAACTCTTGTATTACGTCCTCAAGTTCCCATTCGTCCTGTATGTAAATCATCTCAAAATCAATTCGATTTTCCGTGTCAGCTAAGTATTTTCGATAAAATTCTTGCGGTGACAAATTAGAGACGTACTTCATAAGAGTCCTTAATAAATCAACAATCTTTTTAAGATCATCGTTACTGTAGTTTGCTTTTTTGTATGCTTCTGTGTATAGGTCTTTCGCACTCTGTAAAATATCTAAATAATTATTCTGCATCTGCTTTGTTACCGTTTGTCTGTATAAAGGGTCTGCTAGATCTAATACATGCGCCACAAATTTGGCAAACCGCTCACCTGCCTTTTCTGGTGGCCTCAAATTGTTAGGGACTTCATATTTTGTAGTAGCCGTTTTTCTTGCACGTTCCCGTCTTGCGTTCTCTCTTCGCAACGCACGATCATATTGTTCCCAGTACGCACGTGGTGCCCGGATGCCCTTTCGATCTTCCATAACATGACCGTACTTTGCAGTAAATCCCTGCATGTCTCTAATTAACGTCTTTACTTCCCTGGTGGTCAGTTTACGTACATCCCTTAAATTTGCACCCCACACCAGCACACCACGCCAGTCATAATCGGGATTCTGTCGCTCCATAGCCCTGATCTTTCGCTGATACTTGTCACGTTCTCTCTTATATTGTTCTATAACACGATTGCTTGCCAAGATATACCCTCCTTTATTTAATGTTTCACGTGAAACATTAGCACTTAATGTTTCACGTGAAACATTAACACAAAATGTTTCACGTGAAACCTAAAAGGGAGCCGGGAACCGACTCCCTTATTAGGGTAAAAGAATGTGATATATTACTATTGTATGTTGCGTAGCCTGACTAGTTTATAGTTACTTTCGAACGATCTCAAGCGTGTACGCTTGGCCGTTCTTTGTCGAAATCTGTCTCGGAATCACTGTGATTCCTTCTTCATAAGGTGGCTGTCCGAAAATGTTGAACAGCTTCTGAAGGCTTCCCAGGACTGACTTGCTTACGCAAGTTACGCTGTCCCCATCAGGGGAAATGAGTACAACACGGGGAGCTTTCGTCCCGTCTGCCAGCGTTACGACTTCGGCATAAACATCTTTTACCGTGAATGGGGTATTGATGATCTCTTTCATTTTATGCTTACTGTTCTGCACTGCATCATACAGATTCAACTTTTCCTCTGCGGTTTCTGCTTTGCCACTGTAAAAGCTCGTGGTAACTTCCCCTGTGAGTCCTTCGATTGCCATTACAGCATCGTCTTTTCTTACCTGCGTCATGATCTCATTTCTTTCTTCCATTTTCATATCCTCTCTTTCTTTAATCGTTTCCGTTTACTGATACTTCATACTTTGCGAGTTCTTCATCGGGAATATCGTAGCATACATCATATGCCGTCCAGCGACTCACAAAGCCTGCAACTGCGGCCGCTCCATATTCTCTACGTACAGCTCTCTCAATCTCAACCTGTTCAGGGTCTTTGTTGCGCATGTACACCGTGTACGTCTTTTCTTCACAGATCGGTTCTCCCGATTCGCTGAACCCGGTCACTTTCCTGACGGTAAGTTCTGCTCTCTTTCTTGTGATTCTCATTTCTTTGTTTCCTTTCTTTTTCTATATTTTATAAAGACGTTGTGTCTCTATAATCATTATAATGGTCTTTCAGCAATCTGTCAACCAATTTGGATATTGACTTCTTTTCCTCATCGTTTTGATTGCAGTATAACAACTGATTTATGATTGCATACCATAAGACATTGATTAAATCATACCTGCCTACGGTAATTTGATCTTTACCGCCGAAACAAAAACCCTCTTCTACGTATGCACCGTCAGGCGTAATAAGTAGTATCTTGTGTCCTGCCAAGGATTTCGTTTCTGGGGCCTGGAAAATGACACCATCATCTCTCAGTACCATGTACTCAAGAGTATCCTGGTATCTCTTAAGTATATTTTTGCGGTTTACCGTTTCAATTTTAATCATTTTCTTCCTCCAATTCTTCTGGCCTGCTAATTGGTATCACTTACTTTTCCTCTAAACACAACAATCATACTCGGAAATGGTGCGCTGTTATTTACATTTCCAAATTTCAAACGCCCCTTCAAAAACCTTATCTCTACATTTTCTTTGTTATAAATAAATTCGTGAAACCATCTTGTATCAGTGCGCGCAGGAATAAGCATTACTGCAATTCCTTCCCCAACTCTGCTATGTAAATAGCACCTCTTGACCCAGCTTCCAATTTCTCTTCCGTATGGTGGGTTACAAAATACCGTTTCACCTTTCCAACATTTAGAAAGTCCATCTTCAGATTTTGTAAAGTATTTATCGCACTTATGATTACTTTCATCTGCACATGGATCTAATGTAAAATGGAATTCGCTATCCAAATCATCAAACAACCACTGTGGTGTTTCCCAATCATCTTTTTTACTACTGAACATCACTTCTGTATTCAAAATTTATCACTCACTTTCATTCTTCACATGTACTATAATGTTCACACAAAATACAATTACCATGCATCACTGTACCGTTCGCATATGCAAACTTAAGCGTATCAAGAGTGGTCTTACCTTTGATTAACGCTTCTTTGTTGAGTAAAATCCTTTCCCAAACTTTAATCGTCTGATCTAAAGCATATAATTCGCTTTCGTGTATATTTTCAAGGTATGTTTTCATTTTGTTTCCTCCTTTATGTCTATTAGTATACCAGATAAATGTTACAAAAGTATTAGTAGAAATTGTTACAAAAGTATTAAATAATGTTTAATAGAATTGTTACATACTTTAAATATTCTGTAATAGTTCCGCGTAGAAAATGTAATTTATATTGACTATAATATAGATGTAACAAATAAATATTTAGTTGGTGGGGGTAATGAAATGACAGTAAAACAAGAATACGAAAAAATGAAAATGGAGTTGAGATTGTGGAATAAAAGAAGTAACTTTGATGATACAAAATATGCATACCACATTGAACACCATACAAAGAAAGCAAAACAAATGTTTTTAAATCTTTTGAATTATGATTTTGAAAAAATAAATTTTGACATTAAACATGGATTCATAACTACAGATCAATATAACAAACGTTGGAAGGTGTGGAATGATTGTTCGAGAAGCATAGCAAACATGACAATTATTTAATAGCAACTTGACACTCAGGTAAAGAAGGTGATGAGGCTATGAAAACAGCCATAGAAAAAGCAAAAAGTTTAGCATAACTTATAGGAGGGAAATTAAATGAACATTGATAGAAAAAACAGCTACAGCTACCTTGACTTGTTAAGACTTGAAACCTGTGGTATTCTTTATGAACATCATGAATCGACGTTTAGAGGCTATATCAGCCGGAAACTGAATGACAATGAACTTCCTGTTCTGCCTTATAAAGGAAAGTTCGGGAAAGGATTTAAAGTTCTTCTCCCTAATTGGGAGAGTACCAATTACAGCAGGGTGAAATATTTTATTTATAAGGAGGGGCAATGAAAAATCTTATAAAATTCGTTGGGGTGAGTTTGGTAGTTATACTATTTTGTGCATCATTAGTTTTGCACTGGTTAATAGTTGGATATTAATAGAAAGGAGTAAATATGGATAACTTATTTGAAATGGGATATGATTCTCAATCAGAAGTTTGGTGGGATGAAGGATGGGATCGATGGGCCACGCAATGTGACTGCATCGCATTCGACAGATACCAAAATGGAAAAATTTATAGGCACACTGGTATTGACATCTTAAAAGATGGGTACTGGTGGCACGAGTATTACTGCGAAGCCACCGGTCAGTGGGCATTAATGAAATAAATTTCACGTGAAACATAGGGAGTCGCAAGGCTCCCTTCTTTCTGGCCTGGTGGTTAGT
>ERZ1643251.2827-NODE-2827-length-16969-cov-73.804422_pt1 | contig 16969 bp, 21 predicted proteins | sample MGYA00579261_ERZ1643251 | MGnify/ENA primary metagenome ERZ1643251 (study PRJEB29033, sample SAMEA4952267) | chicken gut metagenome | biome: Broiler Chicken; feature: Gastrointestinal Tract; material: Caecum | place: Ireland | collected 2018 | study: Broiler...
CCTTTACCGGTGTGTCATCAGTGTGAACCTTGCGGGTATTCATTACATAACGGTAAGCAGGCACATCGAGGCGCGAGATCAGGGCAATCAGTTGTTGTACCGCGAGCGGACGTGACGCCGTTGTGGGCTGAGCGAGGGCATTCAGGTTAAAGCAGGCCTGTGCGTCACGCAGAGTGACGGCGATTTGCCCCTGCGGCAGTGGGAAAATCCCCTCCTTACGCACAGGCGTAAGCTGGATATAGTTAAAAATTTTCTGCGGATCTTTCGTCAGTGCCTGACGCACGGCAGTCGGGATCTCAACTGGCGCACTGGCAGCAGGCTCAGCAACAGCTTGCTTTGCTTCGTCACTGACGGCTTTTTTGTTGGTCACGGCTACGGTGGAATGCCCCTCTTCTGCCAGGCTCAGGCGCTCTATTTTTCCCTGATAGCGCAGCATCACATGGTCGCGGTTGATTTCCTCAGTGACGTCATCGTCTGCGCGGAAATGGACGAACAGTGGGGATACGTCGGGGCTAAATCGCGCCAGCGCTGGCTGTTTTACGCGTATGACAGGCTCCGGAAGACGGTTGTTGCGCACGTATTCGGTGAACGCACTATGGCGACGCTGGGGCGTCTTATGAGCCTGCTGTCACCCTTTGACGTGGTGATATGGATGACGGATGGCTGGCCGCTGTATGAATCCCGCCTGAAGGGAAAGCTGCACGTAATCAGCAAGCGATATACGCAGCGAATTGAGCGGCATAACCTGAATCTGAGGCAGCACCTGGCACGGCTGGGACGGAAGTCGCTGTCGTTCTCAAAATCGGTGGAGCTGCATGACAAAGTCATCGGGCATTATCTGAACATAAAACACTATCAATAAGTTGGAGTCATTACCGAGAGAGCTAACTCTAGATCACTCTCCACCTCACAAGCCATTTACAAAAATGATACTGGCATATCTTTGGTCCCTGCCACAACCAGACATTGACAATCCAATATAACCCCAAATATATTTCGGATACGAAGCTTGGGATTTATACAGACATTTACTATTTAATGATAAAATTTGTATTACATACATAAGAGGCACTAATGAAACGTTATATAAAATGGCTTGCCATCACAATTTTTATCAGTATGTTGAGTGCCTGTGCCCGTACGGCTCCAGTGCAACAGATAAGCACCACTGTCAGTGTGGGCCATACTCAGGAGCAGGTTAAAAATGCCATTTTGAAAGCAGGTGCACAGCGCAAGTGGATTATGACACAAGTGTCCCCTGGAGTTATTAAAGCTCGCTATCAAACACGAAATCACGTTGCTGAGGTTCGCATTACATATACAGCTACTTACTATAACATCAAATATGACAATAGCCTGAATCTGCAGGCTTCTGATGGAAAAATTCATAAAAACTATAACCGTTGGGTGCGTAACCTGGATAAAGATATACAGGTTAACTTGTCTACAGGAGCAACGTTATAGTGATGCTGATATCGGGCTGGAATAGCCCGATATCATTAAACTTCTCTATAAGAATGGTTATATATGTACGAACAGGACACACTCAGCACACTGGATGCCATCACGGAGGCACAACGGATTGCTTTTGCTCCTATGCTTTTCCAGGCAGCTTTGTGCCTGCGCAATGCAGGAATATTAGATTATTTGGATCAACAGGGTAAACAGGGAGCTCCCCTTAACGCGATTACTGAACAGACAGTCCTGAATGAATATGCCGTGAGTGTGTTACTGGATATGGGGTTAAGCGGGCGAATTATTACCTGTAAAGAGGGAAATTATTACCTGGCGAAAATCGGTCATTACCTCCTGCATGACACTATGACTCGCGTGAATATGGATTTCACCCAAGATGTCTGTTACCAGGGGCTTTTCTTCCTTGCCGATTCACTCAATGAAGGAAAACCTTCCGGGTTAAAAGTATTTGGCGACTGGCCGACGATATATCCAGCACTTTCGCAATTACCAGATGCTGCTCGTGCTAGCTGGTTTGCATTTGATCATTACTATTCAGATGGCGCATTTAACGCCGCACTGCCTTATGTATTCGCCAACAACCCCACAACCTTGTACGATGTGGGCGGCAATACGGGTAAGTGGGCTTTGCGCTGCTGCAAATACAATGAAAACATCGCCGTTACGTTATTAGATCTGCCACAACAAATCGTACTGGCGAAAGAAAATATCGCGAATGCAGGTTTTTCTGATCGCATAGATTTCCAAGCGGTGGATATGCTAAGCGATGCCCCGTTACCAGGCGAGGCTGATATCTGGTGGATGAGCCAATTTTTAGACTGTTTTTCACCCGAACAAATAATTAGCATACTCAGCAAAATCGCCAGCGTAATGAAGCCTGGCGCAAAAGTTTGCATCATGGAGTTGTTCTGGGATGCGCAGCGGTTTGAAGCAGCATCGTTTAGCCTGAACGCGTCCTCACTTTATTTTACCTGCATGGCAAACGGTAACAGCCGTTTCTATAGTGCAGAGAAATTTTACGACTATCTGAATAAAGCAGGATTCCAGGTAGCAGAGCGCCACGATAATTTAGGCGTTGGACATACACTTTTGATATGCCAAAAGAAATCATCGTCACTTAATAATTTTGGTTTACCGCGGGCACGCGTTGATGAAATTTGCATTAAATATTACCAACTGGCAGGCGCTGGCGCCTGGACTTAGCGATGTGCAGCAATGGCAAGCATGGTCGCGCCAGCCGTGGGCGATTGACCCTGCCGCGCCGCTGGCAAAATTAAGTGAACTGCCAATGATGACTGCCCGTCGTCTCAGTTCAGGCAGCAAACTGGCTGTTGAATGCGGTCTGGCAATGCTACGCCGCTATCAGCCTGACGCCGTTTTGTATACCAGTCGTCATGGCGAACTGGAGCGTAATTACCGCATTGTTCATGCACTGGCAACCGAACAGGCGCTTTCTCCGACGGACTTCGCGCTTTCCGTACACAATTCTTCCGTGGGTAACCTGACCATTGCGGCCAAACAGCCGATCGTTTCGTCATCGCTTTCAGCTGGTCGCGACAGTTTCCAGCAAGGTTTGTGTGAAGTGCTTAGCCTGCTACAAGCGGGATACCAGCGCGTGTTGATGGTCGATTTTGACGGTTTTCTGCCCGAGTTTTATCACCCACAACTGCCTGCAGAAATGCCGACCTGGCCGTACGCCGTCGCGCTGATGATTGAATCTGGCGATGACTGGCAATGTGAAACGCAGTCAGCCATTGCGGTAAATGAAACAACACTGCCGCAAAGCATGTTGTTTTTACAGCACTATTTACAAAATGCAGGCGCATTTTCACTGTCTGGCGAGCGCGTGCAATGGCGCTGGAGCCGCAGATGAGTAAGCTGATGTCGCGCCTGGGATGGGCATGGCGACTGGTCATGACCGGGTTATGTTTTGCCCTGTTTGGTCTCGGCGGCCTGTTGCTTTCAGTCGTATGGTTTAACATATTGTTAGTTTTGGTATGGGACACTTCCCGCCGCCGTCGTTTGGCACGTCGCAGCATTGCCGCCAGTTTTCGCCTGTTTTTAACTGTCGCGAAAGGGCTTGGCGTGCTGGATTATCGTATTGATGGCGCTGAAATTTTACGTCAGGAACGAGGTTGCCTCGTCGTAGCCAATCATCCCACGCTGATCGATTACGTGCTGCTGGCGTCAGTCATGCCAGAAACTGACTGCCTGGTGAAAAGCGCGCTGTTAAAAAATCCTTTTCTTGGCGGCGTCGTGCGGGCGGCAGATTATTTAATCAACAGCGAAGCTGAAACCCTGTTACCCCGCTGCCAACAGCGACTGGCACAGGGTGACACTATCCTGATTTTCCCCGAAGGCACACGAACGAAACCCGGTGAAAAAATGACATTACAGCGCGGTGCAGCGAATATTGCCGTGCGCTGCGCCAGCGATTTACGCATCGTGACAATCGGCTGTAGTGAGCATCTGCTGGATAAACAAAGTAAATGGTATGACGTTCCGCCTGCCAGGCCGTTTTTTACGGTTGAAGTCCATGGGCGGGTAGAAATCAATAAATTTTACGATGCAACTTCACATGAGCCGGCGCTGGCTGCAAGGCAGTTAAACCGACATCTTTTGCTTCAATTACAACAAGGTTGTTTACCTCTCTCAGGAATAAATAATGCAAGCGCTTTATCTGGAAATTAAAAATCTCATCATCAGCACCCTCAATCTGGACGAGTTGACTCCTGATGATATTGATACCAATGCGCCACTGTTTGGCGACGGTTTAGGGCTGGACTCTATCGATGCACTGGAACTGGGGCTGGCAGTAAAAAATGAGTACGGCGTCGTGCTCTCTGCGGAAAGCGAAGAAATGCGTCAGCACTTTTTCTCCGTCGCCACTCTGGCCTCTTTCATTGCTGCGCAACGTGCTTGAGGAAAGCCATCATGACAGACCAACAAACCATTTATCAGGAAGTCTCAGCCCTGCTAGTTAAGCTGTTTGAAATCGATCCGCAGGACATCAAACCTGAAGCGCGCCTGTACGAAGATCTGGAACTGGACAGCATCGACGCCGTTGACATGATTGTGCACCTGCAAAAGAAAACCGGTAAGAAAATCAAGCCGGAAGAGTTTAAAGCAGTGCGTACAGTCCAGGATGTTGTAGAGGCTGTAAAACGCCTGCTACAAGAAGGCTAATTTGATGTCGGGCATTCGCTCGCTACCGATGATTAAGTTGCTGACCGGATTATTGCTGCTCGCCTGGCCTTTTTTAATCTGGCTCGGTTTGGCGCATAACAGCCTGCACTGGCTGTCGCCGCTGATGGCGTTGCTGCTTTTATTGCGCCTGCGCTAGCCCCGTCGTCAGGCAGGACCGCTACAAGCCGTCACAAAAATCGTCGCTGTTGTGGGCATTGTATTGTGTGTCTCCAGTTTTCTGTTGAAAACGCACCAGTTACTGCTGTTTTACCCGGTAGTGGTTAACGCGGTCATGCTGGCGGTTTTTGGCGGTTCGCTGCGGTCGACAATGCCGATAGTTGAGCGGCTGGCACGTTTGCAGGAACCAGACCTCCCGGAAAAGGCCGTGCGATATACCCGCCGCGTAACGCAGGTCTGGTGCCTGTTTTTTATTTTCAACGGCAGTATTGCGTTATTTACCACCTTGTATGGCAACATGCCTTTGCGGACAGCCTGGAACGGTATCATTGCTTACCTTCTGATAGGTTTCCTGACTGCAGGGGAATGGCTGATACGTTGTCAGATGATCAAACGGAAAACACCATGAATCAGACTCTCTCACTTTCACAGTGGTTGACAGCCTCTCGCCCTGTAACAACTCCTGTTGCCTGGCTTGGGGAATATACCTGGACACAGGGGCATCTGCGGCATGATGTAGCGCTTTTGATCGACCATTTACGCGACCAGCCAGGCAATCGCTGGGCACTTTGTTTTGAAAACAGCTATCTTTTTATTGTAGCGTTGTTGGCCACGCTACACTCAGGTAAAATCCCGGTAATCCCGGGCCATAATCGCGCCGCTTTGTTAAATGTACAACGCTCCTTGTTTGATTGCGTCCTGAGTGATAAAAGGCTGGGCTGGAACGGTCCACAGTTTGTTGTAAGCACATCTCACCAGATGACGACCAGCACGATAGCCTTTGATGATATTGCTTCTGACGCGTTTATTGAACTTTTCACATCGGGTTCAACCGGACAACCAAAACAAATTGCAAAACCTGTTATCAGCCTTGATCAAGAAGCAAACATGCTGGCAACTCACTTTGCAGACCGACTACTGGGCTGTCGTTTTGTAGCATCCGTGATGCCTCAGCACCTGTATGGGCTGACTTTCCGTATTTTTTTACCTATGGCACTTGGCCTGCCATTGCATGCCGCAATGCTCTGGTATTCTGAGCAACTTGCCGCATTAAGCCATACCTACCGCTATGCCTTTGTCAGCAGCCCGGCGTTCCTTAAGCGACTCGACCTTCATCTGACACCTCCCCCCGTGGAAATGATTTTCTCTGCCGGCGGTATGCTACCATGGCAGGATGTAGAGAAAACTTCCACCTGGCTGAATATATGGCCCGATGAAATCTATGGTAGTACCGAAACAGGTATTCTCGCATGGCGTTACCGTCAACAGGATAATATCCCCTGGTTTACTTTTTCTGATGTTCATCTTTCACAGGAAAGTGAGGGGGTTCGTGTCTTTTCGCCACTCATCCCTGCTGAAGGATTGGTGCTTGACGATATGTTGCAATTCAATGAAAACGGTCAGTTCCACCTGATCGGACGACGTGGCCGAGTGGTAAAAATAGAGGAGAAGCGGATATCACTGGTCGAAATCGAACAACGACTTCTGGCACTTGACGGTATTCTGGATGTCGCTGCAATACCATTAATACGCAATGGCCGCCAGACTATCGGTGTCGTGTTTGTACCAGATAAAGAGGCCCGTCAAATATGGCAATGCTCCGGAGGGAAAACTCTGGAGTTGTCCTGGCGCAAAGCACTGTTACCATGGCTTGAACCTGTTGCAGTACCTCGTTACTGGCGCATTATTGATGAAATACCAGTAAACAATATGAATAAGCGTGTCTATGCGCAATTACAGGAGTTATTTCATGATACGCCATGAAATTGAGCGTCATCAGGTTCAACCGCAGGAGATGGAAATCGTTCTATACCTTGACCCGATGCTCTACTGGTTTAATGGTCATTTTGCCGTACAGCCTCTGTTACCAGGCGTGGCCCAGTTGGACTGGGTAATGCATTATGCTACCACGATGCTTGCTCCGGGCTGGCGTTTTCGTAGTATCCAGAATGTTAAATTTCTGGCGCCACTTATACCTGAGACGACTGTTACCCTGCAATTAACATGGCAGGAAACAAGTCAGGTACTCACTTTCTGCTATCAGCGTCACGACGGTGACGCCCGCCGCACCGCCAGTAGCGGGAAGATCCGCCTATGTCGGTAAACTTTTCTCCCTGCGTGTTGATTCCCTGCTATAACCACGGCGCGATGATGCCGGGCGTGCTGGCGCGTCTTAAGCCATTTAATCTCCCCTGTATTGTGGTGGACGACGGCAGCGATGCCGCCACGCAACAGCAACTGGATAATCTGGTTAGCGAACAGCCTGGAGTGACCTTAATTCGCTTAGCAGAAAACGCAGGTAAAGGCGCGGCAGTGATGCGTGGCTTACAGGCAGCGGCAGACGCAGGGTTCAGCCATGCGGTGCAGGTGGATGCTGACGGTCAACATGCGATTGAAGATATCCCCAAACTGCTGGCAGTCGCTGAACAACACCCTGCGGCGCTGATCTCCGGCCAGCCAATTTACGATGACTCCATCCCCCGCTCACGGCTTTACGGGCGCTGGGTCACCCACGTCTGGGTATGGATCGAAACGCTCTCCCTGCAACTGAAAGACAGCATGTGCGGCTTTCGCGTTTATCCGGTTGCGCCAACGCTGCAACTGGCAAAACACGCCACCATCGGCAAGCGGATGGATTTCGACACTGAAGTGATGGTGCGCCTCTACTGGCAGGGAAACACCAGCTATTTCGTGCCGACCCACGTCACCTATCCACTGGACGGGCTTTCGCATTTTGATGCCCTGAAAGATAACGTCCGCATCTCGCTCATGCACACGCGTCTGTTTTTCGGCATGTTACCGCGTATTCCTTCACTGCTGATGCGCCGCTCTTCCAGCCACTGGGCGCGGCAGAGTGAAGTGAAAGGATTATGGGGAATGCGCCTGATGCTGCTGGTCTGGCGTCTGCTGGGAAGAACGGCGTTTAGCGCGCTGCTTTACCCGGTGGTGGGCGTCTACTGGCTCACTGCTTCTCGTGCGCGCAAAGCGTCGCAAGACTGGCTCGCCCGTGTACGACAGCATCAACCACAGGCGGCAAAACTCAACAGCTATCAGCACTTTCTACGTTTCGGTAATGCCATGCTCGACAAAATCGCCAGTTGGCGCGGCGAGCTGCAACTGGGGCGCGATGTGCTGTTTGCGCCAGGCGCAGAAGCGGCACTTAACGTCAGCGATCCGCGCGGCAAATTGCTGCTGGCCTCGCATCTTGGCGATGTGGAAGTGTGCCGGGCGCTGGCAAAAATTCAGGGCTACAAAACCATTAACGCGCTGGTGTTTAGCGAAAACGCCCAACGCTTTAAACAGATAATGCAGGAGATGGCCCCGCAGGCCGGCATCAACCTGATGCCGGTAACGGATATCGGCCCGGAAACCGCCATCCTGCTCAAAGAGAAGCTGGATAACGGCGAATGGGTGGCGATTGTCGGTGACCGCATCGCCGTCAACCCGCAACGCGGCGGCGACTGGCGCGTCTGCTGGAGTCCGTTTATGGGCCAGCCTGCGCCCTTCCCACAGGGGCCGTTTATTCTCGCCTCTATTTTGCGCTGCCCGGTGAATCTGATTTTCGCCCTGCGCCAGCACGGCAAGCTGCATATTCACTGCGAAACCTTTGCCGACCCGCTGCTGTTGCCGCGTGGCGAACGCCAACAGGCGCTGCAAAACGCTATCGACCACTACGCCGCGCGTCTGGAACATTACGCGCTCCAGTCGCCCCTCGACTGGTTTAATTTTTTCGATTTCTGGCAACTGCCGGAAATTCAGGACAAGGAGTAAAGGGTGCTTAACGATCCCCGATTTACCGCTGAAGTCGAGCTGACCATTCCCTTTCACGACGTCGATATGATGGGCGTGGCCTGGCACGGTAACTATTTTCGCTACTTTGAAGTGGCCCGCGAGGCGCTGCTCAACCAGTTCAATTACGGCTATCGGCAGATGAAAGAGTCCGGTTATTTGTGGCCAGTGGTCGATGCGCGGGTGAAATATCGCCACGCCCTCACCTTTGAGCAACGCATCCGCGTGCGTGCGCATATCGAAGAGTTCGAAAACAGTCTGCGGATTGGCTATCAGATTTTCGATGCCGAAACGGGCAAACGCGCCACCACCGGATACACCATTCAGGTCGCGGTCGACGAGCAAAGTCGCGAACTGTGCTTTGTCAGCCCCGATATTCTGTTTGAACGCATGGGAGTCAAACCATGAAATTTTTACCGCTACTGGCGCTGCTGATTAGCCCGTTTGTGAGCGCCCTGACCCTTGACGATCTTCAGCAACGCTTTACCGAACAACCGGTGATCCGCGCCCATTTCGATCAAACCCGGACGATTAAAGATCTGCCGCAGCCGCTGCGATCTCAGGGCCAGATGTTGATCGCCCGCGACCAGGGGTTATTGTGGGATCAAACCTCACCATTTCCCATGCAGCTATTGCTGGACGATAAACGCATGGTGCAGGTGATCAACGGTCAGCCGCCGCAAATCATCACGGCAGAAAACAACCCGCAGATGTTTCAGTTTAACTACCTGCTGCGCGCGCTGTTCCAGGCCGATCGCAAAGTGCTGGAACAAAACTTCCGCGTCGAATTTGCCGACAAAGGCGAAGGCCGCTGGACGCTGCGCCTGACCCCAACCACCACGCCGCTGGATAAAATTTTCAACACCATCGATCTTGCCGGGCAAACCTATCTGGAGAGCATTCAGCTTAATGATAAACAGGGCGATCGCACCGATATTGCTCTTACCCAACATCAACTGACGCCAGCGCAACTGACCGATGACGAACGCCAACGTTTTGCCGCCCAGTAAACGCCCCGCGCTGTTATGGGGGCTAGTCTGCCTGGTCATGGCGGCGGCGTTGCTGATCCTGCTACCGCAATCACGGCTGAACAGTAGCGTGCTGGCTATGTTACCCAAACAGGCGATGGGCGATATTCCCCCAGCGCTGAATGACGGCTTTATGCAGCGTCTGGACCGCCAACTGGTGTGGCTGGTCAGCCCCGGTAAAGAGGCTAATCCCAGGGTCGCTCAGGAGTGGCTGACGCTGCTGCAAAAATCCGCTGCGCTCGGCGACGTTAAAGGACCAATGGATGCCGCCAGCCAGCAAGCGTGGGGAGCGTTTTTCTGGCAGCACCGCAACGGCCTGATTGACCCCGACACCCGCGCCCGCCTGCAAAACGATCCGCTGATGTTAATGCGCGGCTCGCAGCTGGCGATGGCGAAAAACGGCCAGCGTTTGCGGCTGATGGACGGCTGGCTGGTGACGCAGGATCCCCAGGGCAACTACTGGTATCTGCTGCACGGTGAACTGGCGGGATCGTCGTTTGATATGCAGCAAACCCACCAGCTCATCACGACCCTGAATACGCTGGAAAAGGATCTGAAAACGCGTTACCCACAGGCGCAGTTGCTCTCGCGCGGCACGGTATTTTACAGCGATTACGCCAGTCAACAGGCGAAGCAGGATATCTCAACCCTGGGCGTGGCAACGCTGCTGGGGGTGATATTACTGATTGTGGCGGTGTTCCGCTCTTTGCGCCCGTTGCTGCTTTGCGTGATTTCCATCGGCATCGGCGCGCTGGCGGGAACGGTCGCCACTTTATTGATTTTCGGTGAATTACACCTGATGACGCTGGTGATGAGCATGAGCGTTATCGGCATTTCCGCTGACTACACGCTCTATTATCTCACCGAGCGGATGGTGCACGGCAACGACGTTTCGCCGTGGCAAAGCCTGGCGAAAGTACGCAATGCCCTGCTGCTGGCGCTGCTCACCACCGTGGCGGCATATCTGATTATGATGCTCGCCCCCTTCCCCGGCATTCGCCAGATGGCGATTTTTGCCGCCGTCGGGTTGAGCGCCTCCTGTCTGACCGTCCTGTTCTGGCATCCGTGGCTGTGCCGTGGCCTGCCGGTGCGTCCGGTTCCGGCGATGGCGCTGATGCTGCGCTGGCTGGCAGCGTGGCGGCGCAATAAAAAACTGTCGCTGGGTCTGCCCGTCGCGCTGGCGCTGTTTTCGCTGGCGGGGATGTCAATGCTACGCGTCGATGACGATATCTCGCAGTTACAGGCGCTGCCGCAGCATATTCTGGCGCAGGAGAAAGCCATTACCGCCCTGACCGGACAAAGCGTCGATCAAAAATGGTTTGTGGTTTACGGCGATTCGCCACAGCAAACATTGCGGCGACTGGAGAAATATACCGCCTCACTTGAGTATGCGAAAAAAGAGGGGCTTATCAGCAACTACCGCACCATTCCGCTGAACTCCCTTGCGCGGCAGGAGGAAGATTTACAACTGCTGAAAACGGCGGCCCCGACAGTAACAAAAGCGCTGCAAAATGCCGGGCTGACGGCAGTGAACCCGGATCTCAACGCCATGCCAGTGAACGTTGATGAATGGCTGGCAAGCCCCGCCAGTGAAGGCTGGCGTCTGCTGTGGCTGACGCTGGAAAACGGCGAAAGCGACGTACTGGTGCCGGTTGAAGGGGTTAAAAGTAGCGCGTTGATGCAGGAAATCGCCACATATTACCCTTGCGGCATTGCCTGGGTTGATCGCAAAAGCACCTTTGATGAATTGTTCGCACTTTACCGTTATGTGTTAACCGGCTTGTTGCTGGTGGCGCTGGCAGTAATTGCCTGCGGCGCAGTGGCTCGCCTCGGCTGGCGCAAAGGGCTTATCAGCCTGGTGCCTTCGGTGCTTTCGCTGGGCTGCGGTCTGGCGGTGCTGGCGATGAGCGGGCAGGCGGTGAATCTCTTTTCGCTGCTGGCGCTGGTGCTGGTGCTTGGCATCGGTATCAACTACACGCTGTTTTTCAGTAATCCGCGCAGTACACCGTTAACTTCCCTACTCGCGATCACGCTGGCAATGCTCACCACCTTGCTGACGCTGGGTATGCTGGTATTCAGCGCCACCCAGGCCATCAGCAGTTTTGGCATTGTGCTGGTGAGCGGTATTTTCACCGCCTTCCTGCTTTCGCCGCTGGCTATGCCCGATAAAAAGAGAACAAAAAAATGATCAAATCCACCTTCTGGCGAGCGTTCGCCCTGACCGCTACGCTTATCCTCACCGGCTGTAGCCACTCGCAACCGGAACAGGAAGGCCGCCCGCAGGCGTGGCTGCAACCTGGCACACGCATCACGCTGCCGGCACCAGGGATTTCACCCGCCGTCAATTCCCAGCAACTGTTGACCGGCAGCTTCAACGGCAAAACCCAGTCGCTGCTAGTAATGCTTAACGCCGACGACCAGAAAATCACCCTTGCCGGGCTGTCGTCGGTCGGCATTCGCCTGTTTCTGGTGACCTACAATGCAAAAGGGCTACGGGCCGAACAATCCATCGTCGTCCCACAGTTACCGCCCGCAAGTCAGGTACTGGCTGACGTGATGCTCAGCCACTGGCCGATTAGCGCCTGGGAGACGCAACTTCCCACAGGCTGGACGCTTCGCGACAACGGCGACAAACGCGAACTGCGTAACGCCAGCGGCAAGCTGGTCACGGAAATCACCTATCTGAATCGCCAGGGCAAACGCGTGCCAATCAGCATTGAACAGCATGTCTTTAAATACCACATCACCATTCAATACTTAGGTGACTGATATGATTTATATTTCAGCCGTCAGCATGATCAACGCCCTGGGAAATAACCTTGACGAAATCGCAACCAACCTGACTCGCGGTGTTGCTCCCGGCATGCGCCCGCGCGCAGGCTGGTTGCAGGGGCATCCGCAGGCGGTCCTGGCTGGCGTGGATGGCGAGCTTCCGCTTATCCCGGAAAAATTCGCTGCGCACCGCTCGCGCAACAATCAGATCCTGCTGTCGGCGCTGGCGCAGATCCAGCCGCAGGTTGATGACGCTATCGCGAAATATGGTCGCGAGCGCATCGCGATTGTACTTGGCACCAGCACCTCCGGCCTGCATGAAGGCGACACGCACGTTAACCTGCGCACCCACGGGCAGCCGAGCACCACATGGCACTACGCGCAACAGGAACTCGGCGATCCGTCGCGTTTTCTCAGCCACTGGCTGGCGCTCGACGGCCCGGCCTATACCCTTTCAACCGCCTGCTCTTCCAGCGCCAGAGCGATAATCAGCGGGCGCAGGCTTATCGAAGCGGGGCTGGTCGATGCCGCCATTGTGGGTGGCGCAGACACCCTGAGCCGGATGCCGATTAACGGTTTTCACAGCCTCGAATCACTGTCGCCAACCTTATGTCAGCCGTTTGGTCGTGACCGCGCAGGTATCACCATTGGTGAAGGGGCGGGGCTAATGCTACTGACCCGGGAACCGCAGCCCATCGCGTTGCTGGGCGTTGGTGAATCGAGCGACGCTTACCATATTTCAGCCCCGCATCCGCAGGGCGAAGGAGCGATCCGCGCTATTAATCAGGCGCTGACCGATGCGCAGCTTACGCCGGATGACGTCGGCTATATCAACCTGCACGGCACCGCCACACAGCTCAACGACCAGATTGAATCAATGGTGGTTAACGCCCTGTTTGGCGAACGCGTACCTTGCAGTTCCACCAAACATTTGACCGGACACACGCTGGGCGCGGCGGGCATTACCGAGGCGGCAATCAGCATGTTGATTTTACAGCGTGATTTACCGCTGCCCGCTCAGGACTTCAGCCTGTCGCCGCGCGATCCCACGCTGCCACCGTGCGGCATTATCGAACAACCACAGCCGCTGGCACGTCCGGTGATCCTGTCCAATTCCTTCGCCTTTGGCGGCAATAACGCCAGCATTCTGCTCGGGAGGGTTTCGTGAGCCACTATTTATCCCCCGGCGCTTATCTGCCCCACGACGCGCCCATGCTACTGCTGGAAGACGTGGTGAGCGTCAGCGATGACAGCACGGTGTGCCGCGTGACGGTTTCGCCCAGTGGCGTACTGGCACCGTTTCTCGACCCGGACGGCAATCTCCCTGGCTGGTTTGCCCTTGAACTGATGGCGCAAACCGTCGGCGTCTGGTCTGGCTGGCATCGTCACCAGCAGGGCAAAAACAGTATTGAGTTAGGGATGGTTCTGGGCGCGCGTGAATTGCTTTGCACCGCTGGCATTCTGCCCGCAGGCCAGACGCTGACTATTACCGTCAAACTGCTGATGCAGGACGATCGCTTCGGCAGTTTTGAGTGCAGCATCAACGACGGCGAGGCGACGGGCCGCATTAACACCTTCCAGCCGACCGCGGAAGAACTTACCACCCTGTTTCAACAAGGAGCGTCCTGATGAGTCGTTCAGTTCTGGTTACCGGTGCCAGCAAAGGCATTGGTCGCGCCATCGCCTGCCAACTGGCGGCAGACGGCTTTAACATTGGCGTTCACTATCACCGTGACGCCGCGGGCGCTCAGGAAACGCTGAACGCCATTGTCGCCAACGGGGGTAACGGGCGTTTGCTCAGTTTCGACGTCGCAAACCGCGAACAGTGTCGGGAAGTGCTGGAGCACGAGATCGCGCAACACGGTGCCTGGTACGGCGTGGTTAGTAACGCCGGGATCGCCCGCGATGCCGCTTTTCCGGCTTTAAGCGATGACGACTGGGATGCGGTGATCCACACCAACCTCGACAGTTTCTATAACGTCATTCAACCGTGCATTATGCCGATGATCGGCGCGCGCCAGGGCGGACGCATCATCACGCTGTCATCGGTTTCCGGCGTGATGGGTAATCGCGGTCAGGTGAACTACAGCGCTGCCAAAGCCGGAATTATCGGCGCAACAAAAGCACTGGCTATCGAACTCGCGAAGCGCAAAATCACCGTCAACTGCATCGCGCCAGGGCTAATTGATACCGGGATGATCGAAATGGAAGAGAGCGCCCTGAAAGAGGCAATGTCGATGATCCCCATGAAACGCATGGGCCAGGCGGAAGAAGTTGCCGGGCTTGCCAGCTATTTAATGTCTGATATTGCGGGTTATGTCACCCGCCAGGTTATTTCCATCAACGGAGGGATGTTATGACACGTCGCGTAGTGATTACAGGAATGGGCGGCGTGACTGCCTTTGGTGAAAACTGGCAGGACGTTTCCGCGCGTCTGCTGGCGTATGAGAATGCAGTGCGCAAAATGCCGGAGTGGCAGGTCTACGAAGGTCTGCACACCCTGCTTGGCGCGCCTGTTGATGATTTCACGCTACCGGAGCACTACACCCGCAAGCGTATCCGTGCGATGGGCCGCGTGTCGCAAATGTCGACCCGTGCCAGCGAGCTGGCGTTAGAGCAGGCAGGGTTGATTGGCGATCCGATATTAACCAGCGGCGAAACGGGCATTGCGTACGGTTCATCGACCGGCAGTACCGGTCCGGTGAGCGAATTTGTCACCATGCTGACGGAAAAGCACACCAATAACATCACTGGCACCACCTATGTGCAGATGATGCCGCACACTACCGCCGTTAATACTGGCCTCTTTTTCGGCCTGCGCGGGCGGGTAATCCCGACCTCCAGCGCCTGTACCTCCGGCAGCCAGGCGATCGGTTATGCGTGGGAAGCCATTCGCCACGGTTATCAAACGGTGATGGTTGCCGGTGGTGCCGAAGAGTTATGCCCTTCAGAAGCAGCGGTATTTGATACGCTTTTCGCTACCAGCCAGCACAATGATGCGCCGAAAACCACACCTTCACCGTTCGATGAAAACCGCGACGGGCTGGTGATTGGTGAAGGCGCAGGGACGCTCATCCTCGAAGAACTGGAGCACGCCAAAGCGCGCGGCGCGACCATTTACGGTGAAATCGTCGGCTTTGCGACTAACTGCGACGCGGCACATATTACCCAGCCGCAGCGCGAAACCATGCAATACTGTATGGAGCAATCGCTGAAAATCGCTGGGTTAAGCGCACAAGATATCGGTTATATTTCGGCGCATGGTACGGCGACCGATCGTGGTGATATGGCAGAAAGTCTGGCGACAGCAACCATTTACGGTGATAATGTGCCGCTCTCCTCGCTGAAAAGTTATTTTGGTCATACGCTTGGTGCCTGTGGCGCGCTCGAAGCCTGGATGAGTCTGCAAATGATGCGCGAAGGTTGGTTTGCGCCTACGCTAAACTTGAATAAACCAGACCCGAATTGTGGCGCGCTGGATTACATCATGCATGAAGCCCGCAAGGTTGATTGTGAGTTTTTGCAGAGTAACAACTTTGCCTTTGGCGGCATTAATACATCCATCATCATTAAGCGCTGGCCCTGAGTTATACAACTACATGGACATCCCATGTGGTGATTCTTCAAAAAATCTGAATCAATGAATATGAACCTCATCCACATTCAACCATTCTTTTGTTTACCCTCTGATTGTCGACAATCCTCCAAAAAGCAAATTCTCTTACTGTAGTGGCACACTGAATTTGGCCACCTGAACAGAGGTGATATGCTCACCTCAGAACAACACAGGTGCTCCAATGAAAAAAAGAAATTTCAGCGCAGAGTTTAAACGCGAATCCGCTCAACTGGTTGTTGACCAGAACTACACGGTGGCAGATGCCGCCAAAGCTATGGATATCGGCCTTTCCACAATGACAAGATGGGTCAAACAACTGCGTGATGAGCGTCAGGGCAAAACACCAAAAGCCTCTCCGATAACACCAGAACAAATCGAAATACGTGAGCTGAGGAAAAAGCTACAACGCATTGAAATGGAGAATGAAATATTAAAAAAGGCTACCGCGCTCTTGATGTCAGACTCCCTGAACAGTTCTCGATAATCGGGAAACTCAGAGCGCATTATCCTGTGGTCACACTCTGCCATGTGTTCGGGGTTCATCGCAGCAGCTACAGATACTGGAAAAACCGTCCTGAAAAACCAGACGGCAGACGGGCTGTATTACGCAGTCAGGTACTTGAGTTGCATAACATCAGCCATGGTTCTGCCGGGGCAAGAAGCATCGCCACAATGGCAACCCTGAGAGGCTTCAGAATGGGGCGCTGGCTTGCCGGCAGGCTCATGAAAGAACTGGGACTGGTCAGTTGCCAGCAGCCTGCGCACCGTTATAAACGAGGTGGTCGTGAACATGTCACTATCCCGAATCACCTTGGGCGGCAGTTCGCAGTGACAGAGCCAAATCAGGTATGGTGCGGCGACGTGACGTACAGTGTGCCCGGAGTTCAGGGCGGGCATGGATGCTTAAATGAACCGCGAGTCTGTC
>ERZ1643251.2831-NODE-2831-length-16946-cov-17.906814_pt1 | contig 16946 bp, 17 predicted proteins | sample MGYA00579261_ERZ1643251 | MGnify/ENA primary metagenome ERZ1643251 (study PRJEB29033, sample SAMEA4952267) | chicken gut metagenome | biome: Broiler Chicken; feature: Gastrointestinal Tract; material: Caecum | place: Ireland | collected 2018 | study: Broiler...
TATATTGAGCTAACCAATACTAATAAATCGAGGGCTTAACCACGAAAAGTTAAGTAAAGATAAAGAGTAAGGAGTTTGCTAAGGAATATTTTTCTCTATGTAATTTTGAGTGTACTTTGAATTGAATATTTAAAATTATAAAGAAGTATACAAAACTTTTCTGGTGATGATAACATAGAGGAAATACCTGTTCCCATACCGAACACAGAAGTCAAGCTCTAATGTGCCGACGATATTTGCGGGTTACCCTGCTGAGAAAATAGGTTGTCGCCAGTTTTTTTATGTCCAAAATCAGATAAAAAGAAATATTAGAAAGAAATATTAACAAAATATCAAAAAATTAGAAATAATACAAAGATAAAACTTAAAAAATAATAAGAAAATAGAAAAGAGAGAACAAATAAGAATAATGAAATAAGAAAAGTAAAAGAAAGAATAAAACAAAGAAATTAAAAATTAGATTTAGAATAGATTTATAGCTTTTAAATTTAATTTATGGTTTCTTTTTTTATATTTTTTAGATATAATAAAAATGCAAATATTAAAAATGAAAATTATTATCGAAAGAAGTAATAATTTTATTATTGTAAGTTCAGAAAAGATAAAAAAGTAAAATAAATAATAATATAGGAGAACGATAATATGAGTAAGGTAACTTGGAAATCTGGAACTTTTGAATATCCCATACCAGCAGTAATGGTATCTTGTGGAGATATGGAAAATAGTAATATTATAACTGTAGCTTGGACTGGAATTATAGCCTCAGATCCAGCAACATGTTATATATCTGTAAGAAAAAATAGATATTCACATGATATAATAAAAAATAGAGGTGAATTTGCTATTAATTTAACTACACGAAAATTAGCATTTGCGACAGATTGGTGTGGTGTAAAAACAGGCGCAAAGGTTGATAAATTTAAAGAAATGCATCTAACTAAAGAAAAAGGAAGTTTTGTAAAATGTCCACTAATTAAAGAAAGTCCGGTTTCAATAGAATGTAAAGTTAGAGAAATAAAAGAAATGGGAAGTCATGATATGTTTATTGCAGATGTATTATCAATAGATGCTGATGAAAAGTATATAGATGAAAAAGGTGCTTTTGATATTACAAAATGTGATTTAATAGCATATGCCAATGGAAAATACTTTACTCTAGGAAAACAAGTTGGAAAATTCGGATATTCTGTTCAGAAAAAGAACAATAACAAGAACAATAATAAGAAAGATAAAAAGATAATAAGATAGCTAATAAAAATACAACTATAAATTAAAAATAAAAGAGAAATATTTAATGTAATTGAAAAAAAGAGGCATAATAAAAGCAGAATAATTTTAAGAAAAAAATGATGAAAATGTATAAAATAAGGAGGAATAGTATGAGTACAAAAATTAACGATTATGTAACATGGGTAGGTAAAACAGATTGGGAACTTAAAAGATTTCATGGTGATGAATTTACAACTGAACATGGGTCATCATATAACGCATATTTAATAAAAGACGAGAAAACAGTTTTAATAGATACTGTTTGGCTTCCATATGATAGGGAATTTGTATCAAATTTAAAAAAAGAAATAGATTTGAAAAAAATAGATTATATAATTATACAACATGGAGAAGTTGACCATAGTGGAGCATTAATGGAACTAATGTATGAAATTCCAAATACACCTATTTATTGCAGCGCGAATGCAGTAAAATCGGTTAAAGGACAATATCATAAAGATTGGAATTTTAATGTAGTAAAAACAGGAGACAAGCTAAATATAGGAAAACATACATTAACATTTATAGAAGCTCCTATGCTTCATTGGCCAGATACAATGTTTACGTATATGGATAATGAAGGAATACTATTTAGCAATGATGGATTTGGGCAACATTTAGCATCTGAATTTTTATATGCAGATGAGGTAGAACAGGACAAGCTATGGAAAGAAGCAATAACATATTATGCAAATATTTTAGCACCATTTAGTATGATGGTAAAAAATAAAATAAATGAAATATTAAATATGAATTTGGAAATAAATATGATTTGCCCTAGTCATGGATTGATTTGGAGAAAAGATCCAGAGCAAATTGTAAAAAAATATTTAGAATGGGCAGATAGTTATAAAGAAAATCAAATAACAATTGTATATGATACTATGTGGAATAGTACTAGAAAAATGGCAGAAGCAATAGCAAGTGGAATTGAAAATATAGATAAAAATGTAACAATAAAATTGATGAATACTTCAAAAGATGATAAAACATTAGTATTAACAGAAGTATTTAAATCAAAAGCTATTGTAGTAGGATCTCCAACTGTAAATAATGATTATTTGCATTCAATAGCAGGAATATTAGAAATGATAAAAGGGATGAAACTAAAAAGCAAAAAAGCAGCATCATTTGGAAGTTATGGATGGAGTGGAGAAGCAACAAAATTAATAACAGAAGAACTAAAAAAATCAGGATTTGAGATAATAAATGATGGTATAAAAGTAATGTGGACTCCAGATGAAGAAATTCTAGAGCAATGTAAAAAATTTGGAGAAGAAATTGCCAAGAATTGTGATTAAATATAAAGAATTAAAACACAAATTTATAGCTTAAATGATAAGTAAATTATAAAAGTAAAATTTAAGCTCAAGTTGCCAAGAAAATCTTTAAAATTAGTTGACATAGTAGCAAAAACATGATAAAATAATTAAGCGTATGTAAGACATACGCTTTAAAAAATGATAAAAAGAGCTGAGGTTGGAGGTGTGTTAGATGGCTGCAAAAGGAGCAAGAGAACCAATTACATTAGAATGTACAGAATGTAAGAGAAGAAATTATACAACACAGAAAAATAAAAAGAACAATACAGACAGATTAGAAATTGTTAAATATTGCAAATTCTGTGAAAAACGTACAACACATAAAGAAACAAAATAATCCTTTAAGGGGGAAAATATAATGTCTAAGAAGAAAGGGACAAACAATAAAGGCAATAAGAAAAATGCAAAGACTCAAGAAAAGGTTCAAAATGTAGAACAAAATGAAGTATTAGAAAATGAAACTAAAACTTCAGAAAAAGAGTCATCTAAAGTATCAAAAGAAGCTAAAAAAGTAGATAATACTAAAGCTGACAAAAAAGCCAAAAAAGATACTAAAAACAAAAAGCATTTTTTCAAAGACTTTAAAGCAGAATTAAAAAGAGTAATTTGGCCAACACCTAAACAACTTGCAAATAATACTGTTGCAGTTATTGTAGTTGTACTTATTATTGCTGCTATAGTATTTGTTCTAGACTTAGCTTTTGAAAATATTAATTCACATGGAATTGATAAAATCAAACAAATAGTAGATTCACAAAATATTGAAACAAATACAGAGACAAATACTGACAGTTCAAATACAACAAATATAGAGGTAGTAACTAATTCAGAAGAAATCGACGTACCTACTAATACAGAAGTAGACAATACAAATAGCGCAACAAATAATACAGAAAATTAATTAAGGAGGCTAAGACATGTCTCAAGAAAATGCAAGCATAGAACCAAGATGGTATGTTGTACATACTTATTCAGGTTATGAAAATAAAGTCAAAACAGACTTGGAAAAAGTAATAAAAAATAGAGAGTTAGAAGATTACTTCTTTGATATTATTGTTCCAATGGAAGAGCAAATTGAAATTAAAGATGGAAAAAGAAAAACTAACTTAAAAAAGGTTTTTCCAGGATATGTTTTAATTAAAATGATTGTAACAGAAAAAACATGGTACATAGTTAGAAATACAAGAGGAGTTACAGGCTTCGTAGGTTCAGGTACAGATCCTATCCCGCTTACAGATGAAGAAATAAGAAATATGGGATTTGAAGAACTAACACAAGTAAATGTAGACTATAATGTCAATGATTCTGTTAAAGTATTAGTAGGACCATTAAAAGATTTTATAGGAACTGTTACAGAAATAAACAAAGAAAAGCATAAAGTAAAAGTATCAGTATCAATGTTTGGAAGAGAAACTCCAGTTGAACTAGAGCTATCTCAAGTTATAAAAGTTTAATTTAAAGGAGGTGCTAAAGAAATGGCAGGAAAGGAAGTAGCAAATATTATTAAATTACAAATCCCTGGAGGAAAAGCAAGTCCAGCTCCACCAGTAGGACCAGCATTAGGTGGTAGTGGTGTTAATATCATGGACTTTGTAAAACAATTTAATGATAGAACAGCTAATCAAGCAGGAACTATAATTCCAGTTGTTATTACTGTTTACAAAGACAAATCATTTGATTTTATAACAAAGGAACCACCTATGGCAGTATTAATTAAAAAAGCTGCTAAAATAGAAAAAGGTTCAGGAAAACCTAATAAAGATAAGGTTGCAACAATAACAATGGATCAAGTTGAAGAAATTGCTAAAACAAAAATGCCAGACTTAAATGCTGCATCATTAGAAACAGCTATGAGTATGGTAGAAGGAACAGCTAGATCTATGGGTGTTATTGTAAAAAAATAATAATATAAAATTGGGAGAAGTATAAACTTCGTTAGAACCAAAGGAGGTAAAAATGAAAAGAGGAAAGAGATATCAAGAAGCTGAAAAGCTTGTAGATAGAAAAAAACTATATAGTGCAAAAGAAGCATTAGAAATTATTGAAAAAATGCCAAAACCAAAATTTGATGAAACAGTTGAATTACACGTAAAATTAGGTGTAGATTCAAAACAAGCTGATCAACAAGTTAGAGGTACAACAGTACTTCCAAATGGTACAGGTAAAACATTAAGAGTATTAGTATTTGCAAAAGGTCCAAAAGCAGAAGAAGCTACAAAAGCAGGAGCTGACTTTGTTGGAGCAGAAGAACTAATACCAAAGATTCAAAATGAAAATTGGTTTGAATATGATGTTATAGTAGCTACTCCAGACATGATGGGTGTAGTAGGAAGACTTGGTAAAGTATTAGGACCAAAAGGATTAATGCCAAACCCAAAATCTGGAACAGTAACAATGGATGTTACAAAAGCTATTAACGAAATTAAATCTGGTAAAGTAGAATACAGATTAGACAAAAATAACATTATTCACCTAGGATTTGGAAAAGTTTCATTTGGTGCTGAAAAATTACTAGAAAACTATGAAACAGTAATGAACGCTATAATAAAAGCAAAACCAGCAGCAGCTAAGGGACAATATATAAAGAGCGTATCTATATCATCTAGTATGGGACCAAGTATGTATGTAGACCAAAAATAATATATAGTTTTAAGCCATAGACAGTAAGCAAAAAGTAAGTCTTACCGAGGCATATTTAAGATCGGAAAATAAACCAATCTTTTATGCCTGTGGCGTAAAGATTGGTTTTAATTTTTTATATATAAAAATATAAAAAGTATAAGAAAGAGGTGAAAAAATGGCTAGCGAAAAAATTATTAAACAAAAGGAAGCAGCAATAAAAGAATTAGCAGAACAATTTAAAACAGATAAACTTATTCTTTTAGTAGATTACAGAGGAATTAATGTAGAACAAGTAACAAAATTAAGAAGTGACTTAAGAAATGCAAACGCATCATACAAAGTTATAAAAAATAACATTATAAGAAGAGCATTAAATCTAAATGGCGAAAATGGTTTAGATAATTTACTTGAAGGACCAACAGCAGTTATAACAAGTAAAGAAGACTATTTAGAAGCTTCTAAAATAATTTACAAATTTAGCAAAGATAATGATTTCTATAAAATTAAAGGTGGAATTATTGACGGAAAAGTAATGACAGCAGAAGAAATTATTACACTTGCAAAACTTCCATCAAGACAAGAATTACTTGCAAAACTTGCTGGAGCTTTACTTGGAAATATTACAAAACTTGCAATTGCTTTGGATCAAGTAAGAGAACAAAAAGAAAACGCATAAGCGTAAAACTAATTATAAACTTCGTCTTGCGGTGTAGAGCTTCGTATAAAAAGTTTTCAATATACACATGTATTATTTCAAACTTTTTAAACTTGCGCCCTAGCAATACTCGTTTCTAATTAGTTTTAGAATAAAAAAATGTTAGCAAACAGCCAAGTTTGCAAATAAAAAATATAAGGAGGATTTTAAAATGGCAAAAATAGATGAATTATTAGAAACAATCGACAGCTTAACAGTTGTTGAATTATCAGAATTAGTAAAAGGAATTGAAGAAAAATATGGTGTATCTGCAGCAGCAGTAGCAGCACCAGCAGCAGGAGCTGCAGCAGGAGCATCTGCTGAAGAAAAAACAGAATTTAACGTAGTATTAAAAGATGTTGGAGCAAACAAAATCCAAGTAATCAAAGTTGTTAGAGACGCTACAGGATTAGGATTAAAAGAAGCTAAAGATTTAGTTGATGGAGCTCCAAAAACAGTTAAAGAAAACGTTAAGAAAGAAGAAGCTGAAGAATTAAAAGCTAAATTTGCAGAAGCAGGAGCTACTGTAGAATTACAATAATAAAATTGCAATTTAAAATATTATAAGTTATAAACATAGATGTTATAACTTGTGAATAATAGCAAAAAAAATAGCCTCATAATGAGGTTATTTTTTTATATTGAGATAGTTATTATATGCAATATAATTTGTCCTCAATTTCTAATTTGGAAAAAAATAGTATAACCCTAATTTCCAAAACCCATCTAAAAATAATAGAAATTGAGTAAATAGTAAAATTCCTATATATGAACTAATTTATTAAGTTATTTTTGCAATTTTAACAAGTCTTTTATAATTAATCTTATTACATCTTTATTTTTTCATTTAATTTTAAATAAGATTGGATAAATTCATCATCATCAGATATAGTATTTAGCAAAGAATTATTAGAACATTCTATTACATTTGAAAAGAAAACATCTGCATTTATATTTAAGGCATTACATAAACAAGAAATGGTAGAAGCACTTCCAAATGCTAAACCTCTTTCTAATTGACCAATGTATCTAGTAGAAAGCCCTGTTTTTTCAGCTAATTGTTCTTGTGTATAGTTAGCAGATACTCTAGCTAAATGAATGTTTTTTCCAATCTTTTTTCTTAATTCTTCATCAGTTTTCTTTTTTAAATTAATATCTTCTTTGTTAATATTATTATTCATAGCCCCCAACCTCTTTTATGCATGTATTATATCAGGAATTTTCTACCAGTAGAAGGAACAATTTACCAATATAAATGAATGATATAAGAACAAATAATAGGTAAATTATATATAAAAAAATGCTAGTAATGTATAATTTTTACCTAAGAGTAAAAATTATACATTACTTTATAAATTACTATAGCAACATATTTGTACTTAACGGTCAAATTATTTGCATATGCTTAAAAAACGTAGTAAAATTAAAATACTTGTTTTTTTCATTGACTTTGAGAAATATAAGTTATAAAATAATAAAGCAATAATATATATTATAAAAACATTAAAAGTAGCTAGAAGGGGAGAATTTAAATGGTTATATTATTAGATGCCATGGGTGGAGACAATGCTCCAGATGCAACTATTAAAGGTGCTGTAGACGCAATAAACCAAATTAAGGCTAAACTTATATTAATAGGAAATGAAGACATTATAAAAGCAAAAATAAGGGAATTTTATAATAAAGATATTAGTGAAATTTCAGATAGACTAGAAATAAAAAATACAACAGAAACAATAGAAATGGAAGATATACCTACGCAAGCAATAAAGCATAAAAAAGATTCTTCAATGGTTGTAGGATTTAATATGTTAAAATCAGGAGAAGGAGATGTATTTATTTCTGCAGGCAACTCTGGAGCTTTACTAACAGGAGCTACTCTATTAGTTGGAAGAATAAAGGGAGTAGATAGACCAGCTTTAGCAGGAATACTTCCAGCATATAAAAGTAGGCTAGTTTTAATGGATTGTGGATCTAATACAAATTGTAAACCTATAAATTTATTACAGTTTGCCCAAATGTCTAGTATATATTTAAAAACTACACTAGGAGTTAAAGATCCAAAAGTAGGATTATTAAATATAGGTACAGAAGAAACAAAAGGAAATGAACTTACTAAAGAATCATATAAATTACTAAAAGAAAAATCTGAAGAATTAGGAATTAACTTTATTGGAAACGTAGAAGGAAGAGACGCTTTCTCTGGAAACGTTGATATAATAGTTACAGATGGATTCACAGGAAATATATTCTTAAAAGCTGTAGAAGGACTAGGTAAATTTGTAAAAAGAACTCTATCAGAGAGTCTAAAAAAGAATTTACTTTCTAAAATAGCAGCAATACCAAGTCTACCATCAATCAATAGATTTGCTAAAACTGTTGATTATAAAGAATATGGAGGAGCGCTATTTCTAGGAGTTAATAAGCCAGTTGTAAAAGCACATGGAAGTAGTGATGAAAAATTATTCGAATTTACAATAAAGCAGGCAGAACAATTTGTTGAAAATAAAGCTGTAGACAAGTTAATTGAAGAGTTCCAGAAGGAACAAAAATAAGATATTACTATTTTATAAATAAATTTTAAAAAAAGCTATTGACTTTTCTAAGTACATGTATTATTGTTAGGTAAGCAAAGGCTAGGAATAAATAAAGGAGGTGAACTTCTTAAATGAGTTCAGAAGAAATTTTTGAAAAAGTAAAAGAAATTATAGTGGAACAATTAGGTGTTACAGATACATCTGTTACATTAGAAGCATCTTTTATAGATGATTTAGGAGCAGATTCACTTGATATAGTTGAATTAATAATGGCTTTAGAAGAAGAATTTGATATAGAAATACCAGATGCTGATGCAGAAAAAGTTGTAACAGTAAACGATGTTGTTGACTATATAAAAGACCATGTTGCTTAAGCAATTTGGAAATTAGGGGCAGGTCCAAAATTCTCAAATTGGGAAAAAAGGACAGGTCTTATGAAAAAAATTAACAAAGATAAAAGAGTTGTTATGGGAAATTTTCTTATAATAACTTTTTTTATTTGACTTTTGATAAATCTGATATATAATAATTACTATAATATATAAGGAGGAAAATATGAATCTGCAAAAATTAGAAGAGTCCATTGGATATACATTTCAAAATAAACACTTATTAATAACTGCTATGACTCATAAATCATATGCCTATGAAAACAATGTGCAAAGTAATGAAAAATTAGAATTTTTAGGAGATAGTATTTTAGAGTTTATTTCAAGTAAATATTTATACAATAATTATCCTAAATTACACGAAGGAGAAATGACTAAAGTTAGAGCTGAAGTGGTTTGCGAAGAGAGTTTATATGAAGTAGCAAGCAGGCATAATTTTAGTGATTTTTTACTTGTTGGGAAAAGCGAGCGCTCTTGTAATGGAAATAGAAAAATGGCTATAATGGCAGATAGCGTAGAAGCAATTATTGCTGCAATATATTTTGATGCAGGACTAGGACAAACTGAAAAATTTATAATAGATAATCTAAAACAAAGTATAGAAAAATCAAGTAAAAACGTAGGAATGAAAGACCACAAAACTGTATTACAAGAAAAGCTACAAGAAAATGGTAATGTGGATATAGAATATGAGATTATAAAAGAAGATGGACCAGACCATGATAAAGAATTTACAGCTGAGGTAAAATGCAATGGCAATGTGTTGGCACAAGGAATAGGAAGAACAAAAAAACAAGCCGAAATGGAAGCAGCAAAAAAAGCATTGGAAAACATGAATTAATAATATAATCTGATATGTGATAAAACAAAAATTATTATATAGCTAGGATAAAAACAAGAGAAAAGATTATATGAAAGATATAGATGTGTAAGTAATTAATGTTTGGAGGCGATAAATATGAAAAAAGAGTATATTATACCAATATTTGTACCAAACTTAGGATGTCCAAATTGTTGTGTATTTTGTAATCAACGAAAGATAAGTGGAGAACAACGACAAGTTACAAAAGAAGATGTTAAAGATACAATAGAATATTATTTACAGCATTTTAAAGACGATAATAAGTATGTAGAAGTTGCTTTTTTTGGAGGAAGCTTTACAGGGATTGATGAAAACATACAAAATAGTTTATTGGAAGCAGTTCAACCTTACATAGATGATGGTAGAGTAAATAGTATAAGAATTTCTACTAGACCAGATTACATAGATAAGGACATATTAAAAAGATTAAAACATTATAAAGTAAAAACAATAGAACTTGGAGTACAGTCAACTAACAATTACATTTTAGCAAAAAGTAAAAGAGGACATACTTTTGAAGATGTAAGAATAGCTTCTAAACTTATAAGAAAACACGGATTTATACTAGGACATCAAATGATGGTAGGTCTTCCAGAAAGTACAGAATTAGATGAAATTACTACAGCTAAAAGCTTAATAAAATTAAAACCTCAAATAGTACGAATATATCCAGTTTTAGTAATAAAAAATACAGAATTAGAGGATATGTATAAAAAAGGTGAATATACACCACTATCAATTAATCAAGCTGTGGAAAGATGCAAAGAAGTTGTAAAATTATTTAATGATAAAAATATAGAAGTAATAAGAATAGGACTTCAAAATACAGAAGAAATTACAGACCCAAAAGAAGAGAGCAGCCAAGTTGTAGCAGGACCATATCATCCAGCATTTAGGCAATTAGTGGAATCAAGTATGTGGTATGACTCAATAGTAAATGACATAAAAAAGATTAACACAAAAGTAGTGAAAATAAAAATTTTAGCAAATCCTACAAATATAAATAATATTATAGGACACAAAAAAGATAATGTTATAAAATTAAAAGAAACATATGACTTAGATGTAGTTGTTGAGGCAAGTGAAGATATAAAACCTGGTAAATTTGAAATAGAAATATTAAAGACTTATGAAGATTTATTAGATGAAAATCATGAATACTTAGGAAAAACAAAGAAGAAAGAAAAAATAAAAGATTAAACCACAAATTTTTTAACAAATAAATTACTTAATTAAAAGTTATTAAAGAATGAAATAAAAATAAATAATAAATAAAAAAGTATAAATTACCTATTATTGTAAATACTACAAACAATAGGTGATTTTTTATGCAAGAAAGCAAAGTAAAAAAAATAGAAAAAATAAAAAGAATATTAATAATAAAAAAATATAGTAAGGATTTTTTATACATCATAATAGGTTGTTTTCTTATGGCAATGGGAACATCTTTATTTCTATTACCAAACCAGTTATCATCGGGTGGTTTTGCAGGAATATCAACAGTTCTATATTATTTATTTAAATTGCCGTTAGGTATTACAATGTTTTTTCTAAATATTCCTCTCTTAATATGGGCATTTTTCAAAATAGGTAAAGAGTTATTTTTTAAATCTATTATAGGTACAATTTTATTAACAATATTTATAGATTTATTAGATGCATTTAAGCCTTTTACAGAGGATAGAGTTTTAGCATGTATTTATGGAGGAATTTTAAATGGAATAGGTACTGCTTTAGTTTTAAGAGCAACTGCATCAACAGGAGGAACAGACCTTTTAACATATGTTATAAAAAAATATAAACCACATTTTCAGACAGCGACTTTAATTGTGGTAGTAGATACAATAATAGTTTTATTAAATGTATTATTTTTTAAAAAAATAGAAGTAGGCTTATATTCTGCAATTGCAATATATCTAATGGGAAAAATGATAGATATTGTATTTGAAGGTGTAAATTTTACTAAAATGATGTTTATAATTTCGAAAAACTATAAAGAAATTGCAGAAAAAGTTGGAGAAGAACTGGAAAGGGGAAGTACTGCAATTTATGCAAAGGGAATGTACACAAGAGAAAAACGAATGATACTTCTTTGTGTTGGAACAAGAACAGAAATTGCAAAAATTAGAATGATAACTATAGAAATAGATCCAAAGGCTTTTATTATTACGGCAAATGCAAGAGAAACATGGGGAAAAGGTTTTAAAAGAGTCAAATAAGCTTAACAGTTTAAATTCTTTTCCTTGATAAATAAACTAGTATAATATATAATTATAATAATGTTGAAAAAAGGTATATGGTAAAAAGGATTTATACCTTAAGAAAGGAACAATAATAAAAATGGACGAACAAATATATAAAATAGAAAACGTAAAATCATTTGAACCTGTACACGTATTTGACTGTGGACAATGCTTTAGATGGGACAGACAATTAGATGGAAGCTATACTGGCGTTTTCGGAAACAATGTAATGAATGTAAAAAAAGAAGAGGGTACAGTAATATTTAAAGGAATTTGTGATGGAGATATAAAAGAAATATGTAATAATTATTTCGACCTAGATAGAAATTATGAAGAAATAAAAGAAAAGCTATCTAAAATAGATGATAATGTTAAAACAAGTATTATCTATGGAAGCGGAATAAGAATATTAAACCAGAATTTATGGGAAACTATAATTTCTTTTATTATTTCTGCGAATAACAATATTCCTAGAATAAAAGGAATAATAGATAGAATGTCAAAAAAATATGGAAAAGAGATAGAGTGGAATGGAAATAAATATTACACATTTCCAAAAGTAGAAGAATTATCTAAGGCAAGTGTAGAAGATTTAAGAGCATTAGGGCTTGGTTTTAGAGATGTTAGAGTATATGAAACAACTAAGAAAATATTAAATAAAGAAGTGGACTTAGATAAACTACAAGAAGAAAAAAATACAGAAAAAGTAAGAGAAACTTTACTTACCCTTCCTGGAGTAGGACCAAAAGTTGCAGATTGTATTTTACTATTTTCTACTTTAAAAAGATTTGAAGTTTTTCCAATAGATGTTTGGGTAAGACGTGTTATGAATGACCTTTATATAAAAAATCCAGATGAAACAAAAGTAAACAAAAAAGAAATAGAAAAACTAGCAAAAGAAAAATATGGAGAGCTAGCTGGTTTAGCACAACAATATTTATTTTATTGGAAAAGAGAAGCTTAAAGAGTGTAAAATAAATATATGAGTAAGTTTATAGAATAAATAGAGTGTATCAAAATAAAACCAGAAAAAAATAGAATAGAAAGCAATAAAAATATAGAGAAATATAAATAAGAATTATAAAAAAGGAGCTATAAATGAGTTTAAGAATAGTATATGGAGTATCTGGTACAGGTAAAAGTTCATATATATTTAATGAAATTGCAGAGCAAGTAAAAGAAAATAGCAATAGTAAAATATACATTATTACACCTGAACAATTTTCATTTACAGCAGAAGAAAAATTACTATCTGCAGTTGGAAAAAAAGCTGTAGTAAATGCAGAGGTACTTACTTTTAACCGTATGGCATATAGAGTAATAAATTCTGAAGGTGGTAGAACAAAAACAAACTTATCAAGCAGTGGAAAAGCTATGCTTGTATATAATGCATTAGATTGTCAAAAAAAGAAACTTAATTTTATAGGAAAAAACGATCAAAACATTGATACTGTATTAACTCAAATTACAGAATTTAAAAAGCACAACATAACTCCAGAAATTATGAAACAAAATATAGAAAATACAAATGATACATATTTAAAAATGAAACTAGAAGATATGTATAAAATTTATGATTTATATAATCAAACTATAGCTAGCAATTATATAGATGAAAACGATTTACTAACTATATTAGCAGACAAAATAGAAAATACAAAAGAGTTTAACAATTCAGAAGTATATATAGATGAATTTGTAGGTTTTACTACTCAAGAATATGAAATAATAAGAAAGCTATTACATATTTGTAATAGAGTAACTATTACTGCATGTACAGACAATGTTATACAAGATAAAGTAGCCGATGTAGATATTTTTTGCAATAACAAAATTACTTTAGATAAAATATATGAAATAGCAAAACAAGAAAATATAAATATTGATAAACCTATAAAACTAGAAAGTAGACACCGTTACAAAAATGATGAGCTTATGCACTTGGAAGAAAATATATATGCTGTTCCATATAATAAATATGAGAAAGATATAAAAAATATAAGCTTGTTTTTAGCGAATAATCCATATTCTGAAATAGAACAAGTGGCGAAAACAATAACAAAATTAGTAAAAGATAAAGAATATAAATATAAAGATATAGCAGTTATTACAAAAAATATAGATACATATGCGAGTCTATGTAAGGCAATATTTAATAAATATTCTATTCCTGTATTTATAGATGAAAAGCAAGATTTAAACAAAAATATATTAGTAAAATATATTATCTCTTTGCTTGACATTTTTGCAAAAAATTGGTCTTATGAAGCAATGTTTTCATATTTAAAAACAGGATTAGTAGACATAGATAAAGATATATTGTATGACTTGGAAAATTATTGCTTAAGATGGAATATAAAAGGAAGTAAATGGTATAATAGAGAATGGAATTTTTATTCTGAGACACAAGAGCAAATAGAAAAAATTAATTATGCAAGAGAAAAAATTATAAAGCCATTATTAAACCTAAGAAATAGTTTAATGAAAGTAAAAACTGTTAGAAACATTACAGAAAGCTTGTACAATTTTTTAGTAGAGCAAGAAATAGATAAAATGCTAATTAGAAAAATAAATAAATTTCAACAAGAAGATAACCCAGAACTTGCAAAACAATATGAAACTAGTTGGCAAATAGTAATGAACGTTTTTGACGAAATAACTATGGTATTAGGAGATGAAACCGTATCTTTTGAAAAATATTCAAATATATTAAAAGTAGGACTAAAAAATAGTGGCTTAGGTGCAATACCAGGTACAAAAGATCAAGTAATATTTGGAGATGTTGATCGTTCTCGTAGTCATAGGGTAAGAAGTGTATTCATAATAGGTTTAAATGATGGAGTATTTCCAGGTAGCTATAAACAAGAAGGATTCTTTAATGATAATGACAGAGAAAAATTAAAAAACGAAGGTTTAGAACTTGCTAAAGGTACAGAAGAAAAGCTGTATGACGATAATTTTAACATATACAAGGCCTTTACAACTGCAGAAGAAAATCTATATTTATCATATGCTTCTTCAGATATAGATGGAAAGGCAATGAGACCTTCTATACTAGTTAATAAAATAAAAAAGATATTTAAGAATATTAATGAAGAAAGTGACATAATAGAGAAAAAAAGTGAAATACTTTTAAAAGAAACAACTTTTGAAGAATTATTAACAAAATTACAAGAATACAAAGATGGGGAAGATATAGATAGCATATGGTTTAATGTGTTTAACTATTATATGAAAAATGATAGAAACAGATTAGAAAACAGCCTAAAATCATTAAATTATACAAATATACCTGAAAAAATAAACAAATTAGAGATTGAAAAATTGTATGGAGATACTCTAAATACTAGTATATCACAACTAGAAAAATATAGCTCATGCCCATTTTCATATTATTTACAGTACGGGTTAAGATTAGCAGACAAAGAGACATCAAAAATTCAACCAATAGATACAGGAACTTTTATGCACGAAGTTATAGATGAATTCTTTAATAAAATAGAAGAACAAAATGTGTCTATTAAAACTTTAAACGAAGATGAATTAAACAATATAATCGATGAAATAATAGATGAGAAACTAAACTTAAAGAAAAATTATATATTTACAATGATGAAAAAATATGTAGTATTAATAAAGAGATTACGAAAAGCAATAAAACTATCAATGAAATATATAGTAAATAGCCTAAAATATAGTGACTTTGAAGTGCTAGGACACGAAATAGAGTTTAAGAAAGGTAAACAATATGAACCAATAGAAATAGAGTTAAAAGATGGAAAAAAGGTACAAATAACAGGAAAAATAGATAGAGTTGATATTGCAAAAACAGAAGATGGAAACTATATAAGAATTATTGATTATAAATCATCTATAAAAAATATAGACCTAAATGAAGTAGAAGCGGGACTTCAGCTACAGTTATTAACATATGTGGATGCAGTGTGTGAAAAGGAGAATACAAAACCGGCAGGAGCTTTATATTTTAGCTTAATAGAACCAATAATTAAATCAAGTGGAAAATTAACAGAAGAACAAATAGAAGAAGAGATAAAGAAACAATTCAGGATGAATGGACTAATTTTAGCAGATGTAAATATTGTAAAGAAAATGGATAAAACTTTAGAAAATGGTAGCTCACAAATTATACCTGCTTATATAAATAAAGAAGGAAATTTATCTGACAAGCCAAACTCTGTAAATAGAGAGCAATTTGAGAGATTACAGAAATATACAATAAAATTACTAAAACAGATTTCAGAAAGTATATTATCAGGAAATATAAATATAAAGCCATATTATAGCATAAAAAAGAAAAGTACTCCTTGTGAATACTGTAGCTACAAATCTATATGTAATTTTGATAATAGAATGGCAGACAATGAATATAACTATATACCAAATAAAGAAAAATCAGACATTTTAGAAGAAATAAAAAATAGGATATAGGAGGGATTAGCATAGAAAATAATGAAATTATTATAAATGAAAGCAACGGCATAAAATACATGCAATTTAAAAGATTACTTCAATATAAAAATATTGTACATTGCTATACTTTAAAAGAAAACTTAAATTTTAGAGGAGCATCACCAATAAAACAAGAAAGTATAGAAAATATTTGTAATGTTTTGAAGCTAGATAATGAAAAATTTATTATGGCTGAACAAGAACATACGAAAAATATAGCAATAATAAATAGTGGAGATGAAGACTTAGAAAATATTGATGGACTAGTAACGGATAAAAAAGGATTTGTACTTGCTTCAAAATCTGCAGATTGTACATCATTATTAATGTATGACCCTATAAAAAATGTGGTAGCTTCTGTACATTCTGGTTGGAGAGGGACAGTTAAAAAAATTGCTGTAGAAGCTGTAAATAAAATGGTAGAAAATTATGAATGCAATCCACAAGATATAATATGTTGCATTTGTCCTAGCATTAGAAAATGTCATTTTGAAGTAGATGAGGACGTTAAAGAATTATTTGAAAATACTTTTAAATA
>ERZ1643251.2836-NODE-2836-length-16912-cov-7.180578_pt1 | contig 16912 bp, 24 predicted proteins | sample MGYA00579261_ERZ1643251 | MGnify/ENA primary metagenome ERZ1643251 (study PRJEB29033, sample SAMEA4952267) | chicken gut metagenome | biome: Broiler Chicken; feature: Gastrointestinal Tract; material: Caecum | place: Ireland | collected 2018 | study: Broiler...
TATATGGGATTGCTCATCCTATTTAATCTATTCCGATAAATTTAGACTCCGTCTTAGCAAAAAAATATCATAAAATACTTGAAATTATATAAAAATCATATTATAATTAAGAAGTCTTATTAATTAAGACAGTGCCTTGTTGCCCAAGTGGCGGAATAGGTAGACGCACAGGACTTAAGGCCTCTTGCTATTTATGGAAGGCCTTGAGCACTAATCTAGAAATAGATTATGTGAATTTGCTCAAATTCGGGGAAACCTTACAGATAACGCTGATGGCAATCCCGAGCCAAGATTTGCGGGGTAATTTTGAAATTAAAATACTCAAAAGATGTATTAAGTGATATTATTTCAAATTCTATAAGCAAAAGAGAATGTTTAATAAAACTTAATTTGAAACCATATGGTGGAAATTATCGAATTCTCAATAGATATATAGAAATGTTTAAATTAGATACATCTCATTTCCTTGGACAAGGCTGGAATAAAAATAATAGTCCAGCAGATATAAAACCAATCGAAAAATATTTTAATAACGAAATTCCTATTACTAGTTATAAGTTAAAAAATCGCATTTTAAAGGAAAAAATCAAATTATAAATGCGAGATATGTGGATTAGAAAAATGGAATAATCAAAAAATACCATTGGAATTACACCACATTAATGGAAACAACAAAGATAATAGCCTTAACAATTTACAATTACTTTGTCCAAATTGCCATGCTTTAACTGATAACTACAGAAACCGTAAATAAGGTGTAGAGACTTGACGGGCAATACCTAAGTCAAAAGATATGGTAAAGAGAAAGTCCAGACTACAAACATTTTATGGTAGTGAAAACTATAGTAGTAAGAAAATCCTGCGAGTATAACAACTCGTGCCGGTTCAAGTCCGGCCTTGGGCACCAATTTAAAAATAAAACTGGAATAAAATCCAGTTTATTTTTTTTGCTTTTCATATTCCTTCATCTTTTCATCAATCCATATTGGCAACATATTTTTAAGTGGCAAAAATCCCTTCCGTGATTCAACAATATGCATTCCATCATCTTCCGTCTTATAATATATATTTTTAATTGACATCTTCATTTGTTTAGTTTCGTAATCAATATCCAGAATTTGACAGTAAACTATTTCCCCAACATGGACAAAATCATTGACATCTTTGACAAATTCATTAGACACTTCAGATATATGACATAACCCAGAAAATTCGGAATCGACTCGAACAAAAAAGCCATAATCAGTAATTCCACTGACTTTACATTCTATTATGTCACCTACTTTATACTTTGGCATTTTTCACCTCTTAACTAAATTTAGTATAACATTAAATTCTTTACTTAACAACTATAAAGCCTTATAATATTTACAGGTGAAAAACATATGGAAGAAAAATTAAAAGATATGATTGATCAAATACGTCCTTTTCTAGTAATGGATGGCGGAGATATAGAATTTGTCAAATACGAAGATAACTATTTATACATAAAATTATCTGGTGCTTGCCAAAATTGCATGTATCAAGATAATACTATCAATGATGGCATTTTTGAATTTTTTAAATCCGAAGTTCCCGAACTTGAAGGAGTTATCAACATCAATTTATAAGCCAATCTATTTTTTCTATCGGAGCATATTTAGATATTTCTAAATATGCTTCTTTTAAAAAATCTTCATAACTATTACACTTTTTTATGATATCAACTAAATCTTCTTCATTTCTATCTTTATTCATAACCTCTTCATAAACATCAAAATAATACGACGGATAAAGAAGTCTCGCAAAAAACATACTTGCTTCATATACTGATAAATTCCGTATTTTTAAATAACACTTTAAATCTTCCAATACTTCTTCAGTATCTTCAGTACCAAAAAACATTGCCTTTAAATACTCTGCAACATCTCTAACTTCTAAATCAAAAATAAAAGATAATGGATTCATAAAATTGAGTTTATAATTGGGATAAAAAACTCGGCGATGTGATAAAACTATCGGAGCATCTAAAACTTGATATTTAAAACTTGTATTATTTACATAACTAATGGCATTTTCAGCCAAACCTACGTAATAACTAAACGAATCTTTAATAACTGGTTTATCAAGCCCCAATTCTCTAATTTGATATTCAAAATAATCAATTTTTTGCATCCATAAATTACCCCAATTATTACGATAAATCTTTGAATTCTTATTATTAAGTCGCAATTTACTAGCAACACTCACTATATCAAATATATCATATGTCTCACTATAGTTACTAACTGACATAAGTAAATAATTATAATCATTAACTTTAGTAAGGAAAGAATTATTTCTATTTAAAATTAAATCATTTACAGCAATACCTTTTTCTCTCATATTTTGAATACATAATAATATATCATCTAATTCATCTAAATTGCGATTATAAAATACAAAGAAAAAGTCTCTATTTTGAAATTTAAAGTGATACTTTCCTTCACTTTCTTCAATATTATCTATATCAATATTATAATAATACATTATTGTTTCTTTCATAATAAATTATAGAATATACACCAAATAAATATGACTATCCTTGCATCACTACAAGGCATTTCTACTTCATTAGGCTCTTTGAGTCCTCCATAGACCAATTTTGGATAGTCGCCACCCTAATATATTTATTCCATTATTTATAAAATTTTTTTGCAAGCAAACAATTATTATATATTACTTAAACCACTAAGCATTTAACAATATTCTCTTCACCACTTAATTGATAAAACACATGTATACATATCAATTATATTTTCGTTAAAAATGCAACTTCCTATAAGAAAAAAGATGGCCATTAGACCATACTTTATTTAATTTTTAAATTTAGCAACTAAAGCATCAAACATATTTTCACAAGCTTTCAAAAATGCTTCTTTATCAGCAGTAAAATCTACTGAAGACGCAGGTTGTTCAACACTTTGAGCTGGAATTGGTTCAACATTTGGAACTGGTGACTCAACAATAGGAGTAGGTCCAACTGGAGCAACACTTTGCGCATCCACTGGAGCACTAGGCATAACCGGAGATACTGGAGCTACACCCATTGGAGAAACAGAATTATTTTGACTCATTACTTGAGAATTATCAACCACTTGTGGTTGTGGCATCACTGGTTCCATTACTGGTGTTGGATTAACTTGTGGACTAACATTATCTATTGATGCCGCTGGTTGTACTGGTGAGGTCATATTTTCCATTGGATTTGGAGTAGGCATAGGATTAACCATTCCAGCCATACCATTATCTATAGGTGCTGCATTAGCAACTGCCCCAGCATTTTCAGCATTTGGTCGATAATTATTTTTCAACGCATCAAAAGATGCAACCGGCAAAGTAAGTTGTGAAAAAAACATATCATCTGCTCCAAGCATTGGATCTACCACAACATAATCAACTTGGTTGCCAGCAATAATCATTCTTAATGATTCTTTAACAGCATTCCACTCATTTTGATCATTTATCTTTGTTAATCTGTTATTTTCCAATTTTGATACCAAAATTATTGGTAATCCCATTGTTCCATTTATTTCATTATCTAATACTACATAAATAGCATTATTACCTTTAAACGCCGATACTAAAGGTTTTTCTAAACTCGAACCAGACATTAAATTTATCTTAATTTTTTCCACTATAATCAATCCCTTCTTTTATTCTATATGTAATTATAACAAAACAATTACTTTTTTTCAACTGGCAAAGTTTTTAAAATAAAATATCTACAATCATATGCACAATTATTTTTTATATATTCATCAACTTTTGCATAATCATTTATGGTTTTATAATTTTTATTTCCTTTTTCATTAAAACCTTTTAATCTAACCTTACCATATGCATAATCTCCCAAAATATAATCAAAACTATCAAAATAATCAGTTATTTTTCCTTCTAAATCGCTAACATTTAAAGCATCACGATAATTTCTTACTACATCATATTCTTTATTATCAATTATAACTTTATCCATAACCCTCCTTATAAGACAATAAAAGTTATTATCCCTACGACCATAATAATAGTACAAATAACACTCATAACTAACAAAATATCAACGTACCCATTACCAGACGTAACTTTATTTTTTTCTCTTTCAATTGCCTCAATTGCTTTTTCCAACAAATATTCCTTATTAATTGCATTTTCTCTAATTTTAAAGTAATCATAAACTTGATGATTTACCCTTTCAATCTCATTACTATCCATTTTATTTAAATCATCCATTGAATAGTTAAGTAGTTCATACGCTTTAACGTTCAAAAAATGCTTTTCTTTAGGCATCACTACCTTAACATTTTCCCGCATTTGCGTTTTAAAATAATTATCAATTTCCATTACATCATTACCATTAATTGTAGATGCCAAAAAATTATAAGAAACTCTTAATGGATTTTTAGAAAATGGTGTATAAAGTAAATCATAAAATTCTCTAACTTCATCTTCTGTTAAATAGAAATTTAATTTTTTAGCAATAAACATATCAACCAAATCTTTTTGAATCATTACAAAATAAGGATTTTTTTGCTTTTTGTCACTACTTTCATTAGTAGTTTCTATTTCATAAAAAAGTTGTAAATTACTAAAAAATATATTTAAAGAATCTTTACTATAACCAAATTTTGTTAAATTTTTATACAATAAATCAGTATCACCAACTACCATAGGGTTTACAATATCAAGTTCACTATACATACAAACAAGCATTCTAATAACTACAACCATAAATGAATTATACATAACACCTTGAACATTATCAGAACTCTTCAAATAATTATCAACAGCCTTAGAGAAAGCCTCATTAACAAAAACTTGGTTCATATTCTCACCCTATTATTGATTATAACATAATTCTTATTCAATTGGAATAGATAACAAACTACTTTCTTCAACAATTTTCCCTCCATAAAAGGTTGGAACACGACCATTGATAACTTTAGATGCTATCAAAACATCATATTCAATTTCTTGAGTACTTTTAGTAACTGGTGATATTAATTCCTCTGTAATTTTAATGGTAACATATAGTTCTACTAACGCATTATTCATTCCATAATCGACGATTTGACTTTTAATATTTGTAAGTAATGAACCTACAAAATTTACTTTCATATAAATTTTTGGCCCCAAATTAGTAAGTAATGCACTATCTGATGCAATAAACATCGGCAGTTCCAAAATAAGACCATATTCACTACCGGTAATGCTATTATCAGTATCATCTTCTACATACCCATTTTCTAAATCAACTAACAAATCATTTAATTCCTCTGTAACTGTATCCAAAGCCAAATATGCCTGATCCAAATTATAATCTACATACAGTATTTCTCCATCATCATTTTTATTTATAACCAAAATATCTTCAATAACATCTCCATTTAAAATATCATATCCAATATTATTACTTAAAAATGATTCTGTAAATCTCTTAATTCTTACTTCAGCCACTTCAATAATCTTTGGTGTTACCTTTTCACTATAAACTTTAAATAACAAAAAAGTAAAAAAAAATATCAAAATTAATACTACGATTAAAACTTTTGATATTTTATAATTTTTTCGCATTCTTAGTCTCTTCATACTAAATAATATGTATTAGGAATTTAGAAATGATCTTAAAAACAAAAATAATCCTACCGCAAATGCTATTATTACAACAACAATTAATATTTTTACTCCAATATTCATCTTATTATCATCTAAGAAATCATCATTATCATCATCGTCAAAATCTTTTTTCTTAAAACTTGTAGTAGTATAAAAAGAACTATCAATAGAATTATCATCATCTACTTTTTCTTCTTTTTCACTATCATCTGTTAACTCAATGTTACTTGTTGCCTCAATTTTTACTTCTTCTGCCATTTTTTCATAAACAGCAGTTCCTTCATCACCTTTTAAATCTTCCAAAATACTAAGAGGATCAATTTCATCACCATTAGAATCTTTATGTCCTTCTTTAACTTTAGCCTCATTAATTGTTATCGTATTAATAAGTTCCATTAAATCTTCTTGAGCCTTATTCATTTCTGGTTTTTCACTTGAATCAACAACTTCATTATTTGACCTAGTTTCATTTTTATCATCGATATTCAAATTATTCAAAATGTCATATTGCGTATTTCTAAGTCTTTTAGCACGGGCTTCTTCATAAGTCTCCGGCTTTTCATCTTTGGCTTTTTCTAAAATAACATTCAAATCATATTCTTTTGTTGGTATATCATCTACTAAACGACTTTCTTCTTCCCGCGGTTCTACTCTAATACTTCTTCTCTTAGGAGGTTCATTATATTTCTTATCCAAAATTTTCTTTATTTTTTCAATATCAATTTCTGGTTCTTGATTACCTATAACAGTTGCATTACTTTTCACACTAAAATTATCGAGTTTGCTTTCGTTTATCTCTTTATATAACGAAGCATTCTTCGATACTCTCGACATTCTATTATCATCACTATATTTATTCATTCTTGAATCCATACCGCTACCTCTATCACAATAATAACATAAAATCTGCTATTTTGAAATATTTATCGTTGATTTTTAAAATTCTATTTACTATAATTATACAAGGAGGAGACACATGAAAAAAATAGTTGTTAAAGATACTTGCATTGGTTGCGGTATGTGTATTGCTATCGATAACGAACATTTCGATTTTGAAGACAATTTATCACATGCTACTAACAATGAAAATTTAGATTCTGAAGCTCTACAAAATGCTATTGCCTCTTGCCCAGTTGGAGCAATTGAAATAGTTGAAGAAGCTGAAGAAAACTAAAAGACTAGTCAACCACTAGCCTTTTTTATTGCCAATTTTTCATAATATCAGCAATTTCGCCATAACCACACTTAGATATTTCTTCTAAAGAAATAGTTAATAAATCCAAAATATCGACGTTAAATTCGCGATACTTATCACAATAACCTCTTTCTACTTTATATCCTTTATCACTATCAACATTTCCCTTTTTAAATATCCGGACATATATAACCCGATCCAAATCAATTTCTGCTGCCACTTTTCTAATAATTTTTGCGAAAACCATCATATTCTTTATAATCATTTTACTATCATATTTATTATAAACATCAACACATAGCATAATATCTTTATATCTAGCTACAACCCTATCAATAGCCCGGTCCTTCCAACCAAAGTTTTCATAATCTTCTTTAGGATATATAACTATATTATTTTTTAACTTATCTCCCTTAAGTTTTCGCAAATACTTATAAATTTCTATAATAAACGGACTATTCTCCACCCGAATATTATTCATAATTTTTTCAATTTTCTTATTATTTACTGCTGATAAATTAATCTCTGTTTTCATAAAATTCCTTTCCTAGTTCATGAGTAAAAAGGCTAAAAAGTCCCTACTTCTTAGCCAACGCATATAATTTTTTTATTTCTTTAATAGTTAACATGCGATATTCTCCCGATTTTAAATTTTTAACATCCAAAAAGCCATAACCAATCCGACTTAACTTTTCAACATTAACTCCAAGTTCCTTAAATAGTTTTTTAATTATGTGATTTCGGCCTTCGATAATTGTAATTTCTACAATATCTGTACCTTTTTCCAAATCACGTTTCTTCACTTTGAAACGCTTCACTTCAACTTTTCTCTTATCAACGGTAATCCCTTTCTTAATGGCTAAAATATCGTCCTTTGTAAGCACCTTATCTAATTTAGCTATATATGTTTTCTCAATTTCAAAACTTGGATGCATCAAGGTATTAGCAAATTCGCCATCATTTGTAAGCAAAATGAGCCCCGTAGTATCATAATCAAGTCTTCCAATTGGATAAATTCTTGCTTCTGTATCGATTAAATCGACAACTGTAATCCTTCCCGCATCATCAGTAACACTACTAATTACACTCCGCGGTTTATTAAGCATATAATATTCATGCTTAACATCTTTATTAATAATAACGCCATCTATACTGATAACATCTTGCGGAGACACTTTAGTACCAAGTTCAGTAATTATCTTACCATTAACCATGACTTTTTGTCTTTTTATTAACTCTTCAGCCTTTCTTCTAGAAGTGTATCCGTACGCTGCAATTACCTTTTGTAAGCGTTCCATATAAACCACCACTTAAAGTATACCACATAATTTAAAAAAATAACATGGTTATTAGAAATGCAACTGTAATTCCTACTAAATCTGCAAATAAACCTACACCTAAAGAATATCTTGTTTTCTTAACTCCTATCGAACTAAAATAAAGGGCTAAAACATATATTGTCGTATCTGTACACCCTTGTAAAACACTCGCCAACCTACCAGCATAAGAGTCTGGACCAAAATTAATAAATATATCATTCATGATTGCTAAAGTTGCTGTCCCCGAAATTGGTCTAAGCAAAGCCATTGGCATAATTTCTATCGGAATATTGATAAGTTGTAAAACTGGTTCAAAAACTCCCAAAACTTCATAAACAAAATTACTATCTAAAAATATGTTTATAGCAAATACCATCGCAATAATTGAAGGAAATATATTAAAGGATATCATAAGTCCTTCTTTTGCACCTTCTAAAAAAGCATCATAAATACTTACCTTTTTTTTAAATCCATAAAAAACTACAAAAACTACAAATACTGGAATGACTATTTTCGATAAAGTATTCATCTTTTTCTCCTTTTACGAATGAAATAATCGAGTAACAATCCACCGACGCTTGAACAAAATGTTGCAATAACCCCTGGCAAGATAATTTCTGAAGGATTTGCTGAACCATGAGCAATACGCAAGGCTAAAACTGTGGTAGGAACAATTGTTACTCCAGCAGTATTTAAAACTAAAAATGTAATCATAGGTACACTTGCTGTATCTTTTTTATCGTTTATCTTCTGAAGTTCACTCATTGCTTTTAAACCAAAAGGAGTTGCTGCGCTACCAAGTCCCATCATATTAGCGGCAATATTTGAAGCAATAAATCCAAGCGCCGGATTATTCGCAGGAACATCCGGAAAAAGCCTAGACAGTATTGGCTGAGCAAGTCTAGCAAACTTTCGCAAAAGTCCTGCTTCTTCAGCAATTTTCATAATTCCAGTCCACAACACTATAATAGGCAAAATAGATAACATCAAATCTAATGCTTTTCCCCCATTAGATAAAATACTATCATTAATAACATCTAGCCTACCTGTAAATAATGAAAAAACAATCCCAATAACTATTAAAAAGAACCAAATATAACTTACCATTTAATCCACCTTAAAAATCTTTCCCACCACGACAACTTTTCTTCTTTTTCTTCAACCAAAACATAGATACTTTCCTCCCTAACAAGTTCATCACCTAAATATATTCGAACGCTTCCTACTTTATCTCCATCAACATATTTATTATTTTTATATAATTCATACTCAATTCTTAAATTTCCCTTCTCTTCCTTAGTTACCGGAACATATATATCTTTTAAAACATACAAAGTATCATCTTTATACACATTATCTTGACTTACTTCAAAAGTATCCTTATCAATTACTTTTACTGCTTCATACTCTCGAAATATTTGTTCATATAAATCTAAATGATCTTGAAAATCATTAGGGTCATTTAAAGTAACAACTACCAAATTTATGTTATTATTACTCCCTGTGGTAACAAGTGTTCTCCTTGCTTTTTCGGTAAATCCCGTCTTTCCGCCAGTTATAAATTCGTGATTATGAATAAGCTTATTTTTACTCGTCCACGAATACGTTTTATAGTTAGTTTTCACTGTATAATTTTTAGCTCCAAATATTTCTCTAAACGTTTCATTTTCCATAGCATACTTTGTTAAAAGTGCCATATCATAAGCCGTCGATGTATTAGCAGAACCATCGTCCTCCTCAAGCCCATGAGCATTATAAAAATTTGTATTATCCATCCCTATTCTATCAGCAACCTCATTCATTAACATTGCAAATGCCTCCATACTACCAGCCACATTTTTTGCTATTACCACTGCGGCATCATTACCACTTCGTAGCATAAGTCCATATAGTAAATCACGCAAAGTTAATTTTTCACCAAGCTCTATATATATTGCACTCCCATAAGCATCAAGTATCTCTTCTCCAACCTCTACACTTTTATCTAAATCTGCATATTCAATCGTAACTATTGCTGTCATAATTTTAGTAATACTAGCAATTAATCGCTCATCATGAATATTATTAGTATGTAGTATTCTTCCATTATCTAAATCCATTACAATACTACTGCTAGCACTTAATGCAGACACTTTAAAAGGAAACAACAAAATAAGTAAGAAAATTAACTTTTTCATACGATTACCCCTATAAAAGGATATGAATAATATGTTAAAATATGTTTCAAGGAGGGTGTTTTATGATTATAACAAAATCTAAATTTATGGGTTATCAATTAAAAAAAGAAATTTTAGAACACGAAGACTTTTCTGACATCGACATTTTATTTTTCAAAACTTTCTGTAAAGCTTTAGAGAAACTACCACAAAATATCGATGAAAATAAATTTCAAGAATATTTTGAATACAATTACGACTTAATAGATAAAGCATGTTTCATAATATTGATTTTCCAACTAGGAAATGATGTTTTTAATTATAATCCCAGCTACATAGCTGAATTATGTTTAGCCCTAACTATCAATGAAATATCTCCACAAAAATTCAACCCAATTACTCATTTTTTCTTTGATAAAAAAATAAGTTCTTTAATTACTCGAATTTGCTATGGTAAAGCCCAATATGATGGCGAAACCCAAGAAACTTATAGCCCATTTGGCTATATAAGTATATTTGACATATTAATTAAACGATTTGATATTAGCAATTTATCCGAATGGGAAAAAAATAAGATTTTAAAAACACTCCATGCATTTTTACAAGAAGATTATCGCGTTTTATTTGGAGACAATAATACCCTTGAAGACGTATTTATAACCCTATATAACAAAATGTGCGAAATTAATAAAAAACATTTAACATATAACGCCAAAGACTTTAGTGACATTGCTTTATTAAAAACATACATAAAAACGCCAGATAGCGAATTAAAAAGTTTACTACTTAAAGACTTAATTGACTGTGAAAAAGAAAATTACGATAACAAAACTATAATCGACAAATGTTTAAAAACAATTCGAGAATATCGCTATCGCTTTACCCAAACATTACTTATAAGAAAGAGAAAAAATGAAAACCAACATAGTTGATTACTTCCAATTTAATCTATATAGACTTAAAAATTGGGTAAATAAAAATTCTAAAGAAGATATCGATGAAATTACATTAATTGTATTTAATAATATTATTGACCATTTTCCTAATGAAAAATGGTTCTCTATAAAACAAAATTTCATGAATAGCGTAGATTATCAAAATCCTTCATGGGTAGTAACTTATACAATTATTGCTTATAACTTAGGTCCTTCTTTTGTAAACAGTCATCCTACATTTATTGAAGACTTGTGTACTACTCTAACAAACTACAAAATTAGTCCTCAAAACCTAATCAAAGTAGCACGTTTTTTCATAAAATCCGAACTATATGAGACTATAATCACTGCCCTATCAAATAAAGGAATATTTCCCCGCTATATATTTAAATTGATTTTAGAAAACTTTGACACCACCAAATTAAATAGAGAAGCTACCGAAAAAATATATCAAATTATCAAAAAATTCGTTGAAGGATTCTCATACAAAATTTTTGATGGCAACTATAGTTTCTTTAATATATACCGGTCTTTAAAAAAATTATGGGATGAGTATATTATTTTAGAATTACCTGACATGAACTTTTCTTACATTGAACTTTTGCTACAATTTGATGAATTGCCAGATGAATCCAAAAAAGAAAAAATTAGGCATGACTTTGCCACAATTGAAAACAAAAATACTAGTATTGCTGAAAAAATGCAAGATAGTATCACTGTAATTGCCCACTATTCTTATGATTTGCCTAAGTATGTACCAAAAAAAGACCTAAAGTAAAGTAGGTCTTTTATTCCGTATCATAATTATAAATACCATGTATTTTTTCTAAATCTTCTTGACTCAATTCTGTTATTTGCCAATTACCATTATCATCTTTAGTAAGATTGAAATTGATAGTATATTCAACTGTATCATTATTTTTTTGCATTTGATCTAATTTATAATCCATAAATTTAGAACTATCATAGGTACCATTTTCATCATTAAATTCATCACTATGTTCATTTAAATATTCTGTAGCATCTTTTTGTGCCTTATATAAATCATAAACAATTATTTTTGTCTCAACCACTGCTGTATCTCCATCATAGTTTTCATTAACAATCTCATACTCCAAATCTGAATATTGTTTTTTTAATACATCTCGATATTTTTCTTTTTGTTCTTCGTTTAAATCAGCCTCAGCATCAACAACTTCATCTAAATCTCCTAAAACATTGGCACTTAAATTGCGATATTGATCTAAAAATTCTTCAACTCGACTTCGAGCAGTCATTTGCATACAACTACACCCAACTAATGTAATAGCAAAAAACATAACTAAAAATACCTTTAAAATTTTTTTCATTACTACCATCCTTACAATAATAGTTTTACCTATTTTTTAGAAACTATACATTATTGTAACTAAGTTTAATAAGATTATATATCCTAAACTCTCTATCAGTAATTTCTCCCTTTAACCTATTTTGCATTTCCTGCACCATCTCACCAACATTAGAGTTGCTTTTTAAAAACCATTCATTATATAAAAAAACTATTTTTTCCCACTCCTTATTTTTATAAAGAGTATTAATCTCTAAATTAATAAGGTCCTTAATCGTACTTTCTAAACGTAAATATTTATTTAATTCTAATTTATTTAAAATTTTATATTCCATCTTAAAAATTGGCAAAGTATATATTACTTCCATAACATTACATTCATCATTTATTTGCAAACCACTTCGAGCAATCACTTTACCATCCGAAGCAAACTCTAAAACAATTGCTCCATTTTTACTTACAAATAAGGAAACATATTCCAAAAAACCTTTTTTCAACTTAGTTTTATTATAAATACTATCTAAGAATTCTTTATCAACTTCAATATTATTATTAATAAGGTCTCTTAAAACTTTAGTAGTTACTTGAAATATTGGAACTCTTTTTATATATTCAAGAACATCGCTTTCAGCCCATTCATAAAACATATAGTTATTTTCTTGAAAATTTACTACTATATCGTAATAGAAATTCATCTCTTATTATTCGCCCCATTCCTTTATAAATAAAAAATATACCTAACAAAAGAATCAATATAATACCACTTCTAATAATAAAATAAACAAAATCTAAAAAACTATACCCAATAACTAATAAATTTAAATAAATAATTATTAAAAACAAAGCTATGCTAGTACATATTATTCCAAGCATTAAATAAAATATTCTCATATTAAAATATATATGTTAAAATTATTAAGGAGATGTTATGAAGAGATTATTTAAAATTTTTTTTGTTATTTTGACAGTATTTTTATTAACAGGATGCTCTAATGATGAAGAGATAACCGAAAATCCTATAGTTACCATGGAAATTGAAGATTACGGTACTATAAAAATTGAATTATATCCAGAATATGCTCCGAATACAGTAGCAAATTTTGTTAATCTAATTGAAAGTGGTTTTTATGATGGACTTACTTTTCATCGCTTAGTTCCAGGTTTTGTCCTTCAAGGTGGAGATCCAGATGGCGATGGCACTGGTGGACCAGGTTATACAATTGGTGGCGAATTTAAAGCAAATGGTTACACCCAAAATACATTAAGTCATGACAAAGGGGTAATTTCAATGGCAAGAAGCATGGATTATGACTCTGCTGGAAGTCAATTCTTTATTGTTTTGGATGACTCTGCCAAAAGTTCTTTGGATGGAATGTATGCAGGATTTGGTCGTGTAACTGAAGGTATGGAAATACTAGAAGAAATCGAAGCCAATGAAGAAATCGTGGATGATGCCACCGGAGCCCTTGAAGAAAATATTACCATAACAAAAGTAACCATTGATACTTTCGGTTATGAATATACTGTCGAAAAAAATTAAGTTGCTGATTTATCATAAGTGATCATCAGCACTTTTTTATTTTCTAAACTAGCCATTATTTCTAAAATAAGAATAGATGCTTCACTTAAAGCAGCACTATATAGCTTGTTAAAATCTCTAAGATATTTATCTTGCACTTCTTTTTGCATAGTTTTTGAATAATGAAAAGATAAAAATGTAAACTTACGAGCATTTTTAGCAGTTATGAAATCTATTATCTTGTAACCCAATTTTTTAATTCCTAGTCTGTCCAATCTATAAAGAGAAATAAAACCTTGCATATTATTTACCCCTCGTAACATCATACTTCCCACATCTTCTAATTCATAAACATCTTTAAATAATTTATTTAAAGAATCCTTAGTACCACTCTTAAATTTAATTTTAGGTATTTTAAATTTGTAAGGATTTAAAATCAAATAATCAAGCATACTTTCTAAAGTTTCATGTCTTCCATTATTTTTCCAAGTATTTTTATTCAATTTATCAAAATAACAATTACATTTATTGTTTAACCACGGATGTATATAAGAATCCAACACATGATGTGCAATATAGCCATAAAGTAAAATTTCTAAATCCTTATCTTTAGTATCTATAATTTTTTCTTGCCATTTAATAACCAAATTCCTAAAATTACGACTAGCAATAGTCCTAACAATTTCATTTCTTTTACCAAAACATTTTAATTCTCTAAGCTTAATAAAAAACAACAAATCATGACCTTGCCCTGCTACTAAAAATAAATCTTTATCTTTATTAAAACTTATCTTTTTTTCTAAGTCTTTCATAAATTTAAAATGTGTATATGTCCCAGCCATAAAATACCTCTTCTTAAATTATAGTGCAAAAAATTAAAATTTGCTATATAATTATAATGGTGAAGAAAATGAATATAATAACTTACATAATTTTAGGTATTATCCAGGGTATTACCGAACCACTTCCAATTTCTAGTAGTGGTCACATCTATTTATTCAAAAACATTTTTGATACTACTATATTTAATACTTTAAATTTTGAAATAATTTCTAATTTTGGTTCCTTTATAGCCATATTTATAATATTTTGGAAAGATATAAAAGAATTAGTAATAGCATTTTTCAGTTATATATTTAAAAAAGAAACTAGAGAAAAATACTTAAAAAAATTCAAATATTGTTTATATGTCATTATTAGTACCATTCCCGTTGGTATCACTGGTTTCATTTTTAAAGATAAAATTGAAGATTTATATTCCATAAATGGTTTAGCAATAGCATTTTTAATAACAGCCCTAGCATTATTTATAGTTTGCAATATGAAAGGAACTAAAGAAGATTATGACATAACGCTAAAAGATGCTATTCTTATCGGTTTGTTACAAGCTGTAACTATAGTTCCAGGCATTAGTAGAAGTGGCACAGTATTAGTTGCTTGCTTAATTTGTGGTTTAAAAAGAGAGACTGCTTTAAAATACACATTTATCCTATACTTTCCAGTAAGTGTTGCTACCATGATTCTAGGAGTAAATGATTTAGCAAATACAACTGAACTTTCTAGCATGATAGTTCCGTATCTAGCGGGTATGGTTGCTGCAGGAATTGTAACCTATTTCTCTTACAGATGGTTAAGTTCTTGGGTTAAAAAAGGAAAACTTTGGAAATTTTCAATTTATTGTGTTATGTTAGCAATATTTATATTTATATATTTTAGATAAAATTAAAAAGTGGTGTATTTAAATGAAGAAAAGAAAGAAGAAGAAAAAATCGTTCATATTTATTCTAATATTTATAGCATTTATTATTGCCTTAATTTGTTTTATATCTTATGCTTTTCAAGAAAGAGCCAAAGCTATTAAAGAACTAGAAAGGAAATTCGAAGAACAACGAATTTTAGAAGAAAAGAAAAAAGTTTATAATGAATGTTTAAATACCCCATATAAAGATGAATCTGTTGAGACAATGTTTACAGAATTAATATCTGAATTAGATAATAATGTATCTATTTATTTTGAAGAAATAAATAATGAATATTCTTTTACTTATAATGAAAACAAACCTCAATATGCCGCTAGTATAATTAAGTTATTTGAAGCATCTTATTTAATTGAGAATGCTAGAAATGGTAATATTAACTTAGATGATACTATAACTTATACTTCCAACTATGCATCTATCGCTGGTTTAAAACTTAGTACTAGAACTGTTGGAGAAGAAATAACTATTCGTGATTTATTAGATTATAGTGTTTCAGTAAGTGATAATGGAGCTCACATAATGCTAAGTGACTACATTGGAGTAAATACATTAAAAGAATATGCCCAAAATACCTTAAATGCGACGCTTACAATTAACGAAAGTGACAGATATGGGTATTTAACTGTAACTGACACAAACAAGCTATTAAAGCACATTTATGACTTAATTCAAATAGATGACGAATACACTAATCTTTTAGTAACAGCCATGAACAATACTTATTACAATGGATTAAATTTTGATAACATTACATTTTTACACAAATACGGTTACTATGGCTCTTACTTCAATAACATAGGTATTTATAATTCCAATAATCCATATTTAATATCAATATTTACTCTTTATGGGAACCCAGATCAAGGAGCATTAAATAAAGTTAGTGAATTAAACAAAAAAATTTATAATATTTACAATACTAACTTAGAATTAAAAGAAGAATATTGTTATAGTTTAGCTTATGAATAGAATGCCATTAGGTATTCTTTTTAATTTAGAACAAAAGTCAAACAAATTTGACTGACCTTGCATCACTACAAGACATTTCTACTTCACTGAGTCCTTTGGAC
>ERZ1643251.2837-NODE-2837-length-16911-cov-4.416291_pt1 | contig 16911 bp, 15 predicted proteins | sample MGYA00579261_ERZ1643251 | MGnify/ENA primary metagenome ERZ1643251 (study PRJEB29033, sample SAMEA4952267) | chicken gut metagenome | biome: Broiler Chicken; feature: Gastrointestinal Tract; material: Caecum | place: Ireland | collected 2018 | study: Broiler...
CCTCATGGTCGAACACCACCATCAGATTAACGCCTCTGTCCCGGCCGCCCGCGGTGATTCCGTCCACCAGGGCGGAGACGGAAGTCAGATTGTCCAGTCGGGGAGAAGAATAGAATTCTCCCTCCGGTCCACTGAAGGCTCCCTTCTCCGGATTATATACATTCAGCTCATAATCCAGAATGTCCTCTTTTTTCACGCCCAGCTTTTCCGCCAAAAATCCCGTAAACACGTCTTCCTTCTGGTCCTGGTCCAGGGCAAACAGGGGCAGCATATGCACCTGCCGGTTCAGCTCAATCCCTTTATTCAGGTCCCGCTCCATGTGGATGGCAATATTCGGTATCACCAGAAGCGGCTCCCGAAAATCCACCAGTCTAAGCTTTGGACGGAACACATCCGCCGAGCGGAGCGCCACCCGGCCCGCCAGGGAAAGCGGCCGGTCCAGCCAGCTCATCAGGTTGACCCCGCCGTAGGTTTCCACATTCAGCCGCACGTAGTCGCCGGTACGCACTTCCGGACAGGGTTTCACGCGGAAGCCCGGAAAGTCCCCATGGGCCGCGGCCATCCGCAGGCCGTCCCCGGGTTCCCATTCTTTGCCTACCGTAAAGGCAAAGACCAGCGAGTCATACACGGATACCAGGTATTTTCCGCCCCTTTCCAGCTTCCACCCGCCGGAAAAAGGCAGTTCCTCAAATTCTTCCTTATGTAAAACATTCCGGACAGCCTCCACCGTGTGAAACGGGGAGACCGCCGTCTCTGTAAAATACGCCAGATTTCGAATTTCTTTTGTTTCTTTCATAATATCTTCTCCCCCATATACGCATATAGTTTTATTTTACTTTGTTATAGAGAAAAAGTCAAACCTCCCGCCCCACTTCCCCCAAAACCGGTCCGCAAAATTCTTTTCTTTTATTTTGCAAAATTAACTTGACATTTTCTGCAAAGCGAACTATACTAAAATTGCAAAGCAGACATTGCAAACCAGACAGAAAAGAGGCAGGTTGTGAAAACGAAAATCAAGGAATTCCGAAAAAACCATAAGTTATCCCAGGCCGAGCTGGCAGACGCCGTCGGCACGACCCGGCAGACCATCACCTCTATCGAGACGGAAAAATATACGGCCTCACTGGTGCTGGCCTACAAAATTGCACACTATTTTGGCGTCACGATTGAAGAGATGTTTGATTTCAGCGAGATTGAGGAGGATTAAGCCATGAATGAAAAATTAGCCCGTATGGAAAAAGATATCCGCAGGAAACTCAACCAGAGCCGGGGCTTTGCCGCCTGTATTCTGCTGCTGCTTATAGCATCTGTCTCCGGCGTCATTCCGGTTCGTCTCGAGAATCCCCATCTGTCCGACTACATGAGCGGTTTTCAGCTGGGTCTGCTGTCCGGTATCCTGGCCGTGGCCCTTTTCACCATCGTCCGCTATCAGAAAGCCCTGAAGGACGAAAACCGTCTGAAACAGCTCTACTACGAAGAGCACGATGAGCGGAACCGGTACATTCACTGGAAATCCGGCGCATCCGCCGTCAATGTATCGATAATCCTGCTCCTGGTGGCAGGCGTGATTGCAGGATACTTCAATTTCACGGTATTTGCGACCCTGATTGCATCTGCTGTCGTCACGTCCATCATCCGGGGCGGATTCAAACTGTACTACTGCCGTTCTTTAAAGGGCACGGCAGAATAAATGACCAGGAGGCTGCTTTCATGAAAATCTTTCAGCCGGAGACCCGGGCATGCATGAATGCCCTTCTGCGGTCTGCCATCTTCGATTCCTTTCTTCTGATAGAAGGAGAAATTACCACGTTCTGTCAGTTCCACATTGACGGAAGGCTTCACAAAGAATTCTTCCATCAGGCAGGAGAAGAGGAGGCTCCCGACCGGGAGTTCTCCCTCTGGCAGGAACAGCGGGAATACTGTTTTTCCCTTATCCGGGGGAAACGCACCCCGCTGAATTTCCGGTTTATCCTTGCCCTTTCCCGGCCGGACACCGTCCGGCTTCTGGAACAGGAAAACCTTTCCCTTACACCGGAAGACGTGCAGGGACTTTACCTGAATTTCCACTTTAACGGGACGGAACTTTCCTGCACTACCGGCACTTCCCTGAACCTGTTCACCCTGGACAAAAGCCTGGAACAGGCCTGGGACAAGGAGGCGCAGCAGTTTTTCGCAAAGCACGGGATTCCCTTCGAGATACCGGAATAGCATGAAGTTCCCGGTTATATAAAAATTTCCATGCGCATGGAAACCGCGCATGGAAATTTTTTATGCAGTTATTTTGTCAGAAGCAGCATTATCTCGTTGCTTCTCTTCACAAATGCGGTCATTTCCTCCGGGCTCAGCGGTTTATGCGCCAGCATGGCCAGGTCATACAGCTGATGGCAGATAAGGTCTGTGTTTTCTCCTTCTGCATGTTCTGTCACATACTGTACCAGCGGATGTCCGGCATTCAGAATCAGGGTTACGTCCGTGCCGAACATGGACGGATCCATGCCGCTCATGCCGTACATCTTCATCATTTCCTGCATACGGCGGGACTCTTCGGACAGGGTCACCATGGAGGCCACATTTTCATCTTTCATCTTTTCCACTTTTACGGCCAGTTTGTCATTTCCCAGCACTTTCCGGAAAGTTTCCGTCAGACTGTCCGCTTTTTTCTGGAACTCTTCTTTTTCGTCTTCCCCGATTTCTTCCTTGAAGGTGTCGGTCAGGTCTGCATCGATTCTCTGGAACCGGATGGTTTCGTTTTTCTGTTCCATCTGTGTAATAAACGGAGCGTCGATGTTATGTCCCAGAATAACGGCGTCCATGCCTTCCTTCTTAAACATATTGATATACTGGCTCTGCTGCTGTTCATCCGTTACATAGTAGATAATCGTCTTCTGCGGCTCTTTCGTCCCGTTCTCTTTGTCTTCTCCGGAAGTCTCTTCCTTCTTTTCCTCTGGTTTTTCCAGGCTTCCGCCATTTTCCTCCACTACTTCTTTCAGCGTCAGATACTTGTGGTCCAGATTCTTAAAGAGCACATAGTCCATCATTTTCTCACAGAACTTCTCGTCTTTCAGGCAGCCAAACTTGATAAACGGACTGATGTCGTCCCAGTATTTTTCGTAGTTTTCCTTATCGGTCTTGCACATGCCGGACAGTTTGTCCGCCACTTTTTTGGAAATATAATCTGAAATCTTCTGTACGAAGCCGTCGTTCTGCAGGGCGCTCCGGGATACATTCAGCGGCAGGTCCGGGCAGTCGATGACGCCTTTCAGAATCATCAGGAATTCCGGAATCACTTCTTTGATGTTGTCCGCGATGAATACCTGGTTGTTGTACAGCTTGATGGTTCCTTCAATGGAATCGTACTCTGTATTGATTTTCGGGAAGTAAAGGATTCCTTTCAGGTTGAAGGGATAGTCCATGTTCAGGTGAATCCAGAACAGCGGTTCCCTATAGTCCAGGAATACTTTCCGGTAAAATTCAATATAGTCTTCTTTCGTACACTCGTTTGGGTGTTTCGTCCACAGCGGCGTGGTATCGCTGATGGAAACCGGACGTTTTTTAATCTTCACTTTATCCTGGGCCGGTTTTACCTCCACCATTTCTTTTTCGCCGTTTTCCTTTTCCTTCTCTTCCATTTTGGCGTCTTCGTGGATATGCTCTGCCACTTCATCGGTATCCAGAAGCTCCTCTTCGGGAATGGTCTCATATTCCGGCTCCGCGTTTGCACGGGAGAGGAAAATCTCTACGGGCATGAAAGAACAGTATTTTTCCAGCACTTCCCGCATCCGGTATTCGTTGCAGAATTCCAGGCTGTCCTCGTTCAGGAACAGAGTAATTTCAGAACCTACACCTTCTTTGCTTCCGTCCTCCATCTCATACTCTGTGCCGCCGTCGCAGGCCCAGTGTACCGGAGTGGCTCCTTCCCGGTAGGAAAGGGTATCAATATGAACCTCATCCGCTACCATGAAAGCGGAATAAAAGCCCAGGCCGAAGTGTCCAATCATGTCGTCTTCCGTGGTTTTGTCCTTATATTTGTCCAGGAATTCGGTTGCGCCGGAAAAGGCAATCTGGGTAATATACTCTTCCACCTCGTCCGCAGTCATGCCGAGACCGTTATCGATAAATTTCAGGGTCTTTTCTTCCGGGTTTACAATGACCTGAATCTTTGCCTTATAGTCGTCCGGGAGGGTGTACTCTCCCATCATATCCAGCTTTTTCAGCTTGGTGATGGCGTCGCATCCGTTGGAGACCATCTCTCTTACAAAGATATCATGGTCGGAATACATCCACTTTTTGATGATTGGGAAAATGTTTTCACTGTTAATGGAAAGGTTCCCTTTTTTTGCTGCCATATATCATCACTCCTTAAATTTCTTTCTGCTTTTCCGCTAATCATTATCTTAATACCTGATTTTTCAAATGTCAACAGAAAATTAGCACTCATCTGAAATGAGTGCTAATAAATCTGTAAATTATGTAAAATTTTTCTAAACTGGCCTATTCCACGCTCTTCAGAGACTCTACCATGTCAATCTTTTTCAGTTTAAAATACATCACCCAGTTGACAAACATGGAGAATCCTATCGTAAACAGAATGCTGTAAAGGTAACTGGGGCCATGGATAACTCTTCCGAACATAATATCGTCCACTTCCACCGTTACCACCACAAACTGAAGCAGAAGCCGTCCCAGGAGACTGCCCACCAGCATTCCTATGACAGTCAGCAGTATATTTTCACGGTATACATAAGCAGCCACTTCTGTATCGAAAAATCCAAGCACCTTAATAGTCGCCAGCTCCCGCCGCCGCTCGGTAATATTGATGGTGTTCAGGTTATACAGTACCACAAACGCCAGAAGTCCAGCAGATATAATCAGCACCACAATAACCAGGTTCAGGCTCTGCAGCATGTCGTCCAGCTGGCCCTCGATACTGGAAGTATAGCTGACATTCAGCACGTTCTCATTTTCCAGAAGAGTGCTTCCCACTTTTTCCGCCTGGGCCGCCTTTCCGTCTTCCATCCGGAAGAGGATGCCGTTATACTGGGGCTGGGCCCCGTAGATTTCCTCATAAAGCTCCGGAGTCACATAAAGGTAATGGCCCATGTAGTTTTCGCAGACCGCTCCCACTGTCAACTCCCTCTCTCCCAGGTCATTGTCATTTAAGGTCACGGTGTCACCCACACCCACATTCAGTACATCAGCGGCCTTTTCCGTGAGAATCACTTCATCGTCCTTCAGACGGTAGGTTTCTTCTTCCGTCCGGCTGTGAAAGCTGACAAAATTTTCCATTTGTTCTGCATTTTCCGGTACCGTCAGGTAAACGCCCAGTGTCTCGTCGCCCGCATGCACATCTACATTCTGCATCCGGACCTGAATGGCTTCTTCCACATTCCTGCTGTCCGTCACACTTTCCATGATAGCTTCTTTTTCGTCTGCTTCAATTCCGGCGTCATAGTAGACAGCGGCATCGTAGAACTGAATTTCCCCATACTGCAGATCCGGAATCTCGAAGATACAGTCCTTCAGTCCAAATCCCACCAGCATCAGGGCCATACAGCCACCAATCCCGAATACCGTCATTAAAAACCGCTTTTTGTAACGCACCAGATTCCGGATGGAGGATTTCCAGCTGAAACTCAGATGCCGCCAGAGAATGCCTATCCGTTCCAGGAAAATCCGCTTTCCCTGCCTTGGTGAAGGCGGGCGCATCAGTTCCGCGGGCACGGCGGCCAGTTCCTTATAGCAGGAAAGTATGGTGGCCGCCAGCGTACAGAGCACCGCTATCAGCGTTGCCTGCACGGCATAACTCAAATGGTAGGGCACCAGAATGTCCGGAACGTGCATGTAGATAATCTTGTAAGCGTAAATGATAATCCAGGGGAATACCTTCTCGCCGAACAGTACGCCAAAGATGCTTCCGCCCAGCGTCGCCGTCAGGGCATAGGCAATATATTTGCCTGCTATGGAAAGTTTGCTGTATCCCAGCGCCTTCAGTGTTCCTATCTGAATCCGCTGTTCCTCCACCATTCTGGTCATAGCGGTAAGGCTGATAAGTGCCGCCACCAGGAAAAACACCGCCGGAAAGACTCTTCCCAGTTCCCGCATCCGGTCCGCATTGTCTCCATATCCCTGGTATTCTGTCAGGGCCTCGTTCCGGTCCTGGACATACCATTCGGGGTTCTCAATCTTCTCAATCTCTGCCCGGGCGTCGGCAATCTCCTGCCTGGCCTCGGTCAGCCGGGCTTCTCCATCGTCTATCTGGGCCTGGCCTTCGGCTATCTGGCCGGCCGCTTCCGCCGCTCCGCTTTCGTAATCCGCATAGCCTTCCGCCAGCTCCTGCTCGCCGGCAGCCAGCTGGGCCTTTCCGTCCGCCAGGGTCTGAGCCTGACCGTTCAGCAGGGCCCAGGCGGCGTTTATCTGGGCCTGGCCCGCGTCAATGTCCGCTTTGGAAGCGGCGAGCTGTTCTTTTGCCTGGGCCACCTGGGTTTTCCCGTCCTGAATCTGCTGGCCGTAGGCCAGAAGTTCCTGCTCGCCCTTCAGAAGTTCCTGCTCCTGGCTGTTCAGAGTTTCCAGGCCGTCCCGGACGCCCTGTATGGTCTGCTGAAACACTTCTTCCGTCAGGTCAGGAATGCCGGCGGCTGCTCCGGCCTGCTGGAGGATTCCGCTTTTCTGCATTTCCAGGGCAGTGACCTGGTCTTCCAGTTCCGGTCTTGCTGAAGTTTCCCAGGATTCCAGAAAAGCCTTTTCTTCCTCCGTCAGCTCCTGGCCTTCTTCCTGGCGGGCCTGCAGTTCCTCCGCCCGCAAATCGCCTTCTTCTATCTTCGTATTCAGACTGCTGATTTCACTGTTCAGTCCGTTCAGAGCGGTCTCCACGGCTTCCAGCGGGGCCAGATAGCCGTTCAGTTCTTCTCGTTTCTCTGCAATCTGCTCTTTTCCCGCCGTTATTATCGGCATCTGCTGGGCATACTGAGTCAGATATGCCGCCTCTGCCTGGTTCAGGCTCTGCTCCTGAGCCTCCACCTGGGCCAGGCCGTCCTCATACTGTTCCTGTCCTTCCGTCAGGGCGCTCTGCCGGGACGCCAGCTCTGCTTTCCCGGCCTCCAGCTGTGCTTCCCCCTGGGCAATCTGGGTCCGGGAGGCCTGCAGCGTCTCCTCTGCCTGGGCCAGCTGTTCCCGGGCGTCCGCCAGTTCCCTGGCCGCAGAGCTGCGGGCCTCTTCCAGCTCTGCCTTTGCGTCTTCCAGGGTCTGAGATTCCTCATCTACCGTATCCTGGGCATCCTGAAGCTCTTCCTCCGCCTCGGACACAATCTCCTGTCTGCGGGCTTCGCACTGCTCGTCCGCAATATCTTCCAGCGCCTGCACGGCATTTTCCGTCAGCGTTTCATACTCTTCGGTGAACGCCGTCGTATCCAGGGCTTGGGTCACCCGCACATAAATTTCCGAATAAACGTCCATGGAAAAGGAAGATTTGTCCACAGCCACAAAACCGCTGACTTCTCCGTTTCCCACGGTACTGTTTCCTCTTCCCAGTGATATGTAAAGAGGGCTGTTTCCGAAGCCTGTAATTGTAAACGTATCGGTCGTCAGGCTGTCGGTAACGGTGCTGTCGTCTCCGGTGGAAAAGGTAATGGTATCGCCGATTTCATAGTCGGTCTGAGCCGCAAAATCTTCATCCAGAAGACACTCCCCCTCCTTTTCCGGAAGCCGGCCCTCTGATACCTGAATATTGTTAAAATTATCCTCCATGGCCATCACATGAACCACATTTTCGGTATCATCCACCGGGCAGAGCAGGTCTACGCTGTAGCTTCCTTCCGCCAGTTCAATCCCATCCACCTTTTCGATGGCTTCCACGTCGTCTTCCGTAAGGCCCATGGTTCCCATGACCTTGATATCCATCAGGTTCTCACTGTCAAAGTAGGAATCCCCGGAAATACGCATACTGGGTTCCGATGCGCGGATGCCGGAATAAAAAGCCACACCAAGCGCCACAATAAAAAATATCGAAACAAACCGCCCCCAGGATGTCCGGATTTCCATAAAGAAATCCTTGCACAGCATATTTTTTTTCATGTTATCCCTACCATTCTATCGTTTCTACCGGAACCGGATTTGGATTTTCCTGAATGCTCTCCGCTTTTCCGTTCTTTATCCGGATAACCCGGTCTGCCATCGGCGCAATGGCCGAATTGTGTGTAATCAGGATGACTGTCATTCCCATCTGACGGCAGGTATCCTGCAGGAGTTTGAGAATTGCTTTTCCCGTATTATAATCCAGCGCTCCCGTAGGCTCATCACAGAGCAGAAGCTTCGGATTTTTCGCCAGAGCCCGGGCGATGGACACCCGCTGCTGTTCCCCGCCCGAAAGCTGCGCCGGAAAGTTGCCCATTCTCTCTCCCAGTCCCACTTCCTTCAGAATCGTCTCCGCATCCAGCGGATTCCTGCATATCTGCAGGGCAAGCTCTACATTTTCCAGTGCCGTCAGATTAGGTATCAGATTATAAAACTGAAATACAAATCCGATATCCTCCCGGCGGTAGGCAGTCAGCTTCTTTCCCTTATACCGGGTAATGTCCTGGCCGTCAATCCACACTTCCCCGCTGGTAGCCGTGTCCATGCCCCCTAAAATATTGAGAACCGTTGTTTTTCCTGCCCCGCTGGGGCCTACCACAACGGCAAACTCTCCTTTTTCAATGTAAAAACTGATGCCGTTCGCGGCAGCAATCTCTACCTCTCCCATATGATAAATCTTTCTGACATCCTTCAGTTCTACAAATTTTCCCATAGCAGCTCCCTTTTGATTTTTGTTGACTCCCCTCTTGCAAAACCTTTGTAAAAAATGTACAATTTTAAAGTTATAATAACACATTTTTCAACGAAAAAAAATAAGCGAGGCAGGAAAATGAAAGATTTAATAATTATACCGGCGAAGTCGGAAAAAGAGCTGGAAGAGATTGCCGTGCTGGCGGAATCCATCTGGCATGAACATTTTACTCCCATCATCGGAGAAAATCAGGTCAATTATATGGTAGAAAAATTTCAGTCTCTCCCGGCGCTGAAACAGCAGACCAGGGAGGGCTATGAATATTTTTAGCTGCGCCTGGACGGGGTTCTTGCCGGTTATACCGGAGTTCACGACGAAAACGGACGGCTTTTCTTAAGCAAACTCTATCTGAAAAAAGAATACCAGGGACAGCACCTGGCCACACAGGCCTTTGAGTTTTTAAAAAATCTCTGCCGTAAAAGAGGCCTCTCTTCCATCTGGCTTACCTGCAACCGGCACAACGAACATACCCTGGACGTATATCATCATCTCGGGCTTGTCACCACACGCACAGAAAAAACAGATATCGGAAACGGCTTTTTCATGGACGACTATATCCTGGAATACCAAATCGCATAATGCATAATGACCTTTTTGAATTTTTGCAGGCTTTTGTAAATTTTGCTTTTTCATTGTGATTATGCACAAAAAATCCGCTTTGTTTTTATGCATTTCGTCTTTTTTGTGTATTTACGCCCAGGGATTCACATGGTATTATAATAGTGTCTTAAGGAAAGACACAAAAGAATATGACGTTTTCAGTATTTTGATACTTTTTATTTTCATTTCTCCTTTAATGAAATTATTTAGAAAAAACAGTTTACGACATTCCCCCCGATTTATGTGTCGTAGGCTGTTTTTTCTATTATCAGAATTGTTTCAGAAATGTAGTCGGGGACGGGTACAAGCTGGCCTGTACCCGTCCCCAATGACTAATGAAAGTTTATTTCCATCCGGGTTCCTTTGCCCGGCTCGCTCTCCACGCTGATATCTGCGTGGTGCAGAAGTGCTCCGTGTTTTACGATGGAGAGTCCCAGGCCGGTTCCGCCGCTTTCCCGGGAATGACTTTTATCTACCCTATAGAAACGTTCGAAAATACGTTCCTGATGTTCCTTGGGAATGCCGATTCCGGTATCCTGCACAATAACCCGTCTTCCCTGAAGGGTGTTCCCCACCCAGATACTGACTTTTCCGCCTTCTTTATTATACTTTACGGCATTTTCTGTAATGTTAAAAATCATCTCGTCAATTATCTGGCGGATACCGAAATACTCGGTATGCTCTCCGCTTACTTCCAGATTAACTTTTTTCTTTTCCGCCTGGGGTGCAAGACGGCTGCAGATTTCCCGCGCCAGCAGGTACAGATCTACATTTTCCTTCTCCACCTCTACGCTGCCTTCGTCCAGTTTTGACAGCTTGATGATGTCGCCTACCAGCGTTATCATGCGGCTGGCCTCCTTGTAAATGCGTTCAGCGAATCCCTGCACATCTTCCGGCTTCACCAGTCCGTTCATCATAATCTCCGCATAACCGGAGATTGATGTCAGCGGAGTTTTCAACTCATGGGAAACATTGGCAGAAAACTCTTTTCTCATCTGCTCAATCTGTTCTTTTTCTTTATTCTGACGGTCAATCCGTTCCAGAAGAGGAGCCATCTCCTCATATACATCGTTCTCCAAGGGTTCCTCCAAATCCAGATTGTTGATGGGGTGAATCAGCTTTCCGACCAGATAGCGGGAAATCCCCCATGCAAACACAGTCATTATTACACCAGTCACTGCCATAAAAGGCAATACATTCAGTGCCGTGCGCCACACCGTGTCCATATCCCTGGCCACCCGCAGCACATTTCCGTCATCCATTCGCAGGGCGTAATAGAACATCTCCAGGCCCACGGTATCGGAGAGCCGGATATCCCGTCCCACACCGCTTTCCAGCGCTTCCTGAACCTCTTCCCGGGTCGCATGGTTTTCCAGACTGTCCTCTTCGCCGAAAGAATCGTAAAGCACTGCGCCGTTTTCATCTATCAGCGTCACCCTGGTCTCCCGGTCCACCGCATCCATGTCGGCAAGGTAGCTTTCACCGGAAATCTTCACTGCCCGGCTGATATACCGCGCCTCTTCCGCCAGACCATCCTCCATAATATCCAGCGTCTGCCGGTACACAAACAGCGTGAGCAGCAGATAGGACACCGCCAGCGTCAGGACGAGCACCGTCATCATGCTTCTCTGTATTTTACGCTTCATCCCGTTCTCCCATCCGGTAGCCCACGCCACGTACTGTCTCTATCCGGTTGCCTTCCGGCCCCAGCTTCTGCCGGAGTGTCCGGACATGAACATCTACCGTCCGGGTCTCTCCGTCAAAATCATAGCCCCAGATTTCTTCCAGCAGAGTATCTCTGGTCAGAACAATGTTCCGGTTCGTCATCAGACGTTTCAGAAGCTCAAATTCCTTCAGCGTCAGGGATACCTTCTTCCCGTCCACGGTCACCTCATGCTTTTTCACATCCAGCATCAGCGTTCCCGCTGTGTAAATCTCGCTTTCGGTACTTTTCTGGCTCCTCCGGAGCACGGCCTTAATCCGGGCAATCAGTTCCATCATGCCAAAAGGTTTGGTCACAAAGTCATCGGCTCCGGAATCCAGCCCCATCACTTTGTCATATTCCGCTCCCTTGGCCGTCACCATAATGACCGGAATATTCTTCGTCCTGGGTGTGGTTTTCAGCTTTCTGAGGATTTTCATTCCGTCCTCTCCCGGAAGCATGATGTCAAGCAAAACGAGCTCTGGCAGTTCCCCTGCCAAAGCCTCGTAAAATGCTTTTCCGTCTTCAAAACCACGGGCGTGAAATCCGGTTGTCTCCAGGGTATATACGACCAGTTCCCTGATATTCGCTTCGTCTTCCACACAAAAAATCATAGGTCTCTTCTCCTCACCCTCGGATTTTAAATCTGCTCGTTTCCGGCATGTACGCCAGTGATAGAAAACTCTACCCACTCTGCAATGTTTGTGGCATGGTCTCCAATACGCTCCAGATATTTGGTAATCATAATCAGGTCCATGGCCATCTCGCCGTCCTTGCCCTCGTGTTCCGCGATAAAACGTACCAGTTCGGACTTGATGGTTTCAAACATACCGTCCACGGCGTCGTCGGCGTCCATCACCTGTCTGGCCTGCTCCAGGTCCTTGCGCACATAGGCAGAAACGCTGTCTCTTACCATTTTTGCCACGGCCTCGGACATTTTTCCGATATCCTTTACATATTTATCGGAAGGAATCTTGGCAGCGAGAACGATATCCGCGATATCGGCTGTCTGGTCTCCGATACGCTCCATATCGGTAATCATCTTTAAGGCTGCGGAAATCTGACGCAGGTCCCTTGCCACCGGCTGCTGCTGAAGCAGAAGCTTCAGGCAGAGACTTTCGATATCTTTCTCCATCTGGTCAATCTCTTCATCTGCCGCAATCACCGCTTTTGCCCGGTTCATGTCGCCCTCTTCCAGAGCTTTTGTGGCCTCTTCAATGGCAGTCTCGCAGAGTTCTCCCATGTGAATCAGCATCTCATTCAGTCTGCTGAGCTGTCTGTCAAACTTATTTCTCATCCTAGCCGAACCTCCCTGTAATATAATCTTCTGTTCTCTTGTCTGAAGGAATGGAGAACAGTTTTTCTGTATCATTGTACTCAATGACTTCCCCAAGAAGGAAAAATGCAGTATTGTCGGATACACGCACTGCCTGCTGCATGTTATGTGTAACCATGACAATAGTATAATCTTTTTTCAGTTCCATAGCAAGGTCTTCAATCTTGGATGTAGAAATCGGGTCCAGGGCGGAGGTGGGCTCATCCATCAGAAGCACTTCCGGCTGAACGGCCAGTGCCCGGGCGATACAGAGCCTCTGCTGCTGTCCGCCGGACATGCCCAGGGCGCTCTTTTTCAGACGGTCTTTACATTCGTCCCAGATAGCAGCGTCACGCAGAGATTTCTCCACGATGTCATCCAGTTTGGATTTGGAACGCACGCCATGGGTTCTGGGTCCAAACGCAATATTATCATAAATGCTCATCGGAAACGGATTTGGCTTCTGGAATACCATTCCCACACGTTTTCTCAGCATATTCACGTCCATGTTTCCGTAAATATCCTCGCCGTCCAGCAGGATATCTCCTTCGATTCTGCAGCCCTCTACCAGGTCATTCATTCTGTTCAGAGATTTCAGCAGTGTAGATTTTCCACATCCGCTGGGTCCGATAAATGCGGTAATTTTATTCGCCTCAATATCCAGATTTACATTTTTCAGGGCTTTAAAATCACCATAATATAAGTCCAGATTCTTTACTTTAATTTTCTCCATTTCCGTTTCCTTTCGTAATTTTCTTCGCAATCTGTGCAGATACTGTGTTAATCACGATAACCAGAATCAGCAGAATTACTGCCGTAGCATAGGCCTGGTCTGTATGCAGGCCCTCACTGGAAAGCGTGTACATGTGAAGCGCCAGCGTCCGTCCGGAGCCCATAACACTGTCTGGAATCTGGGCCACCGTTCCGGCGGTATACATCAGGGCTGCCGTCTCACCTACAATACGCCCGATTGCCAGAATTACACCAGCCAGAATTCCCGGCACTGCGGAAGGCAGTACAATGCGGAATACTGTACGAAGTTTTCCGGCGCCCAGGCCGAAACTTCCTTCCCGGTAACTGTCCGGTACAGCTTTCAGGGCTTCCTCTGTGGTGCGCATAATCAGCGGCAGAATCATGATTGCCAGAGTAAACGCACCGGCCAGAAGAGACATGCCCCATCCCAGCGCGGTAACAAAAAACAGCAGTCCGAACAGACCATATACGATAGAAGGAATTCCGGAAAGCGTCTCTGTCGTAAGCCGGATAACCTCCACAAATCTGTTTCCTCTTTTGGCATATTCTACCAGAAAGATTGCAGAAAAAATTCCAAACGGCACTGCAATCAGAAGAGAAAGAAACGTCATAATAATCGTGTTAATCAGCGCCGGCGTCAGGGAAACGTTCTCCGTCGTATATTCCAGCGCAAACAGATCCGGGGTAATATACGGAATTCCATTTACCAGTATATAAATAATCAAGAAAATCAAAACCGCGAATGTCACAATGGCAGCCAGATATACCAGCCCGGCCATCAGCGCGGAAAGCGGCGCGTTTTTATAGGAAAGCAGCTTCTGTTTCGTTTTTTTACTCATGTTCCGACCTCCTGTTAATCAGCGCCACGCTGAAGTTGATAATCAGAATAAATACAAACAGTACCACTGCCGTGGCAATCAGAGCTTCCCGGTGAAGACCTGACGCATATCCCATCTCGATTACAATGTTTGCAGTCAGCGTACGGACTCCTTCAAAAATGCTGCCCGCCATTCTCGGCTGGTTTCCGGCAATCATAATCACGGCCATGGTCTCGCCGATGGCCCGGCCGATTCCCAGAACCACTCCGGCTATAATACCGGATTTGGCAGCCGGGATAATGACACGGAAAATGCCCCGTTCCTTGGTTGCCCCAAGCGCAACGGCGCCTTCATAGTACTGAGCCGGTACAGCACGGATAGCAGACTCGGTCACACCGATAATCGTAGGCAGAATCATCATGCCCAGAAGAAGAGATGCCGTCAGAATGCTGCTTCCGTTTCCGGCGGTTTCAATAATTCCCATATCCCGCAGCGTTCTTCCGAAATTACGAATCATGGGAACCATTACAACCAGTCCGAAGAATCCGTAGATAACGGACGGAATTCCGGCCAGCAGTTCTGTAGCCGATTTAAGTACCGGATATATTTTTTTCGGACAGTATCTCGCCATAAACACAGAAGTAAGAATTCCAATCGGAACTCCTACGATAATTGCGCCTGCCGTGACGTAGATACTTCCCATAATCATCGGGAATATCCCGTAAATATCATTGTTCGGTCTCCAGGTTTCGCCTATCAGGAAATCCAGAAATCCAATTTCTTTCATTGCGGGGATTCCATTTGCAAACAGAAATATACAGATGAGGGCTACCGCCAGTACCGAAGCACAGGCGGCAACCGCAAATACACCCCGCATGAATTTTTCACTCCATGCTTTCATTCACTTGCCCTCAATTATTATTCAGCAATCTCATCCCATGTTACAGTCTCACCGGTAAAGATAGCTTTTACCTGGTCGCTTGTTAAATCGTCTGTCGGGTTCGCATTGTTTACGATAACTGCGATACCGTCTGTGGCAATTACAGTAGCTGTCAGCTGAGAAGCTTCTTCCTCTGTCAGCTCACGGGAAGCCATACCGATGTCACAGATTCCATCGATAGCAGAGGTCATACCTGTTGTAGAGTCGCTCTGGTTGATTTCAACAGTCGCTCCGCTGTTTACTTCCTGGTATGCTTCTGCCAGTTTTTCCATAACCGGTGTTACAGAAGAAGAACCTGCAACAGTTACGGTACCGGTAGCTCCGTTGGATTCAAAAGGAGTGGTGTCGCTCAGCGGAATGTATCCATTGTCAGATACGACAGCCTGTCCTTCTTCACTCAGAATGAAGTTGATGAAATCCTGAGCCACGTCAGATACTTCTGCCTGAGTTGCAATGTTGAACGGTCTGGAAATCTTGTAGTCACCGGACTCAATGTTTTCTTCTGTAGCTTCAGCGCCGTCGATGCTGACTGCTTTTACGCTGTCGCCAAGAGAACCAAGAGATACATATCCAATGGCATACTCATCACCCGCTACGGAAGACATCATAACTTCGGTGCTGTTTGTGATGTTTGCATTGGTTGTTGTCATATCAACCTTCTCACCGTCCTGCTCTTCTTCAATTCCGAACAGTTCCACGAAAGCTCCTCTTGTACCGGAACCATCCTCTCTGGAAATTACAGAGATGTCATTGGAAGAATCCCAGGAAGAAGCGCTGTCGCTTCCGGAATCACTGCCGCTGTCATCAGAACTTCCGCCGCATCCAACGGCAAGTGTTGCTGTCATCGCTGCTACAAGTGCAAGTGCCATAAACTTTTTGAATTTCATAATTGATTTCCTCCAGTTTTTGTTTTTTATTTTATCCTTGTCACAAGAGCATGATACAGGGTATTTGTTAAATCCAAAATCTGCCGTTTGTTAAATCTATGTAAAATTCTCTTCCAGAAAAAAAGACTGCTTTCGTTTCCGAAAACAGTCTTTTTATGATTTTCTTTTTACTGTGAACCTGCCAAAACCGGATTTTCCTGCTTCAGCCTCTCCCTTTCTTTCTCTGCTTCCTCTTCCTGATGGATGCAGGAGAGAATCGCCTCATTCAGGGAGAGCATCTTCTCATCCAGCGCAGAGACCATCTCTGCACATTCCCTCAGCTCCTTACTGATATATTCCGGAGCCTTCCCTTCAAATTTGTAATAAATCTTATGCTCCAGACTGGCCCAGAAATCCATCGCGATGGTCCGAATCTGAATCTCCACTTTGGTATCCACCACGCTGTCCGACAGAAAAATCGGAACAGACACCAGCATATGATAACTCTTATATCCGCTTTCCTTCGGATTTTTTATATAATCCTTAATAGAAAGGACCTTTAAGTCACTCTGGTTTCCAATCATCTCCGCCAGCCGGTAGATATCGGAGGTAAAGGAGCAGATAAGACGTACGCCTGCAATATCATTGACATAACGGACCATGTTTTCTATGGAAGTCTCGTATCCGTACCGCTTCAGCTTCTTGACAATGCTCTCCGGCGTCTTAATTCTCGTCTTAATATGCTCAATCGGATTGTACCTGTGTACGTGCTGAAACTCATCGTTCAGAATTTCCAGCTTGGTTCCCACTTCCTTCAGGGCTGAGTTATATAAAAACATTACGGTTTTCCAGTCGTCCACATCATCGTAATTTTTAATCGCTTCCTGCATATAACTTTTCCCCTTTTTTTACTGCTTCTCTTAGTATAACATGCCCCCCTTTTACTGGCAAGTACCGCTTCTGTTTTCTCACCGTCTCTTTCTATCTCTCTATTCCTTTCCGGGCAGGGATTCCCCTGTCATAGGGATGCCGGATTTTTTTCATTTCCGTCACATAATCCGCCGCCTCTTCCAGCGCAGGCGTCAGATAATTCCCC
>ERZ1643251.2838-NODE-2838-length-16909-cov-10.435505_pt1 | contig 16909 bp, 10 predicted proteins | sample MGYA00579261_ERZ1643251 | MGnify/ENA primary metagenome ERZ1643251 (study PRJEB29033, sample SAMEA4952267) | chicken gut metagenome | biome: Broiler Chicken; feature: Gastrointestinal Tract; material: Caecum | place: Ireland | collected 2018 | study: Broiler...
TGGAAGAACTGTCCGGCGCGGTGCTCTCCGGGCTGGAGCTGGAGGAGCTGTCCGGCGCGGTGCTCTCCGGGCTGGAGCTGGAAGAACTGTCCGGTGCGGTGCTCTCCGGGCTGGAGCTGGTAGAGCTGTCCGGCGCGGTGCTCTCCGGGCTGGAGCTGGTAGAGCTTTCCGGCGCGGTGCTTTCTACTCCCGCGTTCGGAACAGATACAATCCCGCTCGCCTCACTTTGAGAGCTCGCTGCTTCACCGCTTTGCGACTCCGATATCTGCACTTCAGCCATCGACGTGCTGTCGAGCTGTGCAGCGCTGACATTTGCGCAAAGCAAGGTTGCACCCAAGCAAAGAACCAATGCTTGTGCTGCTATTTTTTTACTTAATCGCTTGCTCATTCATCTTCATCCTTTCATTAAAATTTTAACTTCCTTACCTTTGCCTCCCGCTTCTTCACTGTATAGGGCAACTTTTAAGTCCTTGCCAACTTCCAGCAAATCAGTGGGAACTGTAAATGAATAAAAACCATCTCCTTTGGTATATTGTATTGATTTCCCATTTAGCAGAATTTGCAGGTCTTCCCATTCTCTCGCAGTTTCTAACCCGACAAAAACAGGTTCTTCCCCGCTTAGCTGCTCGTCTGTAAGCACCAACTCTTCTGGATAAATGAGGTTAATCTTTAAGAAATCATCTACCGACTGATTCCGCTTTACCTCTCGGATCTGTCCGTCGTCATATTCTAAAAAGAGGTACGGAGCCTGCGGTTCTTTGGGGAATTCATCCACAAGCACAGTGGTAAGGGTTTCGTCGTCGTATAAAAGCCTCAGCGCATTGCCCGGCCCATAAAAGAAAATATTATATCCTTCCTGCGCACCCTTTACATAAACCGTTGTCATTTTTACCGGGCTTTCCATCGCTTCCAGCTGTTTCCACTCTTTTTGGTCGGCAGCACACGTTTGAAGCCAAGATGCGCGGAACTGCACCATGCCGGGCATCATGTTGAAAAAATACAACATAGGAATCAATGCAAGTACAGCCAAGCGAACTGAAAAACGGCTGAAACAACGTTTGCACTCCATACACACAACCGCGGCAGCCAATCCCAAAAAAATCGAGGGAATATACAGATACAACCGGTGCTGCATGTTGACCATGGGCAGAACTACAACAATGGAGCCGCCTGCCGCAATCAGGCTCAAAAACAGATAGGCTCTTTTTTTGAAAATGAGAAGCCACAGGGAAAACACGAAAATCAAAGCAAATAGAATCAAACCCCATGTGGCCGAGCTTTGAAATTGCGTGTAGGTGAAGCCGCCATGGTTCCAATCAAAGTACAAGCACAGATAACGAAATGCATTTCTGAGCATCAAAAGCGGCGAAAAAGATTGATAGTAGGGGTTGTCCTGAGGAACTTCGCTTTGCCCTCCGGCAAACAGCATCGCGGTATATACCAGCATAAAGCCGTTTAAAATAGCCAACGTTTTCCACGGCAGCTGCCATACACGTTTGCGCAGATATTGAGCCAGCTCATAAACGAGTAAAATAACCGGGAACGCCAGTGACATTTCTTTGCAGCGCAAAGAAAGGACATAAAACGACAAGCTAAAAATAGTATATTGAACCGTGTACTGAGGATTTAATTTTAATTTAAAATAAAAATATGCGCTCAGGAGCATGAAATTACAGCACTGAAAATCGCATGTAGAGGAAATCCACTGCACCGCCATCAGTGAAGTTGGAAAAACGCCAAAGATGGCCGCCGGAATCACGCTGTATACAAACCGGTCCTTCTCCATGCCTATGCAGCACAGCATCATCTCGCAGACACGGTAGACAAGATAGACATTCCACAAGTGAAAGCCGACAAAAACCAAATGATACGGCACCGTAGAAAGGCCAAACATTTCGTTTAATACCTTTAAAAACAGCATCCGCACAGGGCGGTCGTTATAAGACATCGCCGGAAAAATAGAGAAAGCATCCGCATAGTTGGAAAACCTTGCTTCCGCCAACAAGGTAACATCATCATACACCAAGCCATTCTGCGGGCTGAGTGTCCACAAAACTGACAAAAAGGAAAAGAGCAGCGTCATTCCCAAAAGAAAAAGATGGCTATTGTCCTCTTTTTTTCTTAAAGTCATTTCACACTCTCCTTTCTCTTGGGCAGTTTTGCGTTGACTAGATAATTGGTCAGGGCATTTTTTTCTGCCAGCACTGAAATTCCCCAACACAACGCAACCGACACGGCAATTTCATAAAGCCACCAACAGCTTGACGTCCACGCAATCTGTTTCAGCGCATCAAAAGGCGCCAGCCCGCATAAAGCAAGCAGCAGCGTGGCAATTTTAAGCGTTAAAAAGTGACCGCATAAAATGGAAAAGGTTCTTTGCCCGATTTTTTGAAAGAGGCCATACAAAGGCACAAATGCTGTATGAGCGTATTGAATGAACAAATAGCTTAAATAAAAGCCGCTCCACGCTCCCGCCAAGTACAAAAGCGGGTGAATAAACTCGCGCACCGGCCAATTGACCAATCCATCTTTGAAAAAGAAAGAAGCAATCAAAACCCCGGTGACTACTGCCATGGGCGCCATCGTTCTGCTGTCCACCTTACACTCCAAAATGCGATAGTGCTTGAGCATCATTCCCAGAACAACAAAGCCCACAGCGAAAAAGCCCAAGTCCAGCGTCCAGCGGCTCAGCCAGCCACGCTCAATGCAAATCCAGCCAATTCCCATCACCAACGCACCGCTCAGAAAAATCCATCTGTGTGAATGCTTGGTTTTTGAAAATGCAAACTGCAATAAAAGCACCACTGTCTGCGCGAAGAACAACACGAGTAAAAACCATGTTGCCCCGCCGAGCGGCGACATTGCCTGCGGCCATTGCAAAAACACAAGCGTATTTTGCACAAAGCCTGTCGGCGGAGTATCCGACACATAGGAATATAAACCCATGCGGTTCAAAATAGAGTACAGCGCAAAAAAGCCTTCATTGATGACAAAATATGGTACAAATAAGGTTAGAAATCGTTTGCCAATCATGCGAAACGGATGTTTTACATCCAATTTCTGCGTGTAGCCGGACAGAATGAAAAACGCCGGAACATGAAAAAGATAAATGTATGCCGTTCCGGGAGCACCTGTATGCCCCCATACCATCATCACAATACACAGCCCTTTGAAAGCATCTACCCAAGAAATCCTTTCTTGCGCCGTATTAAAGTTTGTATGCTCCATAGATTCCCCCGGTTAATTAAAAATTTCTTTTTGATAGCGCTTGCCATACAGATAATCATACTCCAAAAGCAAGTAAGCTTCATTCGCTCGTTCTTCTTTTTCTGTTGGTTCCTCTGTATTTTTCAGCGCGCCATCTAAAGACATTTGATTGATCATCTCAAACCACTTAGGCATGGCCAGGCCATACTCGGTCAAAACACGCGGGAGCAGCGATGATGAGGGAACGGTGCCCAAGTTTTTGTGAACCTTTTGGGTATTGGACCACGCGACAAATGGCGTTGTGTACATCATTTCTTGTTGCTGCTCCTCATTTAATCCATCATACAAACCGGACTGCTCAAAAAAGTTTTCAATGCTGTCCCCTGGCACCGATTTATGGTCGCCAAAAAACACAATCACCACGGGTTCTTCCACGTCTTCAAAATATTCAATCAACCGGCCAAGCGCAGCGTCGGCATGGTGAAGGCCCGTTGCCAAGTCTTCAATGCCCGCCACTACCTGATCGGAATATTGCGGCGCTTCACATTTGACAAGCTCACTCGGGTCATAGCGGCCCGCTTCATAAGCAGGGTGATTTTGAACGGTTACGGTGAAATGGAACCACGGTGCATCGCTTTCTTTTTCGTGTTTTTCGTACTCTCTAATAATTTTATCGGTTACGGTTTCATCCGAAATATATCCGCGCTCATAGAGAACGTCTGCGTCTTTTTCAAAATCATCCTTGGATAAAAACTCGTTAAATCCCATAAGTGGATAAGCGTTATTGCGGTCCCAGTTGCTGGCATCATAGGGGTGCATTGCCTGTGTGTCATATCCTTGAGCTCTGAGCCAGGAAGCAATCGAGAAAAATTCCTTGAATACCAGCTTTTGATAGCACGATGTCTCCAGCGGGATCAAAGGCCGTGCCTGAAACCCGGTTAACACCTCGAATTCTGTGGTACTTGTACCGCCGCCAAAAATGGAGACGCGCAAATTGCCGCTAATCGCAGTATCTCGCAAATGGTTGATGGTGGGAAGCAGCTCGCGATCAAATTGAATTCGGCTGGCCGCCTCCAAATCCCAAAACGACTCGCTCATAATAAAGATGTAGTTGGGCTTCACGTCATTTTTTACTTCCGGCGTATCTTGATAAGCCAAAAATGCTTGCTCCACATTTTCTTTATTATAATGCTCCATCTTGGGCTTTTGCAAGCTCTTAAAATTTGCCAAAAATTGAAGCCACATTCCGTTACTGCGATAATAGGAGATCGGATCGAACGAAGAAGCAGGAATTTGCGCGTTCACTCCTATAAAGAAGAACGCACTGCACCCTGCCACCGCCGCTGTTGCTGCAACCCTCTGGGCAAGACGTCTTTTTTTTGCCTGTTATGGAGTAAGGGCGATACAAATAGATAGAAAGTGCCGCAACGATCACAATAGACAGAATTAAAGCCATCATTGGATCATTGAACACAATGACCAAACCATCCGAAATCGTTTTGACCTCTTTAATTCGGCCAAGATCCCACGGGTAAACAGAACTTCCACGGTACGGCTCTTTGAAGTAGCTTGCAATGGGAAGCACCCCGCCGACCACCGCCAGGCCCAACGCACCCGCCAAAGGATGGAACAAGCTTGCCAGCAGCATAAAAATCAGCCAGTACGCCAGTATATTTCCCAAAGCAATCCCCCAGCTTTGGAAAATCCACTCGTTCATCTCGCCCCATGTACGGAATAAAAACTCGGCTCGAAAGAAAATCAGTGCAGAGGCGCATAAGCCAAACAAAGCCAGACAGGCCCAATGCACAATGCACCTCGCCATATTGCGCTGAGGTTTTATAAAGGATGCTGCTGTGCTCACTCCCAAAACCACAACCAGACAAATTTGGATCACTAAAAACACAACCGGGCTGACGGTCTGCCTTTCCGGCAGCACAGCTTTTTGAAAGCTAAGATCGAAATAACCCTTAGGAACTACCAGCATGACCAAGCCATTGTCGTCCAAAGATGCCTCTACCCCTTCCGAATAAGATAAGGCATCCAACAGCGACTGACCGCTCAGCGTTGCTTCTTCCGATGTTTGGAAACTGTAAAAAGTAATCTCCTCGAGCCAAATAAGGCTAAAGGAACCATTTTCCGGCTCCACATTTTGAATTTGAATTTTTAATGCATCATCAGAACGCAATGCATATTCCGGCAAATAACATTGCAATGTCTGCATCACATCCAGAGGCTTTGCCTCTAAAGCAGCACCATTCATGTCATCCGAATAACGCTCTTGTTCCGCATGAAACCAATAAGTCTTTCCTTCCGTATCCAAAAAAGAAAGCCTTATCTTCGCATCTTGCAAATCAAAATTCCAACTCTCTTGTGTGCCCCACGACGACACCACCAGCAAAACAAGTATAACACAGAATACACCAATGATAAATTGATGTATTCTGTTTACTCTATTTAACATGAAGTCTCCTTTTTATTCAATTGTGTTGTGGATATTGGTATCCCAGAACACACCGGGGCGCTTCTGGTGCACCTTCCATTCCGTGTTCCATTTTTTCTCAAAAATGGACTTATTTTTTTCAAACAACTCTTTAAAGGATTTATCTTCCAGCTTTTTAAAGGACATTCCTTCAAAATGGTGAATAAAGCTGTCTTCTGCAATGGCAATGCGATAGCCCGCTTTTCGCGCTGCCCAAGAATAGTCATCGTCCTCAAACATACCGCGTCCATAGGCCTCGTCGAGGTAGCCGCACTTGTCAATGACGCCGCGCTTAATCATGGTGCAGAACAGCGCCAAAACGCCGGGATCCTGCCAAAGCTCTCCGAGGTGCTCAAACGTATAACGGTTGGCAAACAGCTCCAAGCCTTCCTTGTCAAAGTAATCAACGCGAATTTTTGCTTCGTTGCCAATCGAGTTAGTCACAGGGCCGCACATGCCGAGCGCTTCATCATTTTCCAAATGCTTCACCATGCCCGACAGCCATCCGCGCGTTACCAAGGTATCATTGTTGAGCAATACCACATAGTCGCCTTTTGCCAGCTTCATACCCACGTTATTGCCCGCCGCAAAGCCGAGGTTTTCTTTGTTCAAAACAACCGTCACATTCGGCAGATGCTTTTGATCCAGCTCTTTCAGCCATTCTACGGTACCATCGGTAGATGCGTTATCCACAATAATCAGCTCATAGGCAGGATACGCTGTTTTGCGCAAAATGCTGTCAATGCATCCTTTATTGCACTTCAAGTTGTTGTACGTCAGCACCACAATGCTGATTTTCGGCACTGCCTGTTGAATCAAATCGCGGAAAGCTTCATAACGCTTTTGCCAATCGTTTTCCGCGGCAAACTCGGCGCACTCTTCCGGCCCGGCCAGCGTATCGGTTCCATCGAGACACTGTTTGACGTATGCCAAAAACTGCTCATTGTCATTTGCCATATACACATAGCGGTCACGATACGGCTCCAGCTCGGGAATTTCTGTTGCAACAACCTTTTTGCCGGCGCTCAAATACTCGTAGAACTTCACCGGGTTTGTCGCTTTAATCAAATCCGTGGAGGTGTCAAACGGAATCAGGCAAACGTCAAAATCCTTCAAATACTGGGGCAGCTCTTGATAGGGCTTTTCACCCAGCAGCTGAATATTGTTATGCGAAGACAGGTCGCTTTCCCAATCCGTCACCGCGCCGATGATAACAATATCGCACTGCGGCAGATGTTCTGCCAGATAGCATACCTTCTGCGCATCAAACCAGTGTGCAACCGCACCATAATAACCAATGACAGGGCGCTGTTTTTGGACATTCTTCCCGTATGCTTCATGGAAAAATGCATACTCGGTGCCATTTCGCACAATTCCGGGTACCGACTGATATTTTTGCGCAATATCCGAAAGGAACTGGGAGCTGGGGATGACCGCGTCACAGCTGTGGAGCATTTTAACGCAGTTGCTGCCCACCAGCTTTTCCGCAGGGTTCAAAAAGCCGGTGAAGTCATCCATATAGTCGACAATCATCTTAAAGCCGTACGTCTCACGCAGATACTCTGCACCCCAAATCCAGTTGGGATAGTCGACAATCGTTACCGCATCACGAATGCAATAATCCTGAATCAGCCCATCGAAATGACCTTTCAGCAAGTTCATATCGTTTGCCCAGTCGGTCACATGAATGGCCACTTCCGTGGGATGATTGATGTTGACAATATACAGGTTGGGGCTGATTTCCTGAACCCCTGTCGGCTGGAAGTGGTTGGCGTTGATATAAAATACACGGTGGCCGTTTTCCGCAAAGCGTGCAGCAAAGTGCTGCGGACGCTGATAGCGGAAGTCATAGTCAATGACAGCCAGAATAATCACATCGTACTTGGTGTAATCCTTCTCCAAAATCTCATATTTTCCGCCTTTAAAATGGCGCTCCATCGTTTGAGCGCGTTTTTCCCAGCTATTCTCCAGCGCAATCTGCGGCGCTTCCTTTGCAGCCAGCTGCGCAATCTCCGGCTTTAGAAATTCGTCAATTTTCGCAAGGAATTCCCGCCCATTGTCCACGCAAGAAACAAAAGCACACTCATAGTCTTCCATTTCTTTCATGCGGCTGGTGACAACAGGCTTTCCGAACGCACAGTATTCATAAAACTTGATGGGAGAAACGCAGTCCATCATCTCATTGATTAAGAACGGAATCGTTGCTACATCAAAGTGTACCGTATAAGCCGGCAGCTCCTGATACTTTTTCAAGCCTAAGAAATGCACGTTCGGCAGTTTCTCCAGCGCGGAAATATCCACACGCACCGAGCCGATAAAAACAAACTCATAGTCGGGGCGAGCCAGAGCCGCCTGACGAATCCAATCTTGATTCATCCAGGACTCAATATACCCAAAGTATCCGACAATTTTATGCCCCAGCTGTAAAATCGGCTGCAAATCTGCCGGAACCGGCCATTCTTTTTTCGCCGCCTGCACCAGCTCTGCCGGGTGGCATCCGTTGGGCAAATGCACTGCGTCCATACGGTTCGGCGCATAGGAAAGCAGGGGTTTTGCCACATAACTAATCCAATCGGATTTTTGAACCATTTTGTAATGCAGCATTTCAAACACGCTGTCATACAAGCCGAAAATATCAATTTTATCCAGCACATTGTACCAGATTTTTTTGCTCGGCAAGTGGTCGACAAACGCCATGGAGCCCATCCATGTGAGCAGCACGGTCACTTCCGTGTTTCCTACCGCCTGTATCACATCGGCTTCCGTTACCATATAGAGATTCTTTTCCAGTTCTCTCACGCCGGAATGAATGCCCGGATGTTCACAGAACAGACACAGCCAGCCGCGTTTGGCAAAAGCACGCAAAAGCTGCTGCGGCGTTTGCAGCGGTTCCCAGTTGACCGTATGGGGATACACCATAATGCCTTTGCAGGCCGTGTGCTTGATCATGTCGGCAAGCTGTGCCGCCCCCGGCGTTTTGGCCTGATAAATCACCTGGTCAAAGTAAGCGTTCTGTGTTTTGATATGGTCAACGAAGCTGCTGGTGAAGATATCCATTTGCTTGAGGATGCCCTGCGGCTCAGGGCGGCAGATCATGTCCACATCCAAAGGCAGGTTCGGTGCAGCACAATTCGGATGCTCTACTCTGCGCAGGGCATCCTGCACACTGTAAAGCGGCTGGAAACGGTGATCGCCGTCTGTCACGGTTGCCGAACGGTGTGTCAGCCATGAGAAAAAGCGGCGCTTTTCCTGCATATTGCCAAGCAGCAGCTGCCGCTTGATACGTCCAAACAGGTGAATCAGCTTAAACATTTTGGCATCCATCATCTGCTGATTATAAACGAGCGCCTCATGAATCGCCTGATTTTGCAGCTGAATCTGCCGATAATAAATGCTGAACGTATCCTCCGCATACGCACACAATTGCCGTGTTTTTCTTTCTTCTTCTTTTATCTGCTCTAATGCATGGTCGGTTTTTTCTGCTTGCTCTGCCAGCTGCTGCTCTAAAGCCTCTACTGCCGCTCTTTTCTCTTGCTCCAGCGCGGCATACTCTTGTTTCAAGCTGCCGCATTGCTCCGTCAGCTGCTGTTTTTCCTGCTCCAGGCCGCTGCACTGTTCGGAAAGCTGCTGCTTTTCCTGCTCCAGCGTGCTGCATTGCCCCGCCAGCTGCACTTTCTCCTGTTCCATGGTTTGAATCTGCTGCACAGCAGTTTCTTTTTCCGACAGTACTCGCGCAAAGGAAGCTTTTTCGGCAACGCCGCCGCTGATTTCCGCAAGCTGTTTTTCCTTTCCTGCGTCCTTGTCCTTTTTGTCTTTGCGGTAAACAAGCAGCAGCTGATAGCCCAGCCACATAGTATTCGGCAGATTGCCGCTGTAAATCCATGTATGATAGGCCAAAGAAAAACCGTCATAAAGGTTGTTAAAAGAATCAAAGGAAAAGCGGTTAATATGTTCATCATACCCATAATCGTCATCCAAGGGCACCATCAGCACCAAATACTCACGGGTATTTTTCAGCATATTTTTCATCACTTGGTCGGGATGCTCCAAGTGCTCCAACACGTTAGAGCTAACGATGACGTCATACGTTTCATGCCAGTTGTAAATATCGCCCACATAGAAGCTTGCCTGCGGGTACATGCGGGCAGCTTCCTGAATGGCGCTGGGCGAAAAATCCATTCCGAACACTTTGCACTTGGGAAATACCTGCGCGAGCAGCGCTGCGCCTTCCCCTTTTGCACAGCCTGCATCGCACACCGTATACTCTTTTTCCTGCCATTCCGCTTTCAGCCAGTCCGGCAGGTAATCGACCAAAACCTGCATGAAAAACCGCGTTTGATCCTGTCCGCCATATTGGTCCCAATCCTTCGAGGCAAATCGCTCTTCCCAGTATGCCTGATCGTTTACTTTCATGTCTGATTCTCCCTTGTTATTTTTTCCGTTAAAGTCAGCAAATGATTCACACGCACCGACCAGTCATTTTCGCGTGCAAAGGAAATGCGTTCCTCCTCACTCGCCAGAACATCCGTTCCATCCAAGCAGCATTGCACCGCGTGCACAAACTCTTGCGGATCGTTTGTCAAATAAGCATATCGGTTCTCAAACGGAACAAGCTCCGGGATGCGTGTTGCAACCACTTTCTTGCCCGCGCTGAGATATTCATAAAATTTTACCGGGTTCGTCGCCTGAATCAAACTGGTAGATGCATCAAAAGGAATCAGGCAGACATCAAAGGTCTGCAAATAATTCGGTAACTCCTCATACGGGACAACATCCGTCCAGTGAACCTTTTTGCATTTGCCCAAGCGCTCTTTTACCTTTTGCGTTGCAAACCCGATTAAGTGAATGTCAATGTCAAGCGTACTATCGTCCAACGCTTGAATCATGTCACATGCAAACCAATCGGACAGCACCCCGAAATATCCAACCACCGGGCGCGTGCCGGAAGATTTTTTCCCGCGTGCTTTTTCAAAATGTTCCACACACGTTCCGTTTCGCAAAATCTCTACCGTTTTCGCGTATTGGCCCGCTTTTTTCGCGAGATAATCCGATGTTGCCAGCACCACATCCGACTCTTGCAGCATGTGTTCCACCATGGCGGGAAGCTGTGTTTGCTTGGCATCCGGGAAGTCCAGATAATCGTCCAAATAGTCTGCAATGAGCGTCCAGCCAAGCTCCCGCTTTAGCTGAATGGCGCCGATGTGCCAGCCGGGATATTCATTGATGATGACATATTCCTCCGCCTGACAAATCTCCTTCACGCGATCTGCCGTCCCCCGCAGAAAGGCGACAATTGCCCCCTTGTCCGTTTGGTCTACGGTTTCATAAATATTGTGCGCCTGCATCTCCTCGTAGGCGGGTGTAATCACCGCAACGCCCTGTTGATTGACAACCTCTTTTTTCTCCAAAGGAAAATCGACATTGACATAAAACACCGGGTAGCCCAACGCAGCAAGCTGCACACACAAATGCTGGGGTCTTTGGTGCAAGTAATCAAAGTTGATGACACCAAGAAACAGAAAGGCCGTTTTCTTTTTGCCTGTCATATCATAGAGCTGCATTTGTGAAAGCTCTGTGCGCAGCCGTGCCGTGTACTCTAAGAGCTGATGTACCGGCTGATATCGCCCGTCGCTTTCTCCCCCGCCGAGCCAACCGGTCAATGCTCCCTTTTCGCCCAAGAGCTGCGCTTTTGCCCGCGCAGCTCCTTCCAGCAGGCGAAACGAGTGGTTGCGCTCGATTTGCTGAATGGTATTTTCCAAAGCATTCAAGGCTTCATTCGTTTTTTTCAGCACTTCCTGTTTTGATTCCAGCATGTCGTTCTCCCAATTATGATTTTTGTTGATACCAGTTGAGGATTTCCTTTACAATCCGTTCGCTGGCATGGCCGTCTCCGTACGGATTGACAGCATGTGCCATCGCTTCATATTTCTCCGGCTGTTCAATCAAAGTACATGCCTGCTCGAAAATCTCATGCTCGCACACACCAACTACCTTTACCGTGCCGGCTTCTACCGCTTCCGGGCGCTCGGTTTCCGTGCGCAGCACCAGCACTGGAACGCCGCAAGACGGTGCTTCCTCCTGCAAACCGCCGGAATCCGTCATCACCATAAAGCTGCTGTTAATTAAGTTGTGCAAATCTTCCACATCAAGCGGCTCAATCAAGTGTACACGCTCGCAGTCGGACAAAACTGCCTTTGCCGTTTCCCGAACTGCCGGGTTCATGTGCATGGGATAGACAAACACCAAATCGTCATATTTCTGCTCTAAAGCCCGCACGGCACGGCAGATATTTTCCAGCGGCTCGCCCAAATTTTCACGACGGTGTGCCGTCAGGAGCACCAAACGCTTTCCTGTGAAATCAAGCTGTTTCAAGCTCTCATTTTTATAGGTATAGTCCTCTTTCAGTGTTGTGTGGAAGGCATCAATCACCGTATTGCCTGTTACAAACACATTTTTTGTCACGCCCTCCGCGGCCAGATTGGCGCGGTTCGTGTTTGTGGGAGCAAAGTGCAGCTCTGCAATGCGCCCCGTCAGAGTTCGGTTCATTTCTTCGGGGAACGGAGAATATTTATCAAAGGTTCGCAAGCCGGCCTCTACATGCCCCACGGGAATTTGCTGGTAAAACGCCGCCAAAGCCGCCGCAAAGCTGGTGGTGGTATCGCCGTGTACCAACACCAAATCGGGCTTCTCTTTTTCAAAAATAGCTTGGATATTAGTTAAAATGTCGGCGGTAATGGTCGTCAGGGTTTGACGCTGGCGCATGATATCCAAATTGTAATGAACCTTGGTTTGAAAAATATCAATCACCTGCTGGAGCATCTCGCGATGCTGTCCCGTCAGACACACCACACTCTCAATTTCGGGGTGCTTTTCCAATTCTTTTACGAGCGGACACATCTTGATTGCTTCCGGACGTGTTCCAAATACGCTCATTACTTTCATGATGTCATCTCCTGTATCTTTCTTTTACTTGTTACTTTCCCTGTATTCCAACGGTTATTTCCGCAGCTTTTTCACCGCATTCCAGCACCGGCTTGCTTGAACGTCCTGTACAAATGCCTCCAGCACCTGTACGCTGTCTTTTTGCGCATCCACCGGCTGCGGCAAGGTACCGCGCAGCATCAACCGCACCGGAGTGTATACACGCCACGTTGCACTCGTTAAAATTTCATTCACCGAAGCCCGCAAAGCCGTTTCATGCTGCATCTGCCGAAGCTTCTCCTCGTCCCTCATAGGGCACAGCACGGTTGTTTTCGCGCAGTGAACAAACGCTTTCTCCCCGCTCAAAATAAGCGCCCAAAAGCGCGTGGTATCCCCTTGTTCCAGCGCTGCCATGTGCGCCGCACTCATCGCGCTTTGACGGAACATCACCGCCCCCAAGGGATAAGGCGGCGTGCAAAAGAATTGCGCCGCACGGCCCGCTTGCGGTATATAAAAACTGTCTATCCAGCGTTTTTCTCCTTCGGAAAAATAGCGATAATCTGTCGTATAACACTGATAATCGGGCATTTCTTCCATAGCGCAAGCTACCGTTTCAAGGTGCTCGGCAAACAGCAGTTCCCCGCTCAAACAACAGAAATACTCCGTATCAAGCTCCTGCACCATATCCGAAAGACAGTCAGCACGGGAAAACCCTAGTTTCAGCTTTTGCTGAAACTGCTCTATTGACGCTCGATATGCTTGAGCCTGCATCGAACAAGGCAGCAGCACCTGAAAGTGCTGATATGTTTGATGTGTTAAATTTTCCAAAGTCTCAGCCAGCCGCGTCACAGGCATCTGCTGCACCAAAACGGTCAGCAGCGGCGTTTGCTTTGGCTTTCGGCAGCAAAAAAACGCCCCGCCCCGTGCTTCTTCATATTCTGTCCCGATGAATTGGGGGCGAAAGGCACCGGGCTGAATGTGTGTTTCATAAAAATGACGATAATAGCGTCGCTGTTTCTTCGTATCCGCTAAACACCGGCGATAGAGCGCCCATACATCAGGATTTGCAGACAGCTTGGGCTGTAAAATCTCGCGCACAGCTTCCCAGCCTTCTATCTCGTGCAAAGTGCCGTATTTCTGCCGTAAAAACAAATTTCCGACCAAGCTGCCGACCACCTGCCCCGGTTTTTCCTGCCCGGCGCTTTCGTAGCAGAAATGCGTTATCACCGCAGCCGGGACATATTGAATGCGGTAGCCCAGCGCGCGAATCTGCCAAGACAAATCGACATCCTCGGCGTACATAAAAATATTTTCGTCAAATCCACCGGTTTCTTCCCATACATCGCGGCGCACCACCATGCATGCACCGCTGGCCCATGAGACCTCCATGGTCACGGGGTCATAGCACTTCGGGTGTTCATACGGAAATTGACGCAACTCAAAAGCGGCCACGTCCTGCCCGGCAGACCGAATGGCGCGTTCCAGATGAAAAAAAGCATCCTCGTGAATTTCCGTATCCAGATTGCAGAAAAAGATATATTCGCCTGTTCCCTCGCATGCAGCCGCATTGCTGCCGGCTCCAAAGCCACGGTTTTCTTTCTGCGCCAGAATATGGAACCCGGCAAACTGCTCTGCATACTGCTGCTTGCCGCGCTCCAAGGCATTCAATGTGCCGTCTGTCGACTGATTATCTGCAAAATAGAGCGAAATCTTTTTCTTATCATATTGTACCCGAGAAAAGGCTTTTAGGCAACCATCTACCCATTTTTCTGAACAGTACGACACGAAACAAACGTCAAACACGCATATTCCCCTTTTTCCTCAACTTCCTCACTCGCAGACCATCCGCGAGCATCTCCGTCAGCGCTTTTTCTTTTTCAAAAAAGCCCAAAGACGAAAATAAGGCGACCATTGGGTCTCCTCCACAAACGCACGATACCCTTCCCTTGTCTGTGTTTCGGGCTGCATGGGGCCAAACCAGCGGCTTGCACCCATCAGACCGTCGGAAGCAGCCGAAAGCAAACCCGCGGCGGCTGCCCAAAAACGGCGAACCGGCATCACCGCCCGCCAGACGGCAGATTGCCGAATCTGCTCTGCCGATTGATGAAAGGACGGTGTGTCGTCCACCGTCTGAACCGTCCGTACCTTTTCCAGAAAAGTTAAAACCTCTTGTGCCGTAAAATTTTCGCTTTGCTGCGCCACCTTTTCCAGCATAATTTTTCGGTAAGGGAGCATTCTGTTGTGCCGCGCCGCCGCTTCATCCGGCTCGCCCGGAATTTTGAAAAAGCTCAGTGTTTTTTCAATGGTACAAATTTTTGTGTGCATACTGTATCGCAGCCACAAATCCCAATCCTCGAAGGCATCCAGCGAGGGGTCAAAGCCGCCGTACTGAGAAAACAGCTCGGTGCGAAACACCACCGCTTGAATGGGAACGGCATTTTCCAGGCAAAAATCCACCCTTGAAAGATTTCTCACGGCGTGATTTTCTTTGCTTACTACTTCGTACGCTGAGCCGTCCTCCGTCAGCAGCTTCACCTTCGCCAGAACTGCGCAGGAGCAAAACATCCCACACGCGGGATAGGCGGTAAAATAACGAGAAACCGTTTCCACATAATCGGCATACCAATAGTCATCATCATCCAAAAAGCACGCATACGGCGTTTTTACCGTTTTGAGTGCCAGATTTCCGATTTCACAGCGCCCCACATGCGCTTTTGCCGATAAATAGCGAACAGACAGACGGGCGGCAAATTCCTGCACCACCATTTGTGCCATCGGTTCTTCCCCGTCCTCTGCTACAATGACGTCAAAATTCATGCAGGTTTGCATCGTCAAATTTTCCAACGCTTGACGAAGTACCTGCGGGCGGCGGTAAGTGCGCACGATTACTGTCAGCCGATGCTGTTCGTCAAATGCGCCTTCTTGCGGTGCTTGGGTGCGAATTAACTGAAAAGCCTCCGTGGATAAAAATTCCCGGCACAGCTTGGACGGACGCACAGTGGTTCGGTAAAATTTTCGGTCATGCGATATGCGTTTACGAATTTGCTTCTCCCATGTGTGAAGGCGTTCCGTTTGATTAGCGGCTTCCGCCGTTTGCCGACAGCGCCAAAGCCACTCTTTGCAGGCCTTTTTCGGCGTATACTTCAAACAAAGCAAATACCCGCTCATCAGAGTATCCAGCGCGTCCTGCCGCGAAGCAACCGGCGGCTCATTCAGTGTATCACAGGTACGGGACACCACTGCTTTTGGAATATAATGCATCAACGCGCCTTGTAAACGAAGCCTCCGGCTGAAATCCAGCCATGCATCCTCCATGCGCATTGCTTCATCAAAGCCGCCAAGCTCGTAAAACAGATTGCGCTCTACACAGCAGCACAATCCTCCGATCTGTTCCATTTCATGGGTTTGGGGGTGATAAAACCGCGTACTCTCCAACGGCAGTTCGCGGCACTCCATCGCCGTGTATCCTTTAGTTGCGATCCTGTCCCGAAGATTATCTAAGGTTTTGGGTTCCAAACGCGCCCTTGCATCGCAGAACACCAGAAAGCTCGCTCGTGCATTTTGAGCCAGCTTCTGATAGGCTTGTGCTGTTGTATCATCTGCCGGTACGCTCAAAAGGTCAAACTGCACGGTCCCCTTGCACTCGGACAGAAATTCTTTGGCAGAGTTGAAACTCTCGATACCATCGCAAACGGCAATTCGAACAAAAACGCTCTGTTCTTCCAATTCCGACTTCGCAATTGCCTTGCAAAACGCTTCTATCTCCCTGTTCCAGTGGCTGGTATAACAGCACACATCAAAACTTATCATATACGGTTCTTCCTATATTGAAAATTCGTTTTTTGCAGTTCTGCACCAAACGTTTGTTCCCTTTTCTGATAAAAACCTTTCCAAACGGGTAAGCACTCTCACTTCCTGCTATTTTTCAAAACAGCTGATACTCTTACCCGGCTCTCATTATATCGCATCCCGGTTAAAATCTCAAGTCGCTTACGTTTTGCTCCTTGTAAAAGTATGATGCAATTTTCTTTCCCGCAAACCCTTTGACCAAGGAAAGCCGCGGAGAATAAAAAAAGAGAGAAACGCTCCTTATGAAACGCCTCTCTCTTATCTTTCTTGATATCCCCTTTTTCACCCAATGTCCTCGATGAATCTTCTGCCCTTTCCTCAGCGGCAAATCCATGCGCTTCGAGTGGAGATCATTCGGTGTCATTTTTGGACAATTGGGCGACAGAAATATGCACAGCTGTACCATATTTCCTTCGTTGTCCACGTAGAACCCTTCGTTGTCCATGGGACCAT
>ERZ1643251.2839-NODE-2839-length-16908-cov-5.393046_pt1 | contig 16908 bp, 11 predicted proteins | sample MGYA00579261_ERZ1643251 | MGnify/ENA primary metagenome ERZ1643251 (study PRJEB29033, sample SAMEA4952267) | chicken gut metagenome | biome: Broiler Chicken; feature: Gastrointestinal Tract; material: Caecum | place: Ireland | collected 2018 | study: Broiler...
TTGACGGCGAGCTTGTCGTTTTAAATAAAGACGGCAAGCCCGATTTTTATGCCCTGCAACGCCGCAGCCTCATGGCGGACAGCTTTAAAATAAGCCTTGCGGCAAAGAGCAATCCCGTTCAGTTCGTAGCCTACGACATTATATATCATGACGGCACAGACCTTACGGATAGACCTTTAATGGAGCGTAAGGAAATTCTTACTAAGGCGGTGCGAGAGGGCAACAACCTCACTATTTCAAGGTATATAGAAAGCAACGGCGTTGCATTCTTCGAACTTGCAAAGTCAAGGGAGCTTGAAGGTATAGTTGCAAAGCGCAAGGACGGGCTGTACCACATAGGCAGGCGCACGCGCGACTGGCTCAAAATCAAGGTAATGCAGGACGAGGACTTGCTGATTTTGGGCTATCAGCCGGATGTTGACGGGGAGGTTAAAGACATCATTTTAGGCTATTATGACGATGACGGAAAATTGCAATGCCGCGGCAAAGTCTATCTCGGCATATCGAAGGAGGAGAGGAGTATCATAGCGCAATTTGCAAAGACGAATACGGTTAAAAACCCGTGGTTTCCAAAATATAAAAACGCTGTCTGGCTCAAACCTCAACTAATCGGCACGGCTCACTTCATGCGCGAAACAGAGAGCGGCGGCATGCGCCAGCCCGTATGGAAAGGACTGCGCACGGATGCTCTACACTAGCTGTTTTTTGATTGCGAAATAAAAGTAGTGAACGGCAAATTATTTGCCGTTCACTACTTTTATTTTGTGATAAAGTTAAAGGAGGAACATCAAAAAAGATGCGGAGGGCATATATGTCTCTAAGATTTAATGGCACTGAGATTACGCGGGTATATTTCAACGGAGTTGAAAGAATGGCGTTAAAATTTAATGGAACGGGTTATTTCGGGAAAAGATTTACTTTAACAAAAAACACGTCTACCGGGGTAACTCTCACGGTAAACCGCACAAGCTCGCCCAATCAGCGGGCTTCAACAGGAACCGTAAGTACGGGCAATACTATTTACTACGGGGACGTTATAACGATAACATGTACGGCAAGTTCGGGCTATGCAAATCCTCAGCTGTATGTTAATACCGGAAGCGGAAATATTTTAATGCCTTCACCTTATAGTTTTACCGTGACAGGGAATGTAACTTTCTATGGTACGGCAACAAAGGCCGATATATGGGAAACGGTATGGAATGGTTCTAAAATAGTGACCGAGATGGAAGATTTTGTTGTTCCGGGGCTTGATACATCAAACGGGAGTGTTCAGTTGACGGCGGTTACTACTTTCGGTCAATGGGTAATAAATCAGCAGACGGGACAAGAGGTGGATTACAACACTTCTACAAAAAGTATAAACAGGGTGCAATTACCGACTACAATTTCTGGAGCATATTCCTCAATAACATTTAAGCGAAGCGGAAATAAAATTACTTTTACCGTAAATGCAAATTATGAAAGTTTGAAAGGATATTATATTTACGAGGGCCCTATCCAAACCGAATTTAAGGAGGTCAGGGTAAAGCAATGAAGATTTCAGTAGTTATACCGGTGTATAATTTGGAAACCGAAATAACTCGGTGTTTAAACAGTGTTGCTATGCAGGATTTTGACAGGTCTGAATATGAAATTCTTACCATACTTGACTCATGTACGGATAATTCAGAGGATGTAATTCGTTCATGGCATAGTGAACATGGCGATATAAATCTGAACATGTTTTATGCTCAATGTAAAACGCCGGGCGGGGCAAGGAATGTCGGGCTCGATATGGCGGAAGGGGAGTATATTATGTTCATAGACGGCGACGATTATCTTATAAACAATTCGGCAATGACCATTCTTTATGACGCTGTGCAGGGACATAATGCCGTAAGGGTAATGGATCACGAAACAAATAATCGTATCAAATTTTCACAAAGGCTGACGTTATGGCTGCATTTCTTCTCCCGCGAACTTATTGGGCAAGAGCGGTTTACGCATATGCTCCTTAATGAGGACTTCGAGTTTGTAAAGCGGATACATAATAAACCCGAATATGATGAAGTTCAAATATGGGAGCCGCTATATTTCTATAACTATGATTAAGAGCGCATGATACATAGAATAGTTAATGTAGTGCGTACTTCGGCGGAACGCAAACAACAGGGCTTGCCGCCGCTTTATGTGGACGATGAGTTTAATATAGGCAATCCCACAAATGTTGGCGGGTGGGGCAAGACGGGTTCATGAGCCGGTTGCAGGAACGGTACACGTTTGACTGGAACAGAATATACGGTAAGGACGGGTACCATATAGAATACTCCGTAACAGATGCCTGCAATCGAAATTGTGTGGCGTGTTCACATCTTGCTCCGCTTGCCAAGCGGCCTAACTTTGTAAGTATTGAAGAATTTGCCCGCGTGACAGGAATATTGCATAAATGTTTGCCGGATATTCATACCTTTTGGCTCACGGGCGGCGAGCCTACGCTGCACCCAGAATTTATACGTTTATTGGGTATTGCAAGGGAGATATATCCCGAGGCATATATCGGGATTTATTCAAACGGAACGACGCTTAATAAGCATGAATCGGACGAGCTGTTCTGGGAGTTTATCAGGGAGAACGGTATTGTCTGTGGCATAACTGTATATGACAAAGACCTGACATATTATAATGATCTATTTGAAAGGCATGATTGCATCAATAATCTGGCTATTGTGCGGATCGGAAATTGGTTTACAAATCTCACCACATATTCAAGGGGACAACCCGTAAGTCAAGAAAAATACGAGAAGTGCGGGTGGGAGAGGAGCAAAATCAATGTCCGCAACGGCAGAATTTATAATTGTCCGTCATGCGAATTTGCTGATTTATTTAATGGTTTCTTTGGTGAAAAGGTATTAATAACCAAAAAAGATTATCTGGTGGTCGATGGAAATCTCACGACAGAGCAAATAATTAATTTCAAAAATCCTATTCCGTTTTGCAGTCAATGTAATATTGAAGTTCGGGGTAAAAGATTTTTTAAATGCATTCAGAGTAAAAAGGCTATTACTGAATGGGCTGAGCAAGAACTCATATAAAAATTTGAGAATACCTGTCAATTAAAAATCAAAGGAGGAAGTAAAAATGAGTGACAGATTTATAGATAATGTAACTCCCTTAAATGCCGAGACATTGAATAAATTTGAGGAGGATATGAAGCAATATGCGAGTGAACATATGGGTGAGCCTGCAAGTCAGACATCTTTTGGCAGCATAAAAATATGGGTCAGCGGAAGTACGTTGTATATCAGTACAAAGTAGAGCAAGTGGTGCATTTATAGTTTGAAAATATTTTATATATCAAACGGAGGGATTTTGAGGTGAGTAACTATACACCGACAATTTGCGGGAAATTTTTATGCGGGCAAACGTGCTTACAGTATCGGACGACGGAAGCGCATGCTTATCGGATGATGACGGAAACATAGTTAATTTTGATGCAGAAGGGAAGCCGATAAGTGTCGTATCTGGGTATAATGCCGCCATAAAAAAGATTTATGAGTATGATTCTAATGGACGCTTGTACAGAATATTTGATGAAAGGCTTAAATCAGGCAATAGCAGTATAAAAATATATTTTTTGTTTGAATATGCCGAAGGAAAACTGGCAAGCGTAACCGCCTATGACAATTACACGAAGAAAAGAGATCAAAGGCAGTTCGAGTACGATGGTAATATTCTTGTAGGAATAAGGCAGACGGCATATAACTCTAACGGCATAAAAACATTATCAAAGTTAATAAAAAGCTATCATTATAATGATAACCAACTCGTCGCGATAGTCGACGAGGAGTCTTTGAGTGCGGTAAAGCTGACTTATGACAATGATAAGATAAGCGAAGTCGTTTCCGGTGTAATAGATAAAGGCGAAAGCATAAGCCTCGGCATGGGATTGAGAGCCGGGGATATTATGGCATACTCAGGATTGTCTGCGGCTGCAATAGGCGGTGAAATAATAGGCGGCGGTGCATTTGTGTCCAAAAAATCTTGCGCATACAGCTATCTTTTGCAGGGTGATATATGTTACGGCGCGCGTCTTACGAATGAAGCCGGGATAAAGACGATAATTTATCTAGATGAGCGGCACCATATAGTCAGTCAGTTTGAGTCAAAGTCTGAAAGCAGATTGCTGACGTTAAAAAAAGAAACAGGCGTAATTTTAAAAGTTTCCGACGCCACTTATGGCAGTATGTTTATAAATGGCCGCAATACGGCAAAAATTACAGAATCTGCCGATGACGCTACCTATACGATTACTTTAAATGAATTTAATATCTCCCATTACGAAAGCAAAGAAAATAAGTACTTCGATTGTTCATTTTGGTTGCGCCATTATGAAAATGAAGAAAGATTAAAGATAAAATTTGAATATAAGTTGTCCGGCGAATCGTCATACAGAAGTCAATACATATGGATAAACGGCAGGGCAAATAATGTCTGGCAGAAAGTATCTGCAACCATAGCGCTTAACAGAACAAGCGATGGTAAATATTATTCTCAATCCGTAACAAATATAAAGATAACGCTCTGTAAGGCTGACGGTAGTTCCGTAAGCGGTTACGAGCTGTCTTACCTGATTTTTAATCCGTCTCCCAAAGTGACGGCAAAAGTAGGCGGCAGGTCAGTGCAGACGGCGTTGAACGATATCGGCGAATTTAATATTACAGCTTTTGACAAGACATATTATGTCCCAGATAACCGAACGGCAACAGAAATATACTTCACCGAGGGCGATATTTTGCGCTCTTTAATGAACAAATTCAAAAAGCAATCGCGGGGTGAAGACGATACATATTTCGACATTGTATGCAACGACGGAACCAAAAGATTATCAAATGTCAGCCAATTAAAATGTAAAGACGGCGCACAGGAATATGATTTGCTTAAATCTGCGAACCCCATTGTTACAGAGATGGTTACCGCCGATGCCAAAATAAATATAAAACAAAAATATCATTTTTGGTCAATACAATTTAATATAGAGTCGACAAACAGCTATTACGAAAACGGAGAAGACGGCGGCAGTTCAGAAAACGACCGCCAGACAATTACTAATAGAACGTATAATTATTTTGGTCAGCTTGTAATAGAAATAGATGAATATGGTGTAAGAAAGGAGATTATTTATAACGATTACGGACAGCCGATAAGGCGGCAGGTTGGTGATAGTAGCAATTGGTCTTTAGGAATATCCGAAGCAGAATATAATGAAAATGGCGGCGCAATAAATTTTGCCGCAAGCGGATACGATAGTCGTAATTATAAATATAATTCACCGTTCGGAATGATAACCGAGATTTCTGAAGGGTGTTATAACAGTGTACTCGGAATACATGATCATTTCACCGACAGGCAAACGTATGAGTATGGAAAGTTTAACGACAGAATAACAAAAACAACCCGCTATGATTATCAGACGCCGGTAGGTACGAATGAAATCACATACGAAAACGGCAGAATTCGAACAGTGTCGGACGGATTTTCAAAGTTTGGTCAAAAATACGATTTTGTAGACGATAAGGTGGAATACACCCGCTTTAACGGCGATAGTGAAGAGGTTGTGCAGACAGATATAATAACGAAAACCGATTCGGGCGAAACGCATACAAGCAGGTTCGACGGCAACGACAATGCCGCAGTATCAACGTATCTGGACAAGTATGGTCGTATAACCAAAATATCCGAAGGTAACACAAGCGCCACATTCAGTTACCAGACGGGCAATGAAAGTTTGGCAGCGCAAAATGTCAGTCGCGTATACGATAGTTTAGAGGGCAGAACGACAGTATATCATTACGATGCCTATAACAACCTGTATGGTTGGGAAAAGGGAAGCGGACATCTCAAAGTTCAGCAGATAGCCGCAGGCACAACAAAATATACCTTTGGCGGGAACGAAAAATATTTCTGTTCTGTCGGTTACGATTCAAATAAAATACTGTCGCCGAGGATAACTTCAACTACGATATATCGCGACCCCGATGAAGATGCAGACGACGATGTCAATGAAATAACGCCGTACACTCAAAATTATGAATATGATTCGCAAGGAAGACTGATATCAAAAGAGAACGACTATATAATCGGAACGTCCACCTATTCAAATGTCGAAACGATCTCGTATGCCGATGTTGGAAAGAGCAAGACCAATATCCCTTCGCAATGCGCGATTTCAATGACGACCACCGTGTACACAAACTCCGAACTTATGACTTCGGGACATATTTATACGGATTATAGCGAATCGTACGAGTATGACTCGCAAGGAAGGATTACGCAAATAAGTAATTCCGTAGATTCGCATGAAACGATGACAATTTTTGTCGAAATACAATCCAAGTCGCATATCAACAAAAGTCAGACGAAATCGTACGGGTATGACAACCTCAACAGGCTGATATCTGAAAACGACAGCATATTTGGCAACCGTACGTATACATATGGCAGCAACGGAAAGTTGAGCAAGGCAGTGGTAAGCGGTTCAACGCGGTATTATACATATAATACCTTAAACCAGCTGACGTCATATAACGGCAATACGTATACATACGACGGCATGGGCAACCGTGCAAGTAGAAATAGTCAGGCATATAAATGTGCATACAGTTATACCCGCGGAAATTTAATAAAGGAGGTAGCAGTCACCTTAGGCGACAATGTGCCATTGATCGGCGGGCTTACGGTTAAAACACAATATTATTACAATTGTAATGGTGTGCGCTATAAAAAGGTAAGTAACGGAGAAACAACGACATATTACCTCGACGGAGAAAAAATTCTCGGCGAGGACAGAACGGATAGCAAAGGAAATATTACAGCACGTTTGAGATATTTTTATGACATAGACGGACTGTGCGGAGTAAGGTATAACGACGCAACTTACAAGTATGTGCGAAATGCCTATGGCGATATAGTAATGCTGACTAGCAATGGATTGCCGGAAGCAGTGTATTATTACGACGCGTGGGGTAACTGTAAGGTATACGATGTAGACGGTAATGAAAACACAAGTTCTGATTTTATAGGAAATATAAACCCGTTCAGGTGGAAGGGTCATTATTTTGATACAGAAAGCGGCTTATATTACGCCAACGGCAGTTATTACGACCCCGAAGTAGGGCAGCATGTCGATGCAATGCCGGTGTCGTCGTTAATCGAAAACGCATTTAAAGTTTTTGGCCTTGACTTAAACGGTTTAATGTGCGATAATATACTTGCATATCTCCCTTGCGTATATTCGATATTCACAACGCTTGAATTATCGCCCGATCCGCTGTACGATCCCGACGCAAATAAATCCGGATGGGAATTATTCTGGAAGGGTGTGGCGGAATGGTTCAACGGATTAAGCAATGAGCAAAAGATAGGTTGGGGAATAGTAGCGCTGTTTGCGGCATGTTTAGTAGCAGCGGCAACAAGCTTTGCAACGGGCGGAACAAGCTGGGCAATGCTGGCTGCCATGGCAAATGTGTTTATGGAATTTGCCGTGGGGGTAATAAGCTATGTGGCATTGTCAGCATGCATGGCATTGATATCCGGTGGAGATGTAGCAGAAACTATATCAAACTCCACGGCAGATGCTATATTCCTCAGTGGGATATTCTCGTTCGTAAGCGCGGGAATAAATGCGGTAAAAGTTGGCATAAGGTCGTCATATAATGCAAAACTTCCGGGCAGTTTAGCTGTTGGCGCACAACCGCAAAGTGTTACTAATTTGCCGGGCGGCTTAAAAGACTATGAACTTGACCCCAGAAGTATTGCATTGGCAAAACAGGGAAACCCTTCATGGAATACATTTAGAAAGCGCGTATGGAAGTATGAAGCGAAGTTTAGACCTGATATGTATGCTGATGACGTTGGAAGGATGTCAAGAGGATTAGCACCAAAGGATAGTAATGGAATTTCAATGCAACTTCATCATGTCGTGGGGAAAGGTAATGATATGTATAATGTTGTCAAATTAACGCGTAGTCAGCATACGTTATTCCATAAAACATATGGTTACCATTATAACTCAAACTGGAATATGCAAAGCCTTATTGATTTATTTGGATAAGAGGTATTTATGAATCAAGAACTTCAAATTATAATAGATTATGTTGAAGGGAAATCAGATATCAAAGATTTCAGGAAAGAGTTTCTTAATAATCCTTCAATAAAAAAATTGCTTGAATCTAAAATATGTATTGAAGCGTTTAAATCATATAATTACAATCTTTTTGATTATTTTAATAAACGTATTAATCCTTTAAGAAATGATTGGGATAATGTGTATTCTAAATATGTTGTATGGTATGATTTAAAATTATTTTTAGATTATAATCATATAGCTTATGATAGAAGCAATCAAAAATATCAAGACGATTATTCTTATATTTTAGATATTCAGCCTTCTTGGCTGGATATATCAGTTGACCAAAGTATTTGTAACAAAATAATAGCAGAATGCCCCAAAGATTTGTCAAAAACAAAGCGAATTGCTTGGGGGAAAGCGAGGATAAAAGAATTGTTTAAATATGATAAAACTTATCCTCGTTGGATACAGGACCCTGAATGGCCTATCATAAACGGCAAACCGCTTGTTTTCAGTCATCAAAAGAAAGCAGGCAAAGATGATGAGCGCGTTTATTATTATTTTTATGATCCCGATACAAAAGAAGAAACAATAATAACACAAATGTATTAATCTTATTAAAAAAATATAATAAGCAATAAAAGCGAGATGAGCAAGACGGCAGAACAACTTCGTAGTAAGATGGTGTTCTGCCGCCTTTAATATTGGCAACATAAATCCGTTCAGGTGGAAGGGGCATTATTTTGATACAGAAAGCGGCTTGTATTACGCCAACGGCAACGAAATTACCGATTCAACCCACATAGGCAACCTCAATCCGTTCAGATACAGGGGCTACTATTACGATGCAGAAACGGGGTTATATTTCTTACAGACTCGCTACTACGACCCCGAAGTCGGCCGGTTCCTCAATATGGACTCCGTTCGATATGCAGATCCAAAGTCTGTAAATGGCATTAACTTGTATGCTTATTGCATGAATAATCCGATTAAGAATACTGATCCTGATGGAACATTTATACTTGGTTGGATAATTGCAGTAGTGGTTGCTGTTTGTGTAGCGCAAACGATAGCCGATGTTGTTGAAGTTGTTGAAATCAGTAAAAATGAAAATGAGCGTATCGAAGTTTCTGAAGATGGTACAAATGTTAAGATTGTTGATTCGCATAAAATTAAGACACCTTGGATGCAATTAGGATATTCAATATATCTTAATCACTTTAAAGAAGAAACAAAGGATGTTATACAAGGCAGTTCTTTTGGCGTACAATTTGAGTGGCAAGCGCATAATTTAATGTACACTATAGGAAAGATAATAGATAATGAATCAATTATGAACTCGGCTAAATCTGTTGATGTTGGGAAAACTATATTTGACGATAACCATGCTGAAGGATTTGCTGGGTTTGGTTCCTCTGCTATGAAGTTTTTTTATGCGTTGACTACTAATCCAATTTATTCGATATATGATCTTATAGTTTATAATCGGAGATAAATTAACTGAATGAAAATGTATCTGAGCCTGTTTAGTAATTTAAAATACATTTTGCTTGTGATATTGTTTGTATGTATTGTAACGTTGTTCTCAGGATGTAATTTCATAAGCAACGACGAATCCGTACAATATCTTAACAACTTTGAACGGGCAGACAACTATATCGTTACAGACGGTTATGACCATTTTTGCACTAATGCCGGGTGTGTGGATTTAAGTTCTGAAACAGGTCTTGATGTTTATAACATACTGTATGCTGACGAAAACAATCTTTTCTTTAGTGTAATGAATAAAAATTTTAATGGCTACAATATTTACAGATGTAGTTATAATTTTAACGATGTTGTTAAAGTTTATGAAGTTGAGCAAGACTTTTACACGTATAAAATGTTGAGTGATAACTTGTTTTTCTACAACACCGGCGATATGTGCTATCTTTATAATATTGTTGAAGATAGCACCCAGGTTGTCAGTGCCGATTATGCCGAGCTCTATATTCAAGAAAGAAGTAGCTACACATATTCAACCAATAAAAATTTTATTTTTGCAGACGTGCTTTCTTTCTCAATCACGCGAAAAAGCGATGGCGCAACAAGAGAAATTCAAGCAGATGATATGTTGAATCTTGAACCGGCAAAATATATTGATGAGAATTATGATTCATCTATTGCAATGAACGATATATATTTTGTGGGGGATAAAATTTATGTTATTGGCTTTGCGGCAGGTTGCGCAGTAATTTTTACCTATGATTTTGACTATGGTGCGCTTGAATATTATTCGTGGGTCAACACAAAAGAAATGAGTAGCGAGCCAAGAAGTTTTTTCTTTTTTTAGTTAAGATATTTTTTTCTTTGTATTGACTGTTTGGAATTATATTTTTAGCGAAAACCCCGCAACAAGATGGCAACGTGGGTAAGTGGCAAAAACTTATCTCTTATAACGGAAATAATCCATTTTGTTATGATTTATATAAAGACTAATGTGCCCATAGGATGGTAAGTTTGCAGAAATAAAAGCGAACGGCAATTTATTTGCCGTTCGCTTTTATTTTTATGTGGTAAATTAAATAGGTAGTAAAAAAATTAAGGAGGACGAGATGCTGCAAAACTTTTTGGATAACTACGAGTTGTATTTATCCATAGCCGCCGCAATAATAAGCCTGATATTTGCCATAATAATCTGTATAATCAAACTTGTGAGGACGATTAAATCAAAAACAAAGTTGCAGAACGATTCGGATCTTTTGGATGCCGTCGCTCCAATAATGCAGATAGCTGAAAGTTTTATAAATTATTCAGGTGCGGAAAAGAAAGAATATGTTCTCACCCGCATAAATCAACTTGCAATAGAAAATGGAATTAGTTTTAATTTAAAGGCTGTTTCAGATAAAATTGAAGACTTAATCAGGCTTTCAAAGCATGTAAATTACAATAATAAAAACGAGGAGGAAGAATAATATGGACAAGAAAAAGTTACAGGAATTTTTAGCCAAGTTACAGGAGATAGCTACGGAGTTAAAAGAAACTGAATCGACAGAGATTGACACTCAGGAAGTATCTGCAATCGAAAAAACTGCCGTTACTGCCTATGACAATGGAATATCAACAATGAGTCTTTCAGGTGAAGAACAGGAAGATACCACCGTTAGCGTAGGCAATTCTGGCGAATACACCGAATATATAAAGATTAAATTATCCAACGGACAGGAGATAGCTGCTAATAAGTACTTTACTTTGTCGCCAGGAGATTATATTATAGTAGAAGTTGATTATCTCGGTTTGATTTCGAATAAAAGTTATGAAAGGCGCGCTGAATTGACTTTCCACGAGAGAACGAGAATGGGAAGGGATGCTTGTTCCGTTTATAGCCTTAATAATAACGAATATTATGGCGATATTCAAGGGGTAAATAACTTTTATAAAATTGATTTATATGAACTTTACAGTTTATACGGAACGGCAAGCTTTAAATTTGTCGCCAATGGTTCAGGACTCAGTTCTGCATTTATATATAATGTTTTAGTTTATAACTCCCTTACGGATGACGGAATTTATAAGTCGAATAAAATATATAATGATAACTTGCTTCCCGTTATCAAACAGTATGACGTGACAGATTTGGTGCAGGTTAATTGTTATATAAAAGATGGCATAAATACTGTTACATTTATATCATTTGATGCAGATGATTATATTTTACCCATTCATATCGGACATGTGTATAAGTATGGTTCGGGGGGAAACTATTGCGGACTTAACTGGCGGCTTAATCTCGACAGAAAACTTACTGTTTCGGCAGATGATACTAAAAAGACAACGAAATATATTTATACCGACGAGGTAGGCGATAAGTATACCTTTACAGAAAAATATTATTATTACAATGATACCGGCGACAGAGTTTTTGTCGATAAATACACAATAAATGTTGGTGTTGACGGCGAGCTGACATATGAAGGAAAAAATATCTATACATATCAGTCGTGTAACGGATATACTTTAATACCTGAAATAGATGATTATATAAACTCGGAGCTTATAGATCAGCGGCAAGAAGAATATGCACAGATAGAAGATTATATTTTACAGGCAGAACCTTCTTTAAAGTCATATGTAAAAGTTGCTGCAAGTAGCGGCGAAATAATCGGCCGCTTGTCCTCTCTTACAAAAAGCAACTATGAAGAGTTTATTTCGGGCATAACTTCGACGTCAGAAAATATTATTCTTACCGAAAGTCAAGCCATACAGTTGAAGTCGCTTTATCTTTCAAAGGGACAGCAAGAAAGCCAAGAAGATCAGCTGGATGTGCAGTTGGAACAGTACGATTTACAAAAGGCACAGCTTGAAAATCAGAAAAATCAGTTGCTTTTTCAAGTTAATAGGCAAATTCCTCAGCAGAAAACGCAATTTGAATACACAAAGCAGCTAGCAACTGCATTATATGAGAATCTCGATGAGCCAATTGAATTTGATAATGTTAGTTCTAGTGATGAATCGGAAGCAAAGGTAAGAGAACAGATTGCATATCAGAATGCTGATGAAAATCTGGATATAATTGATGAGCAAAAGCCGTATATTACTGAACAAATCAATTGCCTTTCGGATTCGATAAACGAAATAAGCACTCTTAAAAATTTAATCAATCAGCAAAAGACATCATTAAATGAACAGAATACATTTATACAGAGCCAGATTGATTATATCATCTCGCAGGCGAGAAGCGATTTAAGCCTTATAAAAGATGCGTTTATCGTCTATTTCAGACAGAAGGCGCAGCTTGAACTGTTGGAGCGTCAGATGCCTGTAAACTATATTCAGGATTCAAACGGTGTAATAAGCGGTTTCAGCAAGGATGGCAAACTCGTTATGCTGTTTGATACCTATGGCAATGACGTTACCATTTTGTATAACGCGGATAATCTTATAACAGGCATATATTCGGGCAATGTGCAAAAATTTTCTTTCGTGTATGCGGGCGGTATATTGCAAAGCATTACCGATAGTCGCGGCAGAACGGTAAAATATTCATACGATGCAGAAAGACTCAGCTCTGTCACCTTTGCTGACGGAAGGACGTTGAAGTTCGATTATTATTCGGATTTGATCGAGTACATTACATCCGATAACAGAGAAAGGACATCTTTATTGTATGAAAATCAGAGGAGAATGATTTCTATAAAAAATGAGTCCATACCTTCAATTATTTCTAAGGCAGAAAGTGTATCCTCACAGGATTATACAGAGTTGATTTCGGAATATAAAATATCCTATTCTCCGACAGCAAACATCAGAGAAGATTATATCACTATAACCGATAATGAAGATAATTATCAGAAAATAGAATTTGAATCGGGTTATGACATTAAAAAGCAGGAAACTCATGATAATGAAGGTTGCGTTGAGATAATAAATTATACATATACAACATCGGGCGGCAAGGAAATTACCTCAAAACGACAAATAAATGCTGAAACTCCTGTTACTATAACCAAAAAATATAACGAAATCAATCAGTTGGTTTATGAAATATCCGACTGGCAGGCGTTGAGTGCATCGTCAAGGGAAAAATCGCGCATAGATTATTCTTATGACATCAACAATCACCTTGTCAAAGCGGTTACGGTTAAGACTATCGAAATTTCGGGAGAGGAAGAAACGCACACGTCCGTTACCAATTACAGTTATAATGCTCAGGGTAAAATGATTCTCTCCGAAAGCTATGTTGAAGGCGAAGAACTCACATCGGGAAAATCATATGAAGAGCGCGTCTATGACGAAAACGGCAATCTGTTAAAGACAATTTCGTGGAACAGCCTCGATGCAAGCTCCAAGTTCTATAAAGAGAGCAGCTATTCTGAAAACGGACAGATAATTGCCGATATGGACGAGACGGGCATAAAGAGCGCGGAGTATGATTATGTCAGCGGCACAAATGTCGTCAACAGCATAAAATATGCAAACGGCGGACAGTTTGCATACGGCAGAAACCCGCAGAACTTTGAAATTTCGTCTGTGTCGCAGAGTACCGAAGATGGCGAAGCCAATGTTACGGACATAATCCGCTCCCGCGGTCTCCCCGTCGAAGTTAAGAGTGGCGATACTGTAATAGGATACGAGTACGACTGCAAGGGCAGAAAAACCAAGGTTGAAATAAACGGAGTCGAACAGGTTGCATACAGCTATACCGGATACAGCGTTGACGACAACACTATAACTTACGGCACAACGACGCAAACGCTTGCGGACGGCACGGTAGTTGTTTGCGAAAAGACAGGCACTGAGCTGAGCAACGGCAGGGTTACAGTCACAGAGAAAATGACCGTCGGTAACTCTGTACTACTCAGTACGCTTTACAACGTAAAGGGGTTAGTGAGCGAGATAACCGACAGCGTTTCCGGCGTGACGAATTATGCATATAATCGATTTAATAATCTGATCAAGGTACAAACGGTAAATAATTCTCAAACGCTGCTCACGGAAGATTACAGTTACAATGCTTATGGCGACCTTTCTCAAAAGACGATAAGCGGCGAGGTGTCGCAGGCGTATACCTATTCCTACAAAACAAACGCCGCGCGCGATTTGGAATATGTCGGGTATGAAACATATAAATTCTGTCCTTTGACGGACGTCAACGGCAGAAATAAGGGAAGGGAGATATTCGACGGCGAAAATAAAATAGCGGGGGAATATATAACCTACCGCAAAGTCGGCGACCATGCAACCAATATGCCCGCGTCGGTATGGTATGCAAACGGAACATCCATAAACGACAGCATAAAATACAAGTACGATAAAAGCGGCAACATATCTGAAATAACGCGCAACGGGCATATAGTTGCAAGGTATAAGTACGACAGCTTAAACAGACTTACCCGCGAGGATAACAAGGCGCTGAATAGAACGGTTACATTCACCTATGATATAAACGGCAATATAACCGAAAGGTGCGAGTATGCCTATACGACAAAAGACGGCGAAGAGCTTTCCGAACTCATCTGCACGCATTACGGTTATGATTACGACGGCGACAAACTCATAACTTATCACGGCTCGGGCATAACCTACAACGCATTGGGCAATCCGACAAATTACCGCGGCAATGCCATAACGTGGCAGTACGGCAAGCGGCTTGTGCAGTACGGAACAACTGCCTTTGCATATAATGGCGCGGGCAGGCGAGTAAGCAAGGGCAACATAACATTCACCTACGACAGTGAGGGCAGACTGTTAAAGCAGAGCAACGGACTTGAATTTATCTACGATAATTCGGGAGTAATCGGCGTAAAGTATAATAATGCGCAATATTTTTATCGTCGCGATGCACAGGGAAATATAATAGCAATTATTGACAACGGCGGTGCCGCTGTGGTACAATATAACTACGATGCATGGGGCAATCACAAAGTGCTAAATGCAAGCGGTGTTGAAATTGTTACGGTAAACGATATCGGCAACCTCAATCCCTTCCGTTACCGCGGTTATTACTATGATACCGAAACGGGCTTGTACTATCTGCAAACTCGCTATTACGACCCGATAGTCGGCAGATTTATCTCCCGCGACAGCATAGAATACGCCGATCCCGAAAGCATAAACGGTCTCAATCTCTACGCTTATTGCGGCAATAATCCCATAATGCATTCCGACCCCTACGGAACAACCGAATGGTGGGAGTGGCTGATTGCTGGATTTATAGTGATAGGGCTTGTTGTTGGTGCGGTTGTTGCAACAGTTGCGGCAGCAACAACTATTGTTGCGGTTGGATCTCTGTCGATGGCAGCTAGTATAGGGCTTGGTGCGATTGTGGGGGCGGCTACAACTGCTACGTTATCGTTTGCAAATTCTGTATCGTCGGGTAAATTAAATTTAGTTCAATTTTCAATTGATTGGGTTATTGGCGCCTTTACAGGGGTTATTTCAACAGCTTTTGGAAATGTTATTGGTGCATTTGGTAAAGGTTTTATGACTGCATTAGGTTATATGCGTTTTGGTAAAAAACTTGTAAATTCTGTAATGGGATTTAGTACCTTTGTAGCTGCTTTTAGTAAATTAACAGAGATTGTTGGTGGTATCTTTTTTGGTACGTTCCTAGACAATGTTGTTAATAAAATATTAGGAAATGAAGATTCGTTGAGTAATCGCATAAAAAACAATCTGCTAACTACAATAGAATCGTCAATATTTGATTTTATAGGTTATATATGGTAAATATTGATTATAATCAGACAATGGGAAGTTTCAAACATGGTGCTAAGTATTCTAAGTGGATATATATCGGCTTAATTGGTACAATGTCTTTATGCTCGTTAATGTGTTTGATTACGCTGATTTTATTGATAGTTTTTAATGAAAACGGACAATATACGAGCGATATTTATGCTCTGATTATAGCAGTTTGTGGGTTTTTTATTTGTGGCGCTCCTTGGTTGGCTATTCTTCTGAATGAAGTTTTTGTGGTTAAAAAAGCAATAATGAAATGCATTACCTCTTCGGACGCAAAGCGCATGACGGTGGTTCCTTTCGGATACTCAGAAGAAAATATTGGACTTCATACAAAATATAGGGTAGGTGTAAAATTCAAATATGAGGGTTCAAAAGTTACTTTTCTAAGTAAAAAATTAGGAGTAAGCAGAAAGTTAATAGGAACAAAAATAGATATTGTTTATTCGCCATCCTGTGATGATATCGTCTTGTTGAAAAATAATGCTAATTAAGCAAATACGACCCGGTAGTCGACAGATTCATCTCCCGCGACAGCATAGAATACGCCGATCCCGAAAGCATAAACGGTCTCAATC